>JACLAD010003141.1_pt1 | contig 11770 bp, 13 predicted proteins | sample 8027901 | NCBI WGS metagenome assembly JACLAD01 (sample SAMN15725071, study PRJNA655200) | protist metagenome | isolation source: fluorescence activated cell sorting (FACS) single amplified genomes of... | place: Spain: Blaines Bay Microbial Observatory, Mediterranean Sea | collected 2016-07-05
GTTGATAAATATAGCAATCTTGCATTATTTTTAGTGCAATAGTGCCATTAACTTATGTGGAGTTTTACAATGATTAGGCTATTAGCAATTGCTTCATTTATGTTTTTTCCACTTACTGTGGCTTTCGGTGGGGGACACTCTAATAATGCTGAGGTCAACAAAGATTCTTCAACATTTATGATGATGCTTCGCGTGCCAGATAATAAGGTGGCAGAAGCTGAGAAAATATTTCAGAGTCACGAAAAATGGATGCGAGAAACTCATCAAGGCCCAGAAGAACCTAATCCAATCGTATATGTTATAACCAAAGCTCCTGAATTTAAAAATAATGACCCGAGTCAGGGAACTACTGGATTTACACTTCTTGGTATATTTGAGGCTTATCGAGATGCATCCGGCTTTCAAGCCCACATGGCCTCTGCCCAATCCTGGAAGGATTTTCCAAAATTCAATGAACTTGTTGCTCCTAATGTGGTCGGGGGAATTTTATCTGGCAGTGTAATTGGGTCTATGACTGACTAATCCTTACTATAACAAAAGAAACATGGTCCGAAAAGTTCGCATCACCACGAGCAAAGTCTCCGTGATGCTACTGCCTATCCCTGCAGAAATTCTTCAACGCCAGAATGAAACCATCAGCAACTTGAAAGAGGTCTAGAACTCCCCAATCCAATCACTCATAGTCTTCCCAGTTTCACTCCTGACCTTCACTGGTCGCTATCTTCCAAATCAATCTTTCAGTAACCCTGAGATTTTTTGTAATAACCTTTTGATTTTTTATAATATTTTGGAGGCTCTTCTCTAGTTGTTTGAGGTGGTGTCGCTTTCCCAGGACATCCAGATAAAAACAATGCACTGAAAATAACCAAAAAAAGAATTCTCATATTTTACCTTGTTTGATTAACGCCCAATCAGCATCAATTCCCGCAATTTTAAATTGTTGATTCATACATAATTAGTAAAAATCAGATCAACTTTTTAGGGATCGTCTATTCCTCTTACTTAGTTCTCACAAGTTACTCGTAATCTTCCCAGTTCCAGTCTTGGCCTTCGCTGGGATCTTTAGCTTCAGCATCGCCGATACTTTCTGCAGTAATAATTAAACCACCTAAGTAAGTTAGGGTAGTTAAAACAACACCAAAACTAATTTCTTCAGTTCTTACTGTTTTAAAGGTTCTTTCTATACATACAAATTTTTCATCCTCAAAGATTGTGTGGAACGGACCCGTAGTGGTTGCGCCCTCACTTAATGTAGCTACAACAACTTTGTCCATTTCAAGATTAACCTCTACTCCTGCCCTGTAATCAAAAGCCGAATAATCTGGGTGATAAATCTTATCGACTAGTGAAAAGTCACCATTAAAACCAAGTCTCCACGCCTTATCGTATGCTTCTGCTTTAGTCACGAGCCTCTCCTAACATAATTCCTGACTTTGTAATTCCTAGTACTCACTCATAGTCTTCCCAGTTCCAGTCTTGGACTTCGCTGGGGTCGTAATCTAGCGGCTCAGATACTGTTTCCTGCTTCAATATTTTTCCATTTCTGTAGGTGATCGCACTGATAGTGGACATATAGACATCCTCTTTTCTTGATCCAAAGAATCTATGGAGACAGACAAACTCGTCACTTTCAAAGATTGGTCTGAACAAACCTATCACGTAGGTTTCCCTGACTGAAGATACAATGACTTTGTCATCTTCTAAATTGACCACGATTCCTGTATTAGGATCTGGAGCAGAATAATCGGGATGATAAATCTCATCTACTATAGAAAAATCATCATTTTTAAAAGCAAGTCGCCATGCTTTGTCAAACTGTTCTGCCTTCGTCATTACCTCTCCTTATGCTGGAATTCGTGATTTGATTTCTGAGATGGTGTAGCCCACCAACTGCCTTCCTCTGAGCCTCTGCTCCAGACCATCAAAGAGAATGCTCTCCAAAATGTCAGGTCTGTTCTGGATTCTCTGGTGAATACTTCCCAACAAATAGCCAAACGTCTGTGGTGTTGCCTGATTCTTCCTAAGCCAAAAGGCCCAGGCACCTTTGCTAACTCTTCGCTGTTCACAGAGATAGTCCACAAACTCTCTTTGTTTCACGCTCTGCGTTGAGTTCTTTGCTAGAGGTTTACCCTCTAGCTCTGGTTGTCTTGCAGAGTGAGACACTAAATAGGAAAGGCTTTTGGGGAGTAGTAGCACCAGCTTCCTTTGTTGTGTCCAGGAGCCATCTGGCTGGCGTTTTGGTGGCCCAGTCAAACGCTTGAGCAATCCCAACTGTTCCAGCTTCTGTAGGCAACGCTGCACTGTAGCTCTGCTGATATTGCCCCAGAGCTTGATCAAGTAGTTGTCACTCAAACGCAGAGAGAGAGACTTCCTCTTGAAAAAGATACTGATGAACTTCTCAGCTCGTAAAACTAGCGAAGGAGGTAAAGATTGCACCCAACTCTTGAGCCTACGGTAACGATTTGCCCAGAGTTGACGCTTTTGGGTGGGAGATTGAGATTTGTTTGGCATCCTGCCTCTTCTTCAGTTGGGTTGAAGAAGAAGAAGCACTCATGAAAAACCAGTCGCTGATTGGATTTTAGGAAATTTGAACCCAAATCTTGCGAAGTTGGTGTAATTATTTCATGATTACCACTGTCTGCTACGACAATGGATCTGCAGAGCTTCAAGAACTTTCACCTGCTAAGTTTTGGTTCTCGTTGCTCTGCTGCTTCCTCTTCTGATTCAGCTTTCCTTGGCATCCCAGCCAATTCCAGCCTACTCCGTAAAAAAAGACTTCTGATTTAAGACAAGCAATATTTTGTCCTATTTGTGTTCGAGCCTCTCAGCAGCTTGAGCCGCATTTTTTGTTTTTTGGCTGTATCGCTTTATTCGGCTAATGAAGTCAGCGATCTTGTTTAAGGAGATATCGCCACCGAACAACTGAGAGACCTCAATCTTTATGCTCTCAGTCGATATTACGTCTGGGCAAAAATTCTACTGAACCAGCCACCAGAAGGCTTGTTGTACTGACTTGGTTCTACATCAGAATAGATCGTTTCTTCCACTGGTGAGGCTTTTGGAGATTCCAAAAGTTGCTGAGTCACTTTTCTTCTCTCCGTCTGCTCAATTGCCAGCATCTGCTGTAGCTGATCCCTACCTGTTCGCTCCTCCTGCAATAGCGTTTCTGTTTTCTCCAATTGCTTCTCTGCTTTACTCAATTGCTCCTTCAACATTTCCAATTGAGACTCCACTACTGCCAGCTTGATTTGCTGCTGGTGGGTTTCTTTTCTAACTTCTGAATCTTGGGGCAAGTCAACCAGTTGTACTGGTCGACCTGAGTTGACCTGAGATGTGTTTTGGTAGGGAGTTGCTTCTGTTCCAGAGGCAATGATACTGCGCAGATGTTCCAGTTGCTCCAAGGTGATTTCCTTGCGTTGGGCATTCACCTGAATCACTTCAATCTGGCAATCCTTCAAGAGCTTGACCAGGCGATCTCTGCCAATGCGCAGTTCGCTCTTGGCTTTGCTGAGGGTGATGGTGTCCATGTTGTCTCCTTCCTGGAGTAGCAGTTTCTGAATCCATTCAAGTCCAAGTCAACCAGTTTAACTGGTTGCACTGGTTGTTCCAGAATAGGTGGTTGCTTGGCTTCAAGGATTTTTGAGGTTGCTCTCAGGTTAACCCAGGTTAACCAGTTGTACTGGTCGACCCAAGTTGACCTAGACCATGCCACTACAAGGCTGGAGTATGTTTGTGGAGGAGTTGTGCAGGTTTACTTCAGGTCAACCTAAGTCAACCCAGGTTAACCAGTTGTACTGGTCGACCCAGAGGGCAAAGGTGGCTTGTTGGAAATCGTAGAAAAAGTGATACCCAGAATGAGCAGTGCTTTGGTAAAGGAATCAGGAAGGAATCAGTGCAGGATTTGAGCTGGATTCTTTCATAGCCAAGGCCAGCAAACTTCCAAAATAAGTAGAGAAGTTGGTGGCAAACAAATCCTTATGTTTTCCTAACAAAACCTAATATTTGTTAAGTCTGATTTCTACCAGCCAGCCTTCTTCATGCCTTGCTTGAATTGCTGTAGTACCATGTCTGAATCTTCCACCAGCAGCTCTGCTTCTTCATAGATTCTCCACCTGCCTCCAATGCGATAGCTAGGCAATTGGCCTGATTGGCACATTCGATAGATTGTCTTCTCGCTGACGTCCAGCTCCTCTGCCATTTGCTTTGGTGTTTTGTAGTTTTTTGGTAGTCGCATTTGCTCCATCTGAAAATGAAAGTGGTGCGGTGAAGACAGAGTGCGCAGAAGTCGTTCAACCAACACTCTGCCTTATAGTGATGGGAGACACCACTAACCATCAGTCCTCGAATCAGCTTCAGGCTGGAAGTAGTTCAAGAGCCTTTATCGCTTGGAAGATTTGATGGCTCCGCTTTCAAATCATGAGGTGTGTCTCAATTGGTTGTATCTGAAAGAAAATGAAAAACTTTTTGCCAGGATAAAGATTGAGTTCGTGGTCAGAAATACCCGCTGGGGAATTGCCCCAAAGTACCTTACGCACGAACCTAGGCCAGTTTGAAACTCAGTTATAGTTTGTGGTCGTAATTACCCGCACAGAAATTGATTTAAAGTACCTTTTGTATGTTTTTTTAGGCTTATTTTTCTAGATATCACTGTTTTTATTTATGAATTTTAAAATCATTTGAATCAAAATTTTATATCTGCTGAAGTAATTTAAAGGCCAAAGCGATAAGGTTATCTTCCATCACCCCAAGCTGACTAGTGCCTGCATCTGTGCCGCACTGCGAAACTCCGCAGCACAGATGTAAGACTTTACGCTGCCAAAACCTGCCATGGCTGGCGCGTATTGTTCTCCCCTCAGAGGGAAGCGTTGCTCCAGTGGCGCTTCCCTACACCACCCAACATACTAAGCCACCAGATTAGACAGTAAGCGTGACTTGATAGACGCCTTCTCGATTGGCTCTTCTGTAGTCAGTTCAAAAGCTTCTGGCTCTTCTATTGAGCCAAGCAGTTGCTCCATCAAGGTATCTCTCCAAGTCTTGCTGACACCCAAGGCCAATCCCATCTGGTAGATGTTCAGAGGCATTTTACTGACCTTTTCCTTGCACTTGAATTCGACCACCTTGCTTTGTCCTGCATGCCCAACTTCATATTGATCGAAGAAGCTCGGCACTTGCGCCAGTAGTAGTGTCAAACGCATTTCGTTCACTACGCCCACTGGTGGAAGCGAGAAGGCTCCATGCATAATCTTCAGAGGAAAGCCTTTGGTGGCGTGATTGAGCCTTGGGGCTTTGAATAGTGGTGATGATGATCTGGCTGGCTCACCTTCCTGCAGCTCTATCAGTGTCAAACCTGCAATGGGATGTAGGACTCTCAGGTGCTGTGGGCTTTGCTCCAAGATTGGGCAACCTATCAGCAAGGCATGGGTAATGTGGTTTCTGACTTCACTGTAAAGAGCCAACTGCCAGAGGTAGGTGTGTAGTCTCATTAGATACCTTCAATGGTTAGTAGACAGGCGGTTCCACGATGGAACCACCTGAAAGTAATTAGCGCCCTAGCACAACAAGCTCAGGCCTTGGCAGAGCCAAATTGGTGTACATTTGAGCAACTACCTGAACCTCACCTGTTCCTGTGTAGGGATTGACGATGATGTCCACTCCAGGACTCCAGAAAAGTAGACGGCAAGCCTGTTTGAAGTTCGCTAGTAGCACCTTGGTTGCTGGCATATTGCTGCTGACTTCCAGAGGCAATCCCATCATGGTTTTGGTGATTTTATTGTTCCGCACCACTGTTGAAACCAGAGGCAACTTGCCTGATGGATCGCTGAGGCCTTGCAAGGTTTTGAAGACACCCTCGGATACTAACCAGCCACAGGAATCAGGCTGGATTCCAGCTTTCTTTCCTGCCAGATCCTCGAGCATATTCTGAAGACTCGGCACATCCATACCACCAGTCGGGAAGTTGACAATGCTTGCTGCACTGCCTGTGGCTTCAGCATTGACGATGATTCCTTGTGGTTGTCCACTGGCTCCTGTTCCTGTCAAACAAGCAGCCTCCAGAACTCTGCCTCCTTCGCTCAAAAGCATTTTCTCAACATAGCTGCTCATGCGCTCCAGGTTGTTGACCTGGACTGTTCGAGCAAACTTGACAGAGATTGAAACTGCACAGACTTCATAGGTTTTAGTTGCCAACTGATTGGCTTCAAAGGCCTGGGTTCTGTTGGAATTGTTGCGGAATGCTGCTGTTGGAACACCACTTTGAACTGCAAAAGCCACGGTTCCTTCAAGGTTTTGGTCAACCTCCATTCCAAGGCGTTGCAAAGCGTTGCTGTCAGCAAGTCTGAGGGCAAAGAAATCCTGCAACTTTTCAGGCAACAGCGCTTCTCCACCACGAGTTTTCATTTCTCTTGGAACCAGTGGATGAATAACATTGCGCTTGCCAGCAACAGAGAGAGAATTCATGCGCCTCTGCACTTCTGGGCTGTAGTTTGGCAAATCATGATCGGTTGGGTTTTCCAGCACCTTTGCTAGTGAATTTTCAAACATAAGTCTCCTTAATTCTAGGATTGGGTGTATTGCCAGTGCGACACTGGCGTTCTTGATTGCGCTTAGTTGCGCCTTCAATTTCTTCAATTCAATGTGGGATCTGGGAGATAATCTTCAGATTCAGAATCCCAGGCGCACCATCCATGCTCTTTGCTCCACATGGTTTGGATTCTTTTGGTGTTGCTGCTACGCAAACGATTCTTCGATGGTGGCCTTCTGTAGGGTGGGGGTTCATCACCAGTCCACACCTTGCAGATCAGCTTGTCTTTGCCTGATTTCCAGATTCTCAAGGTTGGATTGCGTTTGCGCACTTCTTCCTCAGCAGCTACTCGCAGCTCGTCAGAATCTCCCAAGTCAGCCAACCAGTCTTGAGGGATTGTCCATTCTTCTCCTGGTAGACAAGTGCTGACCCAAGAGAGGAGTGAATCAATCAGAGCTTCTTCTTCCTCTGTCAAATCACTGAGGTGTTCTTCCAGAATGGTTGGATTTTGGTTTGAGATGCTATACGCAGAATTCGCAATATACGCAGAATTGCTTGGTGCTTCAGATTGGGGAGTAGTGTCTTTTTGATTTGTTTTTCTATACGCAGAATTCGCAATATACGCAGAATTGCTTTTTTTAGGCTTTGATTCTTCATTCTGCGTATTGTGCTCAATTTGCGTATAGGACTCTGGATCCCAATTCACCAATTCACGCCAGCTCATAAGTCCTCCTTCAGTGCATCAGGATTGACCAAGACCAAAGGTGAGGGTTTGCGTCCTACTCCATTCTTCTCTGCTTCCAGAATCTGCACATAGTTTCTTTCTTCCAGAATCTGTAGTGCGCTCTTCAGCAAGTCCATTTTTGGAAAGGCAGCTCGTAGGGCATTGAAGCAATCACGTTGAGTAAACTGCTCTTGCTGATTGCGTTTGATCCAGCCCCAAACTTTTCTGGCAGATTGCAACGTTTCATCTGCCCCCATCAGATCGAAGGCAACCTTGCTGTGTTCAATAAAGGAAATCATCAGCTTTGCTGCCTTATCGACTGTCCCAAGCGGCACTTCCAGAGCTGGTTGAAGGCTTCCAGCATGTTCCGCCACATGCAGCACAGCAGCGAGTCGAGCCAATGCACCAGGACACTTGCCAGCCCAGTCTGTGAGGTGCTCCAGTGGTTGATCTGGGCGCATTTGAGTTTCCATATATTTTGAAAAGTGTTTCCACTCTGCATAGGCCTCTTGGCTTAGATGTAGCGTATGCTCCACATCTCCTGCTTCTGTCGATTTCAGTGGCAGATCCAGCAAGGCTTTGATCTTCTGATGGTATTCGTTACGAATCCAATCAGGCAGCTCCACATCAGCAAGAGTGCGATACCCCAAAGGACTTTCTGGTAGCAGGTACAGAAAGCGCCCAAGCAATCCACGTCCTCGAAATCCAGGCTTGTGGATCAGTCCATTGAGAACATCTGGTTGTGGGGATAATCCCATCGTCAGCAATGGATTCCTTAGGTAGATGGTAGGTCTGCTGCTACGATCCACTTTTTCTGAATCTCCACTGTGACTCTTGAGCACCAAGTCCAGATTGAGAATCCCACCACTGTAGCGACCTTGTAGCAGATCGAAGACTCCACCTTCAGAAGACAACCAAGCCATCCTCTCCTCATGGTATTCCAGTAGTCCTGCCAACTTTTCTGGTGTAGCGTCACTTGTCCAGAGTTGGGGAGCTACTGGGATTTCGTCCAGATTCTGCTCTAGTTCATTGAGTTCATTGCAGAGATCATCATAGGTGGAATCCCCATCACTTCTGCTGGCCTTGGCAGCTCTATTGCGCAGCTCCTTGATTCTCGCTTCCTGCGTCTTGCGCTCAGATTGAGCCTGTTGAATCACTGATTTTAATTCTTCAGCCTTGGCTTGTTCCCAATCCAGCAAAGGTTGGCTGGCTTCTTTCTGCACAGAGGATTTGCGATTGCCAGGAGCCAGAGCACAGATCAGCCAGAGATTGATGGGTTCCGAGTAGTTGCTCTTGATGCTGATCTTGAAACGTCTGGCTGCTGCAGTGGAACAAGCTGCCAGCACCATAGCCAAAGGAAGCTCTGGTGGAGTTTCTGTGAATTGAGAAAGGCTTTTTGTGAAATTTCCCAACCAGCTTGGCAGGAGATCCAGATTGATGGTGGGTAAGGTGTGTTGGCTCAGTGGGATGGGAGCTTGCCAGAAGATTTCTTCCTTGTTGACAACAGGAACTACCTCACCATTGACAATCTTTGTCTGATAGGTTGGCTGCTCCTTGGCCTTGCGGATCGTAGGCTGATCTTTCAGTGGTGGTGGATGCAGCTTTTCTAGTTGCCCATCTCTGAAAGCATTCTCAATGTCCTTGGTGGCTTTTGTGAGATCCTCTGTGTTGTCTTTTGCAGCTTGTAGCAGTTGATCCAGAGCAAAAGAACTTTCAAGGTATCCACCTGCTACATATCCCCCCACCAGGTAGGCTTGCTTGATTCTGGTGTTATGACGTTCACCCAAAGCTGCTGCACGAATCTGCTGACAAGCACCTTCCAGAACTTTTTGAGCATAGGCTTGTCCATGCTCGGCAGTAGTAGCTTGCTGGGTAGCAGTACGTTGCTTCTGCTCAGGCAACCACCTGGCAACATCCAGTTCCACTGAATTGCTTTGCCGCACCAGATCCTGATCATACGAGGCAAACAGCAATCTGCTGACATCCTTGGTGCTGTCATCAATCTTCAGTTGGTATTGTTGGCTGAGGTAGTTCTCAGCAGCCAGGAATGCCTGTTTGTGCTCCTCATCATTGGCACAGACAGGAATTCTCATGACTGCCTTGACACCAGTTCCACTGGGACTCAGGAAGGTAGCTTCCATGTGGGGATCTGTTGCCAACTGCTCCTTGACGAGCTGCAGCCTGTCTGCTGGCAACTTGTCCACATCGATCTGCAAGCGCCCACTGTGTTGGATCAGCTTGTCCTTGTGGCGTTGTCCACTGGGGAAGGTTCCTGAAGCTGTGAAGGCTGGCAGACCTTTCTTGATCTTGTCTACTTGCTCGCCCAGCTTCTTCTTTTGCTCTGCGTCCTCGCTCTGATCACGTTGACGTACCAACTCCCTCAGACGTTGAATCGTCTGCTTGTGCTCTGGTTTTGGTTGTCTTGTCTGTGTATAGATCACAGAGAGACAGACTTGCTGCTGATGTGTCTTTGTCCAGTCGACGCCTTTGCCCACCATTACCAGAGGTAAGGCCTCTTCTGCTTGTGTAGCTACTTCCGCACTCATACAACCTCAACTTCTCGCTTGCGGAGTAGTTGCTCCAGCTCTCGCAGACGTTTGTAAGGTTGCTCTCGCTGGCGCTTCTGGTTGGCTTGCTCATTGAGTCTGAAGACTTTTTCAATTAAGGATTCCAAGCGCCTTGATTCTGTGGTTGTCATCTCTTTTCTCTGCTAGTGGTTACTCCACCACTTGCAGCACAAACCCAGATTCGTTAGAATCATGGTTCTTTGTGTCTGTACTGCTCTAAGTGAAGTGAGTGAAGCCCAATCCCCAGTATCAGTGGAGGTTGGGCTTTTTGCTTTTCTGCTCCTGCTTTTGCTCCTCTATCAAGCCCTCCATCACAAACTCTTCAGCTTCTGATAGGTGGCTCACCATTGCCTTGATGGAAATCACCAGTAACCCATAGCGACTGGTGAATTCTCCAATCTCCAATTGCTCCTCCAGGTCAATGATTCTGCCTATCTCCTCAGGCAACTGATGTAGGAAAGCTCCTGCGTTGCTGAGAGCCATCTTGACTTCCTCCATGCCATAGATGGCTCTTCCACAATGATTTGGCATTGCCCTCTCCTCAGTTGGTGGTGTGCAGTGCATCGATGAGCATTCCTTCGACTTCATCACGCTTGAGGAAGCTGCGGCCCCCAATTTTTACTCGCTGCAATTTTCCTTTGAATAACCAGTTGTTGATAGTGGACTTGGAAACCCTCAGCGTTTCTGCAGCCTCCACATTGGTCATCAATGGGTGGTAGGTTCTGTTAATCATAATTCCTTTCTGTAGAATGTTATTTTTTACGCATAGCAAAAAATAAATTTACTCTATGCGTTTTTTATGGTACACTACTTTTTCAAAATTTGTCAAAAAAAACACTTACGGAGGCGATATGGGGAGAAGAGCGAAATCAGTAGACAACCTTCCAGCTTCCACCAGGAGACTGTTGGAGGTGGTCGAGGATTTAGGGACTACTCGCACTGAGTTTGCGGAGAAGGTAGGCATGGCGCCCTCAGGATTGAGTAGCTTGTTCCTGAGAGGCACAGAGGTCTCAGCAACACTGGCCAAGGCCATTGAGTTGGAGTTTGGAATCTCTCAGCAGTGGCTACTGGAAGGCATTGGCAGCAAGGAAGCTCAACGTGCTGGAGAGTTGACACCATACCAGCAACTCTGTCTGCGCTTGGTTCCAAGGCATGACCCAGCGATGATTTGGGATTGCTTTGAGTCCTTGCAGAGCTACCCATTCAAAACCATCAACACTGTCAATGTGGACAGTGCCAAGGATTATGAGAGAGCAGCCTTGCTTGTCTGGGAGGTAGATGATGATGAACAGTGGTGGGAGGAATTCCAGAATCTGCAATCAAGGTTTGTTGAACTTCGCAGTCAACTTAGAAACAGCTTTCTGGACTTGGCAGAGGTCAGCACCATTGGTGGTTATGACCAGACCTTGCTCTTCAGAATTTTGCTGGATGGTGTGATGCCTTCAGAGGAGGATTTGCAAGCAAAGAAGTTCATCCATGCTACAGAGCAGTATCTCAACAGCCTCAGGCAGTTTGGTTGGTTGCGTCAACAATATGGGCGCTTCTGGCAGTTGCCACTGGAGTTGAAGAAACTTTATGTGAGTTGCCACAACCAAAAGAAAGCCAGTGAAGAATTAGAAGCTCTGAATGCTCATCGTCAAGGCAGGTTGTTGGTCAATGTGGAAGGCTGGCTCAGGTTGGATGATCAGCAGCAGATTGTTGAAGACTACAGACGCAAGGAACTTTTCCAACTACGCCTGAAGATGGCTCATCTGGAAGGCCAGAAGTCCAATCGAAAACTGTTGGAGAAGATTAACCAGAAGCTCGAATTGCTACACCAGCAGGAGAAGAAGCTATTGGCAGAGTGGAGTGGGGATGGGGCAGCATAGCAATGAGTTCGCAGCATTGAAGAAGCAAGGTTTCCAAGTGTGCGATGATGCGGGAGGAGGTGGCCCAGAACAGCCCAAAATGCTCTGTAAT
>JACLAD010010290.1_pt1 | contig 11769 bp, 9 predicted proteins | sample 8027901 | NCBI WGS metagenome assembly JACLAD01 (sample SAMN15725071, study PRJNA655200) | protist metagenome | isolation source: fluorescence activated cell sorting (FACS) single amplified genomes of... | place: Spain: Blaines Bay Microbial Observatory, Mediterranean Sea | collected 2016-07-05
CAAAGCACTCGCTCGCGACAAAGTTGTTTTCGTGTTTGCTAGAGGTTGGCACAGCCAACCTCTAGCAAACACACTGGGTTTTCGACGCGAGGCGTCGAGCAAAAGGTGCGGGCAATTCAATACGCGATGCTCAAATAAGGTCGTTGGTTTCACTTATTTCTTGTTCGTATATCACGACGGCAGGTAGCGTGATAAAATGGCGGCGGTTACTCACTATTGGAAGTCCGTACATGCCTGATTTATATATTTACTTGCTTGGACAATTCCGAGTCGAGCTAGATGGGGAGCCAATCACCCGTTTTCGCTCAACGAAATCACGACTACTGTTAGCCTATCTGGTCAGCCAGCCGGGCATCATGCACCCACGCGGCAAGCTCGCGACGCTGCTCTGGGGCGATGTGCCTGATAAGACAGCCAAAACGAGTTTGCGCGTGGCGCTTTCGGCGTTGAAACAACTGCTAAAGGCACACCCTGCGCTAGAAATTAAGCGTCACGCGGTGCAGTTTCATACGGAGTGGGCGACGGTCGATTTGTTGTCGTTCACTAACGGCATGGCGGATGGCTCGGTGCAATCGATTGAACGTGCGTTGGCACAATATCGTGGGGAATTTTTGCCAGCGATGGCGCTAGACGATGCGCCTGAGTTTGACGACTGGCGGCTGATTACCCAGGAAAAGCTTCACCAGCAGGCGATGAGCGGGTTTGATACGCTGCAAGTCCACTATGCGGCACAGGCTGAATGGGCGTCGTTGCTCACGGCGGCTCAACAGCAGCTTGCGCTGACGCCGTGGCATGAGGCGGCGTTTCGGTCGTTGATGCAGGCACATGCAGGGCAGGGGGATTTACATGCGGCACAGATTCAGCACGAACGTTGTCGCACCGTTTTGCAGCGTGAGTTGGGCGTTGAGCCTTCGGCCGAAACGGAAGCCCTTTGGCAACGACTGTCATCAACTGAAACGCAGCACAACTTGCCAAAGGCGCTGCCGCCATTTTTCGGCCGAAATCCCGAACTCACACAAATCGAGCAAGCTCTACGCAAGCAGCGCTATCGGCTGTTGACCCTCACCGGCATTGGCGGCACAGGCAAAACACGTCTGGCTCTGGAAATAGCAGAACGGCAGGTGGTCGCCAACACATTTGCCGACGGCGTCTGGTTTGTTCCGCTGGCTAGCGCCGAATCGGCCGAAGCGCTCGTGCCAGCGATTGCAAGCGCACTAGGGATCATGCTCGAATCGGCCGAAGCTGCCCAGCTGCATACGCAGCTAGAAAACAAAAAGCTGCTGCTGATTCTCGACAACCTTGAGCAACTACCCGACAGTGCCACTGACACGATTCATGCGCTGCTGCAAGCCACACGCCATGTCACAATTTTAGCGACCTCGCGGCGACGGTTGGGGCTACGCATCGAAACGATTTTTCCGATGCGTGGCTTGCCAGACCCACCCGCTTTGACATTGTTTAAAGAGCATGCCGTGCGGCTCAACCCGTTCGCGCCGCCGCCGAATCCACAGCTTGCGGCCGAGATTTGCCAACTGGTTGACGGTCTACCGCTGGGAATTGAGCTGGCTGTGGCGCAGACGGAGCAGCGTGACCTGTCCGAAGTGGCGGCGGTGCTGCGCGGCACGCTGGCGAAACTGTCTACAACGATGCGTGATATTCCGAGCCGTCAGCGCAGTTTGCGTGCGGTGTTTGAGTCGTCGTGGGTGCTGCTTGCGCCTGTTGACCAGACGGTATTGACGCAACTGTCGATTTTCCGTGGCGGTGCCGCGTTGAGCGATGTGCGGACGATTGCGCCATTGGCAACGATGGGGCGCATCAAACGGCTGGTCAATCATTCGCTGTTGCGGCTTGAGGCGGATCGGGTGTCGATGCATCCGCTGGTGCGGGAGTTTTCGGCCGAAAAACGTGATCCGCAGGATGCTACACCCGACGCCCACAGCGCTCACTATTTGGCATCAATTGAACAAAAGTCGAGCTATCCGCAGCGACGGAAAGATCTAGACAACGTGCGTGCCGCTTGGCGCTGGGCATTGGCGCAGCCTGATTTGCTACGTCTGCGGGCGTGGGCGAATGCGTTTAGTGCATTCATGCTGGCGATGGGATATTTGGTGGAGGCCAATGATCTGTTGGCGCAAGGGGTGGCGATTGCGGCTGAAAACAAGGACGCCGAAACACAGGCGCGTTTGCTTCACAATCAATCAGACGCGGTGCGGCGTTATGTTTCGGCCGAAAAGGGTCGTCTGTTACTCCAAAAGGCGCTGGCACTCAACCCGTCTGCTGGACTTCAGGCCGAGCTGCACGGCTACTTAGCCAGTGAGCTCGCGGAGCTAGGCCAATTGCAGCTAGCGTATCAACATCATGAAACACAGGTTGCGCTAGCGCGTCAGCTAAACTCTCCAGCTTTGCTAGCCGAAGCGCTCGAAGCATATGCCTATACTCGCGTCCTCTATTTTGCTGGCACATACGAAGCAGAAATTGAGCGACTGAATGAGGCGTTGCAGCTTGTGACTCAGCATCAGTTCGACAATCAGCGCACCCTTTTACTCCACTCGCTGAGCGTTGCGCACCTGCGCTATGGTGACTACGCTACTGCCTTACGCTATGCTCGCGAATGTCTACGTCTTTCACGTCAACAGCAAGATCGTTTTGGGCAAGCACAGGATTTGCTTGACGCTGGTTTGGCGCTCGATTTTTCAGGTTACTTTCAACAGGCAATCGAACATTACGCTGAGTCCCTGACAATTTCTGAAGAGATGAATGATGTTGAGGGTGCGGGGCTGCTCCATGCCAATATTTGCCTCGCGCGGCGGCGCATGGGTGACTTAGCGGGTGCGCGTGAGTCGGGTGCGAAAGGGATAGAGATGTTGTCCAAACTCGGCGCTCGCCGCATGGAAGGGCAGGCACGCAATCGCTTTTCCCATACGCTATTTGCAATTGGAAATTATGAAGCGGCATACACCGCCTACCAAGCTGCGGTCACCTGTTGGCAGCGGCAAGAAAACGCCAACATTTATGAAGCACTCGCTGGGCTAGCGGCTAGCGCTGGACAGTTGGGTCATTTCGATGAGGCACAGGCGTTGGTTGAGCGCGTGATGACCTTTGCACAAGCGGATAACCTGCACAAAGTTGTCGAGCCATGTTTGATGATGCTGAATTGTGCGTCTGCGTTACGAGCGCTAGGCGATCAGGCACAAGTCGAAACGGCGCTGCGGCTTGCGAGTGATTGGATACAAACAATCGCCGACCGTATCAGCGACCCCGCCATGCGCCAGCATTACATTGAGCAAATTGGTCAGCATCAGCAGTTGCGCGCGGAGATCTCACGGTTGTAACGTGTGAAGTTGGCAGCGTGCCGACGGTAAGCTGATTACACTTCAAATACATCCAGATCGCGGCCGAAGATCACTTCGCCATCGTAGCGGTCTGTGATCTCCTTAAGTAGCGCTTCGTCGGTGACGGCGCCAAGGTGCATTTGGTGGTTGAGGATTAGTTTTTTCGGCCGAATTTTCTCCGCAATCTCTGCCAATTCAACCGTGGACGTATGCATGCGGCGGAAGTAGTTCAGTGGATTGTTGGGGCGGGGCGTCTGGATGCCGACCTCGCTGTACACTTCGTGGATGAGGAGGTCGCAATCTTGACCGTGCTCAATCACGGCGGGGTGGGGGCAGGTATCGGCCGAATGCACAATCGTCTTATCACCCACCACGAACTTCAACCCATACGTTTCCAGCCCACCGTGCGACACTTGAAACGCGGTAACAGTTACCGCGTCAGTCGCAAATAGCTCGCCCTCAGTAAACTCAATCACCTCATAACATAATGGCCAACTCGTTGGTGATTCCGTATCTCGATGCTCTGCAATTCCCAGCTTGTACGCTTTGACAAGCAGATCAGTCATCTCTTTTGTACCTGCTGGCCCATAGATTCGCAGCGGCTCTTTGCGTCCCAGAATCCACGTTGTTAGCAAAAAATCGGCCAATCCCGCCGTGTGATCGGGGTGCAGATGTGTGATGATCAGCGTCTTCAAATTGCTGAACGCCAGCGCAGGCTGCCCGGCCGCACGCGCCACCGCCAGCCGCTGCACCGTGCCGCCGCCACAATCGATCACAATCGACATGCCGTCCACAACCAGCGCGGTCGCGGACTGGTAGACGTTCGGATAGCAGCCTGGATGTCCAGTGCCTAATAGGGTAACAGTTGTACTCATGAAGAAACTCCTGCGCTCTGTGCGTTAAAAACTTTGTTCATTTGAAAATAGTCACTGCCGTCCCACGCCTTAGCCCGCTTCACGACTTGATAGCCACATTTTTCGTAGAATCCGCGTGCGTAGAGCGTTGAGCCAAGTTGGATGCTTGGATTTTTGGTTTGTGCTCGATAATCCGCTTCGGCGTGTGCCATGAGCCGTGCGCCAACACCTTTTCGGAGCGCGTTAGGGTCAACATAGACGTGCCGAATGTTCGTGCTGTCCCAGCCCGCCGAGCCAAGAATTGCGCCTGCTCGAACCGCAACAAACAAACGCTGCTCGGCAATCATCTGCAAGAATTCATCTTCAGTGTAATCTTGAAGCAGCGTCTCAACTTCAACTGCACTATACGATTGTGGTGCCATTTTGGAAAATGCCCTGTGGCGAATGTCGAGTATTTGGGGCAGGTCACTGGTCGTCGCAACTCTGATAGCTATCGAACGCTGAGCTGCCTGCATTCTCCATGCCCCTCTGTCGATGCCAAAGCGATTATCAGCAACCCACTTACCGTGCTTCTGAAAACTTTGTGGAATGTGCTCGATTAACGTCATGCCGATCTTTTCCAGAATTCGCTGACTGGCCTTGTTCGATACAACGTGGAACGCTTCGATCGACTGCGCACCCAGCTTAGTAAAGCCTAGTTCAAGTAGCTTTGTCGCGCCCTCTGTCGCGAGGCCAGCCTGTTGATGTTGGGGGTGAACGTAATAGAAAATTTTCCAAACGTGCGCAACATCCGAGAGATAGATGCCAAAGCGGCCAACAAAGTCAGCGGTTGGCTTTTTGTACGCGCTGAACGTGTAACTTTTGCCGCCTTGCCATGCTTCACGCATCTTGCCGATCGAAGGTGCCAATGCTTGTTCGGTTTCGGGTGCATCCCAAGTCATGCCGTCCATAAAACCTTCAGAATGCAGCGCCTCAAATACGTGCGGATTGTCCGCCTGAACAGGGATCGTGAAAGTAAGTCGAGCGGATTCCATCTGGTAATCAATTGGGAGCGTTTTGTGCATTGTGAATGTGTCTGAGCGTCATGCTTTTTCAAAACATGATACGTTTAGAATAGCCAGCGGCAAGTTGAGCAGTGTAAAATGAATCTATGGTGGAAACTGAACCTCAAGTCTACTGTATTGATACAGTCAAAACATACATTGAGCAGCATACAGATCAGCCACTTAGTCGTGAACAGTTAGCTAACATGGCTGGTTTCTCGGTGCCACACTTCCATCGCATTTTTACGGCCGAAGTGGGCGAGAATATTGCGGCTTACATTCGGCGGGTGCGGTTGAAACGTGCGGCAAACAAGCTGATGGCTGGCGCGGTTGACATAACCCAAGTTGCGCATGCCGCAGGTTACCAGACTCACGCAGCCTTTGGCAAAGCATTCAAACACCACTATGGCGTTACGCCCAGCCAATATCGAAAACTCGATTTTCCAACCCAACTGCAACTATTTCACAGGGGAACAACTCATGATTAAGGTTAGTTTGACGAGCGTATCAATTGACGATTATGACAAAGCGCTCCATTTTTATACGGAGATATTGGGTTTTCAAAAGAAGCACGATTTGCCGCTGGGGAATGGCGCTCGCTGGATTACGGTCGTCTCTTCGGCCGATCCCAACGGCGTCGAACTGCTCTTAGAACCAAACGCACAATACCCTGCGATGAAGGCATTAAAAGAGGCGCTGATCGCTGACGGTATCCCATTCACAGCGTTTGAAGTCGACGATTTACAATCCGAGTATGATCGATTGCGAGGGCTTGGTGTGCAGTTCTCGATGGAGCCGACGAATGTTGGCGATTCCAGCGCCGCCACCTTTGACGACACGTGCGGCAATCTGATCCAAATTTATCAGGTGCATTAGAGACCATGTCCAGTTTACCCAAACGGCGATTCATGATTCAGGAGATAATATGACGCTTGAAGAGACACTTGCACAATTAGAAGCGCTCGGCACCGAGAGGGTGCGTGCGCAAAACGCGAAGCTTGGTGCCAGCGACAATCAGTTTGGCGTCAAGCTGGGTGACATTCGGAAGGTTGCCAAGGCGATTAAGCTGAATTTTGAGTTGGGCTTGGCGCTTTGGGAAACAGGAAATGTTGATGCACGTTTTTTGGCGATTTTGTTGATCAAGCCGAAGCTGCTTTCGGCCGAAAAAGTCGATCAAATGGTGCGTTCTGTTACCTTCGACCGAGTCGCTGACTGGCTCAATGCGTACATTGTCAAAAAGCATCCTGACCACGAAGCGCTGCGTCAGCAGTGGATGTGCAGCAACGACCCAATGGCCGCGCGCGCAGCCTGGAATCTAACCTCCATTCGTGTTGTTAAAAAGCCAGACGGGCTCGACCTGCCCGCGCTTCTCAATCGCCTTGAATCTGAAATGGGCAACGCCGCACCAGAGGTGCAATGGACGATGAACAACTCGCTGGCTGAAATCGGGATTCATTTCCCCGAACATCGTGAGCGAGCGCTTGCGATTGGCGAAACGTTGGGAATCTATCGTGATTACCCTGTTTCCAAAGGCTGCATCTCACCCTTCGCGCCGATCTGGATCAACGAGATGGCGAGTAGACAAGGCTAACTGCCAAATCGCCGTCTTGCTTCACAGGCTGGCTGAGAATGCTTGGCCAGCTGCCTTTATCGATCGGTACGCCGCAAAATTGCCCTAATACGCAAATGCAGCACCTCCATGTTAAATGGCTTGGTCATGTAATCATCTGCGCCAGCCATTAGCGCCTCAACTTCGTCCTCATCTTCCTTTCTCGCTGTCAAAAACAGAATCGGCGTTTCTGAGATCAACGGGTCTTTTCGGATAGTCCGACATACTTCGTACCCAGTCATGCCCGGCATGTCAATGTCGAGCACAATCAACTCAGGGCGATAGAGGCGAGCCATTTCTAAGCCATCTTTGCCATTAAGAGCGGCGACAACGCTATACCCGAATTGTGAAAGTGCCCGCTGTAGGGTCATCATAATTAGTTCATCTGGATCGATAATCAAAATAGTTTGTGTCATCATGTCTCCTGCGGCATTTTCGTGATTTGCTCTGCTCTAAAGCGAACTGCCCATTCTTGACTCTCGTGATCCGCCAATATGGCTGTTCTGGGTTTAAGTAGGAAGTCAAAAGAAACTGAACCGCAGAGAGCGCAAAGAGCGCAGAGATTTTGAGAAGTGAGGAGGTTTCCTCTGGAAGTTTCGCTTTTTCGCGCTTTCGCTTTTTCGCGGTTAAATCAGAGACTTATGCCGATCTACTTAATTGTACTTGCAATTGCAGGATCAACGCTGAGGGTAGATAGAACCATTGCCAGTATGCCTTGCGGATTATTGGATAGTCCGAGGCGTCGAGCAAGAGGTGCGAGCAATTCAATACGCGATGCTCAAATCAGGTGGTTGGTTCCACTTAATACGGCTCAAAGAGTATGATCAGCAAACCGATCACGATGAAATCTAGCAGCAACAATCCCATCATGATCATGATTCGTTGCTTTACGGAAAGCGCTGTCCCTTTCACAAGCTCATCTTCAGCCCAGAACCACAGTAGAATAAAACCAATCCATACCCACCAACTGCTGACCTCAAAAATAGTTAGGGTTAGCGAGACGATGGTGAAAATAGCCGTCATCGCCACGTAGCGTTTTGCGGCTGGATTAACCAGCCATTCTTTGAAGTTCGCAATCATCTACCTTACCTCTCTGTCATACCGCTTGAATTTACAGTGTACGATTCTATCGTTTGTAAGCAACTTAAAACTGATTGTTGGCTTGATTGGCGACAAGCTGAAAGGCATGGTCTGTGCACCCGTGCTTGCAGGCATGGCAATTGGTGAAAAAGATGGTGTATCAGCCCGTGCAGGCAGTTGGTATGATGGCTATATTCGAGGTGGAATGGGCGGCATTACAGGTATTTCCGTTGGGTCAGTCACAAGTTGATCGGTCAGCCGCAAAATCTCGCGATGTTCGGGGAAACTGCTGACAAAACGCTCGCGATGTTCAGGGGCGAGCCTGTTTATGCGGGCATCTAGCACGTTGCGAGCGTGTTGCAGAAGATCGTCTGCACGCGGGTCAGCATAGCGTTGCAGGATTTGATAGCAGAACCATGTCTGTTCGAGATGCATGTAGACGACATCGGCCGCAATCAAAGCACCATATAACCCATCCACCATTTCATAGGCTGCGTGCCACTGCCCCGCCTCCGCATAACAATGCGCCAGCGTCCCCTCAACCAGCGTGTACCAATTGATCGTCAACTCGCTTCTATTCATATCTGAGCGAATTCCAGCCAACAGTTTTTGTGCCTCAAGCGGCTGACCTGTTGCGCACAGCGCCAAACAGTATGCAACACAGGTTGGCAAGGAATCGCTGCCGCGTCCCTCTTCTGATGCGGCTTGTTCTGCGATATCAAACTCATAAGCAATTCGGCCGAAATGCAGCGCCCGATCAACCTCACCCAGTCGGCGACAAGCTCGCGTCACCAGCGTAAGCGCACTGACCGAATAAATGTCTGTGAAATTTGCTGCATCAGCGTCATCCCCCTCAATAACCGTAGCAATTGCCTGACGAAAATAGCCGAGCCGATACAGAGCCATTGTGTGCATCCTCAACGTGTCATCAACCACACGCCCGCCACGTAGCCGCGACACCCAATCATAATGATGCTGGCAGTTGTCTAAGCCTGCGGACAAACGCCAGGTAAACACCTGCATCCAGCCTCGTTGATAAATTGCCCAAACATCTGCCTGCCCCCGTATCAAGAGCGGCTCCAGGGCATCGTGTACCGCTTGCGCCTCCTCCAGCCGCTGCATATTGGCAAGAAACTTCATGCGCTCAGCGCCGACATGAAAGTAAGCGAATGCATTGTCTCGTACTTCTTTGTCATTCCATAGCTCATCGAAAAATTCAAACGCTTTCGACGGCTGATCTGAATGTGCGTAATAGATGCCCACGACAAAAACTGCTGTGAATTGCAGATTGGGATGGACGCTCCGCCAGCTCATCAAGACGTTTTCTATCGTTTGATTTGCTTCTTTGTCATTATGTATCTTCAAATCCAGCTCTATGCGCACGGCAAGAAGCTGGTCGACGAGCGCATTGGCGCTACGGTCAAAGAACCACTTGCGCTTGAAATGATCAATCGCTGCTGTGAGCATCGGCCGTGCAGATGCCGTAATGCCGCCGACAATCCAAAAAGAACTGAGAACGCTGAGCGTGTCGCCGATCAATTCGGCCGAATCCGCTTCCACCGCCCATGCCCAAGCCTGCTCAATATGCGCCCATTCACGCCGCAAGTGCGTCACCACTGTTTCGATTTCATAGAAAAACGAGTCGCGATAGCCCGCCACGACGCCCAAAAAGAAGTTCATGTGCGCGTTTTGAATGCGCTTGCGTTCGGCGGCGTCTAGCTGTGCGATCGCATTTTGCCGCACCAGTTCGTGCATGTCGTAACGGCCACCCGCCTGCCGCACAAGCGCATGGGTCAGCAGTGTTTCTAGATCGTCGCGCGTTCCCCTTGTGATGACATGGAACGCTTCCAGATCGAAATCGCCACGCATCACGGCGCAACGGGCGAGGATGTGGTTGGTCTCTGTATCGTTCGACCGATCCTGCGCCTTCAGCAGCCGCGCCGAATAGTCGAACACGTTGCTCAGGCTGCGCTGCCGCTTGGGCACATCACGCATGCGTGTCCGCAGCGACAGCGTTTGGCCGAGTTCATCCGCGACGATGGCACAAGAACGCAAGCTGGCCTGCGCCGCCGCCAGCTCTAGCCCTAACGGCAGCCCCTGCACCGCCTTGCAAATCTGCCCGATCGATTCACGATGGCTGGCTGGATCGAAATGCGTGTCGTGCTGCTGCATGCGCGTGATAAATAGCTGCGCCGCTGGCGTCTGTTGCCACGCTTCATCCGTGGTTTTTTCAGGGAAGGGTAAACCGCTGAGACGCATCACCGTCTCGGCGCGCACCCAGAGCTTCTGGCGGGACGTGACCAGCAGCACAAGCTGCGGCGCGGCGTCGAGCAGTTCGAGCAGCAGGTCGATGACTTCGCCATCATCGTCAACGAGGTGCTCCAGATTATCGACAATCAGCAGCATCCGTCGTTGGCTCAGCGCAGCGTGCAACTGTTCAACAGGGGCTTTTCTGCCTGAAAGCTGCACCGCCAGTGTCTTGGTGATGGTAGAAACCACACTGTTCAGCGTAGTGACGCTCACCAGCGGGATGAAGTAGACGCCGTCGATAAATGTGGTGGTCAAGGTCATGCCGACGGCGCGTGCTAGGCGGGTTTTGCCGATGCCGCCCTCGCCGTGCAGCGTGATGAGGCGCGTGCTGCCGTCTGTGAGCAGCTGTTGTAGCTGGGCGACCTCTGTTTCGCGCCCAAGAAACGCATTCGGTTCGGCCGATAGATTATGTTTAGGGCGTGCTTTTGGAGCAGTTCGTGGCTGGGTTGCAACTGGATTAAGCGACTGCGCGGCAACGGTGGCCGTATTTGGCTCGACGCCTAGCTCTTCCCACAACACCAGCTTGCACTGCTCAAACTGTTTGCGGGCGGCGCTGGCGCGGTTGCTCAGTCGGTAGAGCGTGATCAGCTGGCGATGGGCCGGCTCGTGCCACGCTTCGAGAGAGAGGGCTTGCTGGGCGTAGGTTTCGGCCGAATCATATTCCCCCCGCCCAATAAAATGCTCAGCCAACACTTCCAGCGCCAGCAACATGCGCTGATGATAATGTTCACGCTGCACCGCCACCCATGCATCAAATTCGATGCAACCTTTGGGACTCAGACCCGCGAGAAAATCACCCTGATACTGTTGCGCCATCGCTTGCAGCGCTTTGATGACGGCACTGTTTGTTGTCCAACTGTCCCGCTCAATTGCTTTGCACTGTAGCCAAAGTGCCTCACAAGCAACTGCATCAATCGAAACGTCTGTACGCAGAACAAAGGTCGCCTGTTGATGATTTGCTACGATCAAGGCGGTGCCACCATGCGCCTCAAACGCCTTTTTGATCCGCGAAAACGACAGGCGCAAATTGCGCTTGGCAGTTGCATCTGGCAGATCACCCCAAAATAGCGTGGCAAGCTGCTCACGCATAATCGGTTGATTCGCATGCATCGCCAGATAGGCGAATAGCGCACGAATTTTGTCCGTTTGTAAGCGAATCTGTGCCCCACCCACAGCTTGAATGCGTAAGCCGCTGAAGAGAGAAACTTCCATATTACCTATGTTGTCATTAACGGAGAGGGTTTTTCAAATGCTCTTTCGTTGTTGAGCGTTCAAGCGCTTGAATATCGATACCGCTTTCCTCGTCATCCTTTCACCACGATCTAGCAATTGATCATGGGCAAGTCTAGCCGATTTCAGGGTGATTTCCAAAGAGCTGTGAGACACGTCAAAAACTTGATACGTTCTTGATACGGTTGGCAGCTATCTTACCCATGTGAGCACAGAACAAAACTTCGCTCCCACGTGTTGGTGGGTGGTGAAGGGCTTGGACTCAAATAATCTGATGTGTCTCAGCCTCTGGTAAACTTGCCGTTTCACTA
>JACLAD010003142.1_pt1 | contig 11761 bp, 12 predicted proteins | sample 8027901 | NCBI WGS metagenome assembly JACLAD01 (sample SAMN15725071, study PRJNA655200) | protist metagenome | isolation source: fluorescence activated cell sorting (FACS) single amplified genomes of... | place: Spain: Blaines Bay Microbial Observatory, Mediterranean Sea | collected 2016-07-05
GTCCAGTGAGGAAGGTTCTGGAGAAAGCAGCGAGTGCGTTTGAAGCGTTGGAGGGAGAATTTCCGCAAGAAGCACAGTATGTGGTGCCGATGGCGTATCAGCTACGCTGGTCATTGAAGATCAACCTGCGCTCCTTGATGTGGCTGGTGGAGTTACGAACTACTCCGCAGGGGCATGAGAATTATCGCTGGCTGGCTCAACAAATGTTCCAGCGAGTACACGAGGTCCAGCCTCGATTAGCCCAACTGATGCGCTTCGTGAATCTGGAAAATTACCCACTTGGTCGTTTGGCAGCAGAGGTGAAACAAGAGCTCCGCAAGCAGTCTTCCTAGCGCATGCCCTCTGCACACTTGAGTACCTGGACCGAGATCAGTGCTGGCTGCACGCCAAGGAGCTTACCGATTTCCACTGTACAGCGTCCCTCGATTCCTGGATGCCGCACCTTGGGTGATTTTTCAGCTCGGTATTCTTCGACCCATTCCTGCCACAAGGGCACTTCCAGCGTCATTTTTTCAAGCAAGGCGAAGCGGTCTCGGTTGCTCCCCCAATCCTCGATCTGGACTTCCACGTAGTAACGTAGATCTTGGGGAGATTCGAAGCTGATCTCTTCTTCCTTATCAGGTTCAGGCAAGATCACTGGCACTTCTGGTCGTTGTTCATCAGGCAGATTCCAGCCCAGGCGCTCAACCACCTCTCGGTAAGTTTCCTGCAGTATCAGTGGTTCCAGCAAATCTTCTGTTGCCAATGCAGGTTCTGGATCAGGTTGCAGTTCTTCCTGCAGCAAGGCACTCTGCTGAAAGACATATTTCATTTCCGTACAGAGTGCACGGATGTATTCCACGGTCAGTTGATCCAGTTCCTTGAGAGCTTTATGGCGCTCTTGTGGACGTTGCAGGCGTCGCACATCGACATGTAGTTCGTCAATTCGGCGCTTCAGTCGTGTGCGGTTCAAATCATCAGACAACGGCATTCCTATCCTCCCAACAAAGGATCACGTTAGCGGAGCTTTTCAACCGATGCCCCTTTGCAAAATTCATCACGGATTTCTCCAAACAGTTCAACTTCTGTTAGCCCTGATCATCATTGGTTCCCTGCTTAGCTGGACTTCCCTAGCGGCTGAAGAGAGCAACAATCCAATCTCAATCGAGGGACAGGTCCAAGTTCCCCAGGGAATTACCCTCTCCGAAGGCCTGGATGTAGTGCTGATCAAATTCGTACTCGATCCCAGCGGTGAAGTCGTACCTGCCGGTCCAGTTGGACGAACCAAAACTGACGATACAGGTCGCTTTCGCTTTGAGGATCCTCCCCGGGATGACCGAGCCGGATATCGTCTGGGAACTCGATTTGAAGGGAACCTCTATAGCTCAGAGGTTTTCTTCATGCGTCCGGAACAGCAACTGATTACTGTGGACATCCGTCTACCGTCCACCAACTTCGATACCAGCGCACTGGTCTTCAGCGAGTCCTCGTTGTTCTTCGAGTCCAATATCGATCAACTTATCGTCACGGAGGTCATCAGCGTCAAGAATCCGACCGAGGACAATATTCTCAGCACCCAATCTCCCTTGTTGATGGAACTACCGAACGCCCATGAAAACTTTCGTGTTCTCGAAGACGGTCCGGAAACCTATCAACAGGAGGGCAATCAATTGCGCTGGACTCGTGGCTTTCCACCAGGAGACACGCAACTGCTCTTCCAATACACCATTCCTGTTTTTCTGGGCAGCCACTCGCTCCAGAAGCGCTACGCTCATCCATTGGATCGGGTCAGCGTCTTCACTCCAGCCAAACGCTTGGACGTGAATTCTTCCCAATTGACCTTCCAGGGGAATCAAACCTTCGGTGATGTCGACTTTCTGGCGTGGCGGGCACAAGCCAGTGATGCCAGCCTGTTGGAGATCAGGATTTCCAATATCCCGGTAGACTCTCGCAACTATGCTTTTGTTAGCTTGGCTGTCTTCCTGACGTTGCTGCTGGCGGTTGGTTGGTTCTTCTGGCGTCGAATGCCTAGAACCGGGTTGGTTCAAAAATAGTTAAATAAAGCCTGCGTTGGGTGGCAGGAACGATAAATTCGGCGCAATTCCCGTGGATCTGCCGAATTCAGGGCCTCTTCATAGGGGATCTGGTAGTACCGTTCCACCATCTTTCGAAACCGCAACGCGCTATTGTGACTGTCAAAAATAAAACTCATAAGACAACCTCCAAAGAAAAATAAAGCACGTTCCCTTCCACTCCTCAAAAATCATGCCAACCCCTGAACCATCGCCCTCTACAAACCATACTCGAGGAAGGTCTCTTGCCCTGCTCTTACTAGTGATTTTCCTGCTCTTGCCATGGCTTGGACTGATCGGACTGGGCTTTCTCTGGCTGGAAGAACGTCAGTGGCTTTGGTACGGCACCGGAGTGATTGGGGCAACCTTGTTGATCGGTGGAATCGGAGTCCGCTGGTCGCTTCGCGGCTGGAAACCCAAATCGGTGACCAAGCCCTTTGCCGCGCACTGGCCTCACGACACCCAGTCCCTCTGGGAAGCCATCCAACAGCGAGCCCGTCAGGCCACTCAGCAGCCGGAGTTACTACAACAGCCAGCCCACCTTCAGGAACAACTCCTAAAGGAAATTCAACGCGTTGCCTCTCACTTTCACAAGGATTCCTCCAAAGCTCTTCTAGAGGTTCCCCTACCTGCGCTGCTCCGTATTGTAGAACGGGCTGCGCTGGATCTCCGACGTGATTTGGAAACTCATCTGCCCGGAGCGCACCTGCTGACGATCCACGATCTATTGCGCACTCGACGACTGTATCTGCTGGGTAGTGATCTCTACGCACTCTACCGGGCTCTCTCCTTCGGGTTGGCACCACAGACGGCAATTTTACGAGAAATCCAAGGCTGGTTCAGTAGTAAACTATTGAAGGCTTCCCGGCAGGAAGTATCTGGTTGGTTGCTGGAGGCCTTGTTCGAACGCGTGGGTTACTATGCCATTGAATTGTACAGTGGCTCGGTGATGATCGAAAAAGCGGATCTACAGAATTATCGTAGCTCCTCGAGTACAGCCGATCTGCAACAACAGCAATCCCATACTGAGTCGCTGCATCGAGAACCCTTGCGCATCCTGATCCTCGGACAGGTCAACTCTGGCAAATCGAGTCTGGTCAATGCGATGTTTGGAAAGTTGCAGGCAGCAACTGATGTGCTTCCGGTCGAACAAGGCCTGACTCCCTACCTGCTGGAACAGGATGAACTCCCCCAGGCGCTTGTGCTCGACTCGGCTGGCTTTGGTCTACATGCAGATGAAAAACTACCCAAAGCCTGGTGGAAAGCAGCTCGCAGTTCCGATGTGTTACTCTGGGTCTGTGCCGCCAACCAGGCCGCTCGGCAGGCTGATAAACGATTACTCGACCAGCTCCGTGAAGAATTCCGCCAATCCAAGCTACCTTCTCCCGTCCTGTTCGTTGTGCTGAGCAAGATCGATCTGCTACGACCCCTTCGTGAATGGGAACCACCCTACGACATTGAACAAGCCGTACGTCCCAAGGCCCAGTTGATTCGTCAAGCGCTGGAAGTTGTCGCCCAGGATCTGGAAGTGCCAACAGAGAGTGTTATTCCAGTCTGTCTGGAGCACGGGAAAGTCTACAACGTCCAGGAAGCGCTGATTCCCAGCATCCTTGGAAGCCTGGAGGAATCACTGCGACACAAGTACTTGCGTTGTCTGCCAGACCTACAGTCTCGTCAAAATTGGGAGCAAAGCTGGGAACAGGCGCGAGAGGCCGGACGCCTAGTCGCCAAGGGAGGATTACGACTGGTGCGTCGTGCTGCCCACACGGTCAGCGAGTGGGAAGAGCGCATCAGTCGCTAGTGATTCAGCTCAGAGGGTCTCACAGTTGCGGTGGGCACCATCACAGAACGGCTTCTTGTTGGAGAGTCCACAGCGACAGAGAGCCACTGTGCCTTCTTTTTCAATTTCGTTTCCTTCGGAATCCACCACGACCACCTTGTAGCCCTTGATTGTATAAGGCCCTTTGGCTGACATCTGAATGCGCAATTCTTCCATTATTCCTCTGAGGATGGGTTGTTTGTGTCCAGCGGTAAAACATGTACCGCTTCTTCCAGTTTGACCAAATTGAATAAAATTCCTAGTCCAGAAATATTCTTCACGAAAATCTTGCATTCTCAAACAGAATATTGAATTCTGGTGAGCTTTTGCTCAGATCGTTATCATCGCGCCTAAAAACGTTACTGATAACGTCAGGTTGGGAGTAGTTGGTTCTCCAATCTGATGATTCACCCATGCTGGAGCAGTTATGGATCCCGAAAAACAGTGCCAGAGCAATGCGGAAAGGCAACGCACCTACCGGCTCAAGCTACGTAAGAAGGGATTAGAGAGAGTGGAAATCAAACTATCGAAGGAGAGCAAGCAACTCCTCAAGAAGCTTTGTCGTGATTTTGACATGAATCGGCACCAGCTCGTTCAGCGTTTGCTGATGCGTGCAGCAGTTGCCGAGCGCAGCGCCCCGGAGTGGCTCCGTAGTGAGAAGAAACTGCCCGCCGGCCTGCACGCCTCTGAAATACCACCGCCCGCTGCCTAGCCGTAGCGGAATGCGGAGAAAATATTCCGAACCCCCTGACTGAAAGGAGTTTCCATGCTACTGGAACACAAGCACTTGATCGTCCGTGCTGAAATTCACTATCCCCCCTGCAACCCAAGCGCAATGGACGACTGGATGCGCCAACTGGTTCAAGACATCCGCATGAAAGTGCTGATGGGGCCCTTCTCAGTCTACTCGGACATGCCCGGCAACCAGGGCCTGACGAGTGTCACCATCATCGAAACCTCACACATTGCTGTTCACGTTTGGGATGAAGTCTCCCCTGCCCTGATGCAGATGGATGTTTATTCCTGCGCTGAGTTTGACCCTCAACTGATTTTTGATCGTCTCCAGAGAGACTTTGGTCTCGCCAAGCTGGAGTCGAAATTTATCGACCGCGAGCACGGACTGGATGAGATCCCTCTCAGCCGACCCATGCTTTTCCCGATGCCCGGTCTGCTCGAAGCAGTTGCCTGAACGGTTCACACTCATCAAGGAGTTTCTGATGGAACAAAATCTTTCTACCCTCAACAATTGGCCTGCCTACCATAACCTGGATGACGAGCAGGACGCACAAGATCACTTTATTGTCCGTGACGGTGTCTCCTGTGCAGGTGCTCACCTGATTGTCGATATCTGGGGTGTAGATCAGCTGGACGACCTGGAGCTGATTGAACGTGCGATGCGAGAGGCAGTTGAGGCCGCCAAGGCCACCCTACTCCACATTCACCTGCACCACTTCACGCCCAACGGTGGCATTTCCGGAGTGGCTGTGCTGGCTGAATCACACATCAGCGTGCATACCTGGCCAGAGCGGCAATTTGCGGCTTTCGACATCTTCATGTGCGGTGATGCCAAACCAGAGCTGGCGGTCGAGGTCCTACGAACTCATTTTCACCCCGGACAGTTCCAGGTGCAGGAGTTGTTGCGAGGACGTACAGGGAGTTATGGAGATATTTAGCGAGAAGCTCTACAAGGGCTACAGCCAACACTTGGAGATCACCGAGGTGCTCTTTGAACAACGCACAGAGTACCAGCACCTGATCATCTTTCAGAATCCCTGCTTCGGTCGAGTGCTGGCCCTGGATGGTGTGGTCCAGACAACCGAGGCTGACGAGTTCATCTATCACGAGATGATGGCCCACGTGCCACTATTGGCACACGGTCAAGCCACGGAGGTGCTGATCATCGGTGGGGGAGATGGTGGCATGTTACGAGAAGTGGTGCGGCATCCGAACGTCAAGCGAGTCGTGCAGGTGGAGATCGACCAGGCCGTGATCGAGATGTCGGAGCGTTTCCTGCCACAGCATTCTCAGGGGGCCTTTCAGGATCCACGGGTAGAGATCGTGATTGCCGATGGCCTGCAGTTTGTCCAGGAGACCTCACTTCGTTTTGACGTGATCATCTCCGATTCGACCGATCCCGTGGGTCCAGGAGAAGCCTTGTTCACCAAGGGTTTCTATGCCAACTGCCAGCGCTGCCTCAAGCCGGGAGGAATCCTGGCAACCCAGAACGGCGTCTGCTACATGCAGCTCCAAGAGGTGCGTGACACTTACCAGCGCCTACGGCCCATCTTTGCCGATGCCACTTTTTATGGCGCAGCAGTACCGACCTATGTCGGGGGCATCATGACCTTTGCCTGGGGCAGCGACAACCCGACCTATCGTCAAGTACCCCTGAGCACGTTGGCAGAGCGCTTCCAAGCTGCAAAACTGCAGACTCGCTACTATAATCCGGCGATTCACCAGGGAGCTTTCGCCCTGCCCCAGTACGTTGTGCAGGCGCTGCAGGAGGTGGCCTCCTAGCCCCGATTGCTACACAAGTCGTGGTGCTCTGTTGGGAACACCAAGGCCCCAAAGTGACCTGCACAACACCACTCGAGCCGAGGTTCACTCCAGTGCTGACCAAGGAACAAGGACGGTTCCCTTCCGCACAAGCTGAATGATTTCAGTGGCACAAATCCACAAAGCTGCTAGTCTAAAAGGTCTGTTGTGGGGGTGTCCCGGTATTCGACTGGGTGTGGAACTCACTGAGAGCAAGCCGTGGGTGATGAACGTCCACGTAAATACGGTCATCAAAATTATAGCTGCAAACAACAGCGACTACGCTCCGGCTCACGCAGCAATCGCTGCCTGAGTAGGCGTCTCGCGGAGGTAGGCCCGAGGGCCTCCGTTGAGGTGTAACCCTTTACTTGGGCTGGTCTGACTGGGCTTCTGACGGTCAGATGAGATCAACTGGAAGTGTACAGTCGTGAGGCGGTCGATTGCCGACACCGACTGTGAAAACGACAAGTTTCGACTAAGCTTGTAGCGCTTCGTGGGAAAGCATATCAGGACGCGAGTTCGACTCTCGCCACCTCCACCATTTCGCAACTTTAGTTGTAATTACTCCATCTTACTTCAGCTTACCTCTAGACCAGTAAAATCAAGGTCTAGCAGCCAGTTTATGCTCACCGACTTCTTACCTGGATTTACCCTGTTTTACCTCCTCTAATCTGGCTGGCGGACACGTATATGGACACGTGAAATAAAGCTGTTTTTCAGCCTATTTCCCGGTGTTGAGGAGCCACAGTTGAGTCAATCCGCAATTCTAGAAGATCTCTTTCATCAATCAACTGGTAGCGTCTGAGCATCGAATCAGTCTTGTGACCGACCTGTTTCATTACGACATGAGAGGCATTCCCGCTGCGCATTGCTCGAGTCACAAAGTCATGCCGCAGATCATGGAAGCAAGCTCCCTCAACCCCAGCTTTTTCAAGCGATTGCTGCCAGGTCTTCTGGACATATGTTGTCCAGTAAGGGATGGGCTTGTTCGTAGCAGATAAAAAGACTTGTTGAGTATGTAGTGACCTTGGAGTTTCACGGAGCATGGCTATGACCTCTGGAAGTAATCTCACAGAACGAGCTTCGTCCGTTTTGGTCATTGAAGCCTTCAAGCGGACAAAGCCTGTCTGCAGATCTACATCACTCCACTGGAGTTTGAGAATCTCACTTTGGCGCATTCCGGTTCCACGAGCCATGATGACAATACGTCTCAACCAAAGAGGGCATACCTCCAATAGTTGTTGATATTCTACCTCACTGAACACACGCTTCCTGACGTTGTCAATCTTGACCACAGGATATCTCGAGACAGGAATCTTACTGATAAATTCATACCGCAATGCCCGATTGAGAATATTGCGCAACAGATTCAGTTCTTCCTTGACGGTCTTGGGCGCGATCTTTTGACCTTTCTTGGAAGAAGACGGCTCCTGCAAGCGCAGGTGAACATATTCCTCCAGCTGAGAGACTGTCAAATCCCTAATCACCTGGTCAACATTCATTAGTCGCCTCAGCGCTTTAACCTGCTGCGTCATTCGCACAAAACTGTCCAGCACTTGTACCTCTTGTAGATTCAGGAACCAATCGAACAGTTTGTCTAAGGTTACAATGGTGTTCTTGTCCCGCTCAATATGGCGATTTTCAACCAGAGCCTTCTGAACTTCCAGTAGTCTTGATTCTGCAGCTGCCTTACTCGGCCCAATTCGTTCCCGCTTCCGCTTTCCGTGATCCCGATATTCAATCCAGTAGATCTTACCGGATGTCTTGGTCAGACGTGAAAACTCACACCTCTCCCCCTTCTGCTCACCGTATCGAAGCTTTCCCTTACACCTGGCTTCTCCCTCTGGATTTCGGTGTCCACATTCCGGACATTCTACCTGTAGACCCACACCTCCTCCTTGTTATTTTCCTATAATTGAGTTCTCGGCCTCACTCAATGCAGCTTTTACCTGGTCTTCCAACTCTTCCCACTGACTACGGAATCTTTGCCAGTGCTTGTCAATCCACTCGTGATGAACCTCAATTCCAAGAGCTCGTGCTTCTTTTGTAAGGCTATTTTCTTGATTACTGATGATGACATCCATTAGAAAGAAGCGTCCTGTCTCCCATTGTTTCATCTGCTCTGCTGAAATCTCTCCACTTGAAATTCCACCATGAAAGGCTTGTGGCTCATTTTTGACAGGATACTCCTCTTGAAGTTCCTGCAAATCCTGCCTCAATCTGCCAGTGACACCCCTAGTCCAGTCAATCACTTGTTGAAAAACTGGGTGATTCTCCAACCCCTTTGCAAGCAAACCTCTCTGCATTTCAATCAGTTCTTCCCGTAAATACTCTGAAACCAACGCTAAGGGTAATTCTTTCATCGTCAATGGTGTTGATCGACGTGATGATGCCATTTTTAGCAACCAAAGATCACTAGGTAGCAAAGATTCATGAGTAACTAGTGGGGGCCCCTCTCCCTCCAGTAGCCACCGGTGGTTCACTCCAAATGCCTGTTCTGCAGCTCGCGCCAATACTTCAGAAATATCATTCCCGCGTAGAAATATATTATTCAACCCAGAGACGCTTAGACCTAGCTCGGATGCAAAATCACTTCGAGATTTACCAGAGTCAATCATGAACTGATAAAACCGCTTGGTCGAAGGTTTCAAATGTTTGTTGGCGTTAGCCTTTCTAGGCATATCTCTCCAAAAAGTGTTGCAAGGTTTGTCAAGAGAAGATAAACATATAACACATTGGGGTTTTATTGCCCAATGTGTTTTTAATTTCTCGGAGCAGAATATGCCTCATTCAACACCGGATACCCACCCCCTAATGACCATTGAAGAAGCAGCTACTGCACTAAGACTTTCACGCTACACCATCAACAATTGGCTGAGTCAAAAAAAACTGCATCGCGTAAAAATTGGTAGAAAAACATTTCTACAACGCTTTGAAGTAGAGAGTCTTCTTGATGTGGCAATCCAGAAAAGCTCAGGCAGCTAGGTGTCTTTTCCGATGACTCGAGAAAAAAAGGAAGAAGTGGACTCTCATACTGACAATTTTCTGGAACCTACATTCGAAGACGAACATAGATGTCCTAGTTGTGATTACTACACTTCAGAATCGACGTGTCCCAACTCTTGGTGTCGATGTAAAAGTGTGAATCATAAGGAAAATCAATAGCATGAAAAGGTTGATTGATCAGCATTTCCGAGAAATTCTTGTTCTGTTGCTTCGACAAAAATATGGAAAACATCGAGCTTACCTTCTTCAAACAGGCCACCAGTCAGGCTTCGTCTATACTTGCCTTTGTCCAGTACACAATGATGGCAAAAATCCGAATGGGAGAATTTCTTTCGATAGCTTCCCAAAATTTTATTGTAACTCATGCCAAAAAACCTGGAATCTAGCTCGATTGCTCCAAGAATGTAAGGTTGATAGGCAGCAGATAGTAACAAAAGTTAATGAGGAGATCGAGGAACTGCGCAGGTATTTCAAACCACTTCCATCAGAACAAGAAACGCCTAGTCAACAAATGTCTAGTACACAATTAGACCTTCCAGAAATTACCACTGCCACTAACCCCGTACAATCATCAAGGCAGAGGGCTCAACCACTTTTATCACCATCAGCGACATTCGATTCAGCCAACAATCCAACAAACCGAATCAATTTTCCAGATGGGTGGAACCCTCCATCCATTTTAAAGCAGACTTGGTCTGATTATCTCGACGTCGTCTGGAGATCCTATGATTGGGCAGTCAGTTCTTCACATCTAAAACACGGAAATGCTGATCCACCTAAAAAAAACCTCACTAAGGACGTAATCTGGCCTCCAAAACAAACTCAGCGGCCAGATTCCTTAGATCAGGATTTGGAAAACTACAATAGCGACGACAACAAAAATCTCCTGGATTATTATTGGGAGATCTGGACACACAACGCAAATCTGCTGAAAGATTTCTCAGGGCAATTGTTTTCAGAAGGGTTTGGGGATTTAGAGGCGGGTCTTCATTATGAGCATGACCAGCAAATCCCCAACAAGTTGAAGGAACAGAATTCTGTACTCCAAAAAGATTGCTGGGTCTTTCCGGTTCGTAGCCGACGAGGTAGGTTGCTATCCTTTGTTTTCTGGCGCATCAAATCAAAAGAAAACAGCCCTAAATACATACATTTGAAAAATCAAACCAGAGATCTCTTTGGTCTTGAAACACTTCCAGTTGGAAACTTGGCAAAGATTGTACTTTGTGAGGGGGTACGCGATGTAGCTGCTTTAAGAAGTGCAGGATTTTGTAACGTCTTAGCTACTCTGGGAAGCCCAAGTGGCCACCAGATCGCCAATCTACTCGATCTAAATGCTCAAGAATTTCTACTAGCATTCGACAATGACCAACCTGGTCAAAATTTTACAGAGCAGGTTGGTAATCGCTTGGTAGGTGCTGGTAAAGAGGTTTTCATATTACCTTTACCTCCTGACCAAGATCCTCGGGATGTGCCCCTGGAGCAATTACAGATAATGGAGCCAAAGCCTTTTGAAGCAACAGATGGCAACGGTTTGGATTGGCAAAAATTACGGTTAAGTATTCCTGAGATCACAAAGGGAATTTTTGAGAAAACTGTGGAAGATTTTCTTGAGAAAACAGCCCGCATCCACGGAGTAGATTATAGTTTTGTAGTTGCTGCTTTCCTTAGCAACCTAAGTATAGCTTTAGGTGGCTTCAAAACACTCAATGTAGGCGTGGGGGAAGATTGGAAAGCAACTGGATTACTCTGGGTAGCAATGGTAGCCCCCTCTGGTTTTGGTAAGACCCACATTCAGAATGCAACAGGTGCTCGTCTTTTACGAGCCTACCAACATGAAAAATACGAATCGCATCGGCTTGCAGAGGCTTCTTGGAAGGAAAGCAAAGAGAAATCTCAAGAAGGCGCAATGACTGAAAAACCTCAGTTTGAACGAATTTACGAGATGCACACCACTTTGGAAACCCTAGCTAGGTTACACGAAGAAAATCCTACAGGGTTGGGCATTCTCCCAGATGAACTGTCCTCTGTGCTAGATGGGATTGGCCAATACAAGCGCAACGTAGGTAGTGATAAAGCCAAATGGTTGGAGCTATGGAATGGTGGTGCATTCTCCAATCCTACCTCTGAGCAAGATCGTTTCTTATCAAAAACTTTTGTACCGGTCTGCGGAGGGATCCAGGAAGATCTTCTTCACAAACTGATCAATACAGAAAACCTTACAGATGGCTACGCAGCTCGCTTTCTCTATGCTTACGCACAGTTGAAAACACCAATGCCTATGTCTGAGAAGCAAGCGATTTCCTCTCCAATGCCAGAGGCAATGACGAAGCTTTTCCTCTCAGTTCTGAAG
>JACLAD010009960.1_pt1 | contig 11759 bp, 5 predicted proteins | sample 8027901 | NCBI WGS metagenome assembly JACLAD01 (sample SAMN15725071, study PRJNA655200) | protist metagenome | isolation source: fluorescence activated cell sorting (FACS) single amplified genomes of... | place: Spain: Blaines Bay Microbial Observatory, Mediterranean Sea | collected 2016-07-05
TAATCAATAGGGTTATAAAAATGCGAAAATTCAAATGCAGAAATGCAAAATGAGAGAAATCATCATCAAGAGAATATTGCGGCACCTGCGCAGGGCCACGCTGTCAGTCGTGCTCGTGCGCAGCCTGCTGTGGCTTTTTCGCGTTTTGATGAACAAGTTCAGGACGCGCACGGTAGAGTACTCGAAGCCGAATCATGCCCTGAAGATCCCTGATTCTGCGCGAAATTATAGCCCGCCTATTGTGCCTTCCGGGTTGCTGCAGACTATGGCAGGCCCGATGGTTTCGCGCAGGGGAAGGCGGGCCGTGTCTTACACCCGAGAAGAATTCAGATTAGAAAGAAATGAAAAGCTTGGCATTGGTATGCCTGGGCTTGTGAGTTTGGACTGGCTCGTCAAAGATCCTGATGGAACGTGTGGAGATGGGAGGGATGATGGCCCTGTGATTATTATCATCCCTGGCTTGACAGGCTGTTCAACAGATTATTACGTTCAGTCGATGGTATTGCATCTCAAAGCGTGGCCGGGAGCTTCCATTGCAGCATACAACCCGCGCTCACGAGGCGGAAATGTACTGGAAAATGCTTACCTCTATAGCGCGGGGTACACCTCGGATCTTCGCGCGGTGATTGGTAGAATCCGGGCGAGGGTAGGAGAGAGGGCGATTCTTGCGATTGCGTATTCGCTGGGCGCGAGCGTATTGGGAAGACTCTTAGGAGAAGACGCAGAGGGCTCTGATCTGAGCGCAGCGGTTCTCTGTGCACCTCCTCTAGACCCGCTTTTAATGTCGAATCACCTCGAGACAACTGTTCAAGGAAAACTTTGCGATCGTTTTCTTGTGCGTTCCTGCAATAAGATGTTGTTAGAGCATGCTCCACTGCGAAACCTGCTTGGTTCGAATCCTGGCGACGAGCTGCTGCCTCGGTCCATGATGCAACTCGACCACCGTTTCATCGCGCCCATGTTTGGATTCGCGTGCGCATCGCACTACTATCGATCGTCGTCAGCAGGCGCTCTCCTCCATAGAATACGGCGGCCGACGCTCTTTGTGGCCGCAGAAAACGATCCAATTTGTCCTGCTGCACTACTTCGGAAGGATGATTTCTTGGTGAATGAGCTCATCGCTCTTATTGTTACGAAAGAGGGTGGCCATTCGCTCGATTTCGGCTCTGGGATTTCAATGCAGCCTTGGTTCCCACGCGTTGCCGCCGACTTTCTTCGCCTCAACTACAAGAGAAACTAGATTTCATTTTTCATTTTTCATTTTTTATTTCACATAATTTTTGTTCTCGATAAATACTGCTGCTCTGCTTATGCCCATGCCTATGCATCGACCTCGGCAGGGAGCTCTCCCTCCTCGACGTAACTCTTGATGACGCCCTGCATGACCTTACGCTGCGTCTCTTTATCGTCTGGGAATAGCTCCGTGATGTCAGCAATCGTGCAGTTGAGGTAGTGGGCATTCTGAGAGAGGGAGTTGAGCCACTGCGGGAGAGTTGTGTTCTCCGCAAGCATCGGATCACCTCCGTAAAAGTACAGATCTGTCTTGGCTTCATGCTTGAAGCTCTCGTCGAGTTTGATGTCTGACCTGTTCTTGAAGCCACCAGTAGAGAGGTCAAAGAGATTGTAATGGAAGTTCAGAGAGAACTGCTGCGACAGGAAGCTCTGGCTCTTGGAGTTTGCATAACTAGAGGAGAGGAATGTGTCCACATTAATCTTGCCCCCAAAGTTGGCCTCCTGCACGTAGTGCGACCCCCAGAAGCGGATGATATCATTGTACTTTTTCTGGTCCGCTGCGTTCGAGATTGTCGACGGCAGGCTGCTAATGCTGCGGTCGAGAATGGGGTTGAGTGTAAGGAATTGCGGTGGGTAGCTCGCAAGCGAGTAGTAGGAGTAGACGTTCTTGGCCAGTCCGCTAGCAGAGGAAGAGTTGGAGATCTCCTCCTTCATCTTTTGGCTCTCACGGTCGTACTTGAAATTGCCTGAAAATGCCTTACTCTTATTGCCATCGATCTTGACGCCTGCACTGACGCTGAAGCTCGTGCGCACCGAGTGGACGTAGTCAGAGTACGACGTCGCCAGCCCTTCGTCTGTGACCATGTGATGACTTTGGTCAGTAGTGACTGCCATTTCATCAGGAATAGCGAATTTCACGTCGCTGTCCGGTGGCGACCACGTCTGGCCCATGGTGTAGTGAAGCGTAAAGATCGGCAGCAGCGCCTTGGAACCGCCCTCATCAAGCTGCGTGCCATCAATGACGTTGATTCCCCTGTTCATAAAGTCCGACCCCGGGATGGGCGAGTAGTCCTGCGCCGTAACCATGGCGCCACCAGCCACTGCCGCCCCGACAAGCGCAAGGAGAAGAAGGTTGCGAGCAATCATGTTCGTGGTTTTGTTTTGTTTTGTTTTGTTTTGTTTTGTTGTGTTGTGTTTTGTTTTGTTTTGTTTTCGATGTGTGTGTTGTGTTTGCTCTTTGTTTTTGTATGTGGAACAATTAGACTGCCGTGCGTCGAACGAGTAGTGTGTAGGTGCGTGCGTGTGATAGAAGAAATGGAGAGAGAAAGAGATAGATAGAGAGAGAGAGAGAGATGGATGGATGGATGGTCAGACAGATAGAGTAGACTAGAGTAGACTAGAGTAGACTAGACTAGACATGCAGTTGCGTCCGTGCGTGTGTGTGCGTTGCGTGCATGTGTGAGAGGTGAAGTAAGAAGAAAGAAAGGAAGAAAGAAAGAAAGAAAGGAAGAAACAAAGAAACAGAGAAAGAAAGGAAGAGAGAGAGAGATTCGTTTTCGCTTTTCTTTTTCCATTGTCTGTGGTATTCATTCATTCAGGATTCCTTTCCCAAAGCACATGCGTGCATTCATGACCTAAACTAGAACTCACGCACCCTATCAGACGAGAAGCGAAAAATTCGAAAAGCAAAAAGTAAAACGCAAAAAGTAAAAACCAAAAAGTAAAAACCAAAAAGCAAAAAGTAAAACGCAAAAAGTAAAACGCAGAAAGCAAAAACCAAAACGCAAAACGCAAAACGCAAAAACCAAAAGGCAAAAATTTAAAAACCGAAAAGGAAGGAAAAGGGAAAAGGATGGGCGAGGAATCGCCGTCGCCGGCACCGATGGTTGACGATGAGGCTGAGCATGCGAGCGCGGGACTGGATACTCTGCTGCTCTGCGCGGTGCTGGGAATTTGCATCTTTGTGGGATATATGCTGAAAAAGTACAAGATTCACAGCATGCCTGAGAGTGCCGCGTCGATGATCATCGGGGTCGCGGCGGGGGGCATCGTGGAGCTGTCTAACCCGACGGGGGAGCAGCTGAGCTTTCTGCGCTTCGACCCGCAACTGTTTTTTTTCGTCCTCCTCCCGCCCATCATCTTTGAGGCAGGGTACACGCTCAACAAGAAGGGCTTCTTCTCAAACTTTACGACGATTTTGCTCTATGCCGTGTGCGGAACTTTCATCTCGACCTTTGTCGTCGGTGGGATGCTCTTTCTTTTCGCAGAGGTCGGCGCAGTGTCGCTGGAAGGCCACACGCCAATCGAGGCGCTACTCTTTGGCGCTCTCATCAGTGCTGTTGATCCTGTCGCAACGCTTGCCATCATGGGGAACGAGGATATCAACTGTGATCCGCTGCTCTACAGCCTCGTCTTTGGCGAGAGTGTGCTCAACGATGCCGTCGCAATCGTCCTGTTCAAGACGATTCATGGTTTTCAGAACTCTGACACCACGTTTGGGGGGCACACTGTGCTCCTCGTCATCCTTCAGTTCATTGGCACGTCGCTCGGCTCTGTCGCCATAGGATGCATGTGCGGCCTCACGTGCTGCGCTGTCATGCGCTGCTCCAACATTCGCTCGTACCCAAAGTATGAGCTGACTCTCATCTTCCTCTTTGCCTTTGGCTGCTTTTCGCTCGCCGAATCCATCTCCTGGAATGGTGGCTCACTCTCTGGCATCATGGCGCTGTTTTTCTGCGGGATTATCATGAGCCACTACAACTTCTACAACCTCTCGGAGAGCACGCAAGTATCGTCCACTTTCGTCTTCGAGACGCTCGCATCTCTCTCCGAGACTGTCGTCTTTGTGTACATTGGCACAAGCATATTCTCCAGCTCGCATCGCTGGGACTTTGGCCTCATTGTTATTTCAATTTTACTGTGCCTCTTTGGCCGGGCGCTCAACACCTTTCCTCTCTCGTGGTGCGCCAACAAGAAGCGCAAGAAGCCTATATCACGAAAGATGCAGTTTGTCATATGGTTTGCCGGTCTTCGGGGCGCAGTGGCTTTCGCCCTCGCCATGACTCTCAGCACGCGAAATGCCAGCTACATTGTCACCACGACCCTGTGTATCGTCGTCTTCACCACGCTCGTCTGTGGCGGCCTCACTGAAAGGGTGCTCAGGCACATGGGGATGCAGCGCACGAGGACCCCCACACTTGAAAGAAGCGATTCGCAGGACCTCTCGGAAAGGCTCAATCCGTACGACCTGCTCGCCATCTCGAACAGCAACTCCGAGGGCCGGTCACCTGCCTCTCAGCAGGGCAAGCGCGCTGGATTACATGGTTGGTGGCGGGGCTTTGATTCACGGTACATGAAGCCTCTCTTTGGAGGGGCGCCATCCAGTTCACAAATTGCAGAGGCGAACGCGTCTGGAGATTCGCTCGGTGTCGCACCTTCTCCCTCGTTTCTGCGCTCACCCTCGGATACAAGGAATCGCACGGGCGTCATGATTGGATCAAATGGAGACTTTGAAGCCTCTCCCTCTTCTTCTTCTTCTTCTTCTTCTTCTTCTTCTTCTTTACCGAACCATGCCGATGTAGATACAGCGGCGACGGTACCCAGCGAGGAGGGACCGTTAGAGGAGGATGAGATTTGAAGCTGAATATTTTACTTTTTAAAAATTAACCCTGTGAATCAAACTGCATCAGTCCAGCTGCCCTTTCAGCCTACGCAGATCGTCGACAATCTTGGAAAGACCAGGGACCGTCGAGTAGGTATGCAAAATGTCGGACAGAGCGTAGCGAAAGAAGAGAGCTTTTCGGTTCTCGTCGTTGAAGCAGAGGACGTACATAGTCTCGAGGACAACAGCGATGAGCGGGCGAAAGTTGCCCCTCTCGAGTGCAATGCGCTGAAGGTGAGGTAGAGCGCTGCGCATGGCGACCTTATTCCTGTCATTTCTTACGGCGAGATTCTTCAGCAGGTTGACGCAGTGAAAGAGCAGAATATTCAATTGCTCATCGTCAGCGTCATGAGCAGCCTCCTCCTCCTCCTCCTCCAGCAATGCCAGAACGCCGGACACGTTCGTGATGATGCAGCCCCCGCTGGCGGTAGAGATGCGCTCTCTGATGCGCGCATCGTGAGCAAGATTTCCAAGCACAGCCATACACTGGACCAGCATAGGCTTCGACCTGTGACGAGGGGTGCTTTTGAAGGCACGCGTCAGGTCCACGAGCCGGGGGACGGCGCCAAAGGAGACCACCGCCTGCCTATACTGTGGTGTCTTACTGCAATTGTTCAGCAGCGCGCAGCAGTGCCGAACAAGATCATCGTTTGGAGACAGAAGCAGCCCAACGACCCTGCGCACCGCGCCACTTGCCATGACAGCGTTCTTCATTGCAGGATGGCGATGCGTGTAATTCACAAGTGCTGCCGCTGCCAGTATCTGCACATTTTCATCATGGTCCCGCAGCAAGGATGTCACTACAGGGATGAGCATGTTCAGAGTCACCTCGTCCAGCGCCGTGTTGCCTCGACCACCTCTATCCATCGCTCCAGATGTATCCGTATACCCTGCACCACCACCTTCTCCACCGTCGAATTCTTCGTCATGGTCGCCATCTCTATCGAGCTGGATACCACGCATGCTCATGGTCACAATCTGTTTGCAAACTGTATACCGAAGAGCCTTGCTGCACGTCTCCATCTTCTGTGGCTGGCGCTGGAGCAGCCGAATGAGAAACCGTGGATATTCAGACTCGTCTCGAACGCCTCCAGGGGTTCTTTTCGCTCCGATTACATTCTTCACATAGTTCGTCTCTAGCAGCCTGATCATGACCCTGTCATTGAACGTGAAGTTCGACATGAGCACAGAATCACGGACACTTAAACCAAGAGGGGTGTACGTAAAGTCCCTGCCGACCGGGTGCATGTACAGGAGTGTTTCTAGAAAGTGGGCAATTCTGTTCTGTTCCCGTGGCATGCTTACAAGAGCCGTATGACAGTCCACGAGGATCGCGATGGTCATGTGCTGGGGAAGGAATCCTCCGTCAACACAGTACGAGATGTATCTCCACACCCGGCGCTTCCAGTGTCGAATGGCAGCCTTGTCTATCGTTTCCATTCCTGCGCGCTGCTTCTCAAGTTTGCGCGCCACCTCGAAGGGGTCGCCGGTATTTCTTTTAATAATGTTTGGAAGCCGCGCCTTTTCCATCACGCCCGTGCTCATGAGAATCTTCAGCACGGAGAAGCAAATCTCCTTGCACGCTGAGAGATTGCGTGGGCATATATCCAAGCGCCTCTGGAACCATGTAAACGTCTCCTCGCTTACAATCAGCGCATCAGCCTTTGCCTGTATGACTACCTTGTCAATCTGGTGGCTCCTGGAGACGGGCATCGTCGTGTCGCAGACGAGCTCCGGAATTGCACATGCATTCGCATAGTCCACGCGCCCTTCCTTGCCGTAATATGCAAGGATCATATTCTGCGCCGTGTCCATGACTGGAGGGATGTATTTCCTACGATATGCCAAAACGATGATCTCGCGCTCAGTAGAGGTTGATGTGGCAGCGCGCACACGAACTATGCTTCCCTCCCACTCTGCCGCGTCTCCAGTGAGATTCATTTTCTTGTTGTAGTCTCGAGCATGAGCAATGTAGCGAAACGATGGAAACTCACTCGCAATTTCCATCAATGCCTTCATGCACAGGGTCTCGCACGAGACTCCATAAGTATCTTCCACGCGAACGGATGGGGACACCTTTAGCATGAGGCACTCGCAACGAGGAAGTTTCGACGCATTTGATTTCGCTGAGGTAGGGCTCGTCGATCCTGTGCTTTCAATGAGGCAAATTTGAGATGAGATGCTGCTCGACCTGGCCTTGTCCACCGTAAAACTCTTGGGAGCAAAAAAACAGTAGCCTGCATGTTCATGCTTTCGAGTACCCTGCGGCGCACGAACAAATGTGTCATCGTTGGTCACCGTCCATTCCGGTGGCAGTGATCCAGAGGAAAAGGGCAGCTCCACATCGCAACGTTCGATGGGGATATCTGCGACGGCCAGGTGTTGGTACATGTAGTCTGACTTCCACGAGATGCAAAACTCTTTGATAAGACTGTCTAGCTCGACGGCTCGAAGAATGCAGCGTTGCTTTCCTGCCGTTGCAGTGATGATTTCCAGCAGCTCATTGCCGTCGTGCTTGAGAGCGGAGATTTCAGAGTACATTATTGTAGCCCTGAATCCACCTTTCGCCTCATCCGCAACAAAGTTCCTATCTAGAATAATCATCTCATGGTTGCCAAGGCAGATGTAGTAAAGTTTGCTGAGCTCTGTCCACATCTCTTTCCTTGACATGGATGGTGTGCAGCGCAGGGCTGAGCTTACGAGTGCAAAGTAGCGCAGCTTTGTGTCCAATATTGTCTGCAGCGCCTGCAGGACGCTACCCTGCGACATCTTCCTGTGCTTTGTGTGGGTTTTTGTGTGGGTTTTTGTGTGGGATTTTGTATGGGTTTTGTGTGGCTTTGGCCTTGGCCTTGCTGGCACTTTGATGGTGATTTGCCCGTGAAGCAAAAAAAAATCCATTGCTGGAGCGCACCTTTTTTGGAAACACAGAATTTGGCGAAATTTGAAGTCGAATCAGTTTTCATTTGCACGATAATAATAATTGTTTAATTACATATTTATCTTCCCTTAGTCTCATATTTCTGCATGGCTGATTCATGCTGAGCGACGACCGCAGCTTGTGATCGCAGCTGCTCACGAATGGGTGAGTCTTCGTCGCCTTTCGATGTCACGACGAACTGCTCCTCCTCCGAAAGGTTTTGAGAAGTATTGCCTTCATCACAACAACAGTCCTCTTGAGTATCATCAGTGCAGAGATCAGAATCTTCGAAATCAATTTGAAGTGGATGCTGAACGGACTGAGTGGGTATTTGTGCCTGGGATTGAAAATAATCGCAGCGATACCAACAGACTTTGAATTGTAGACGTTTTTAAAGTCTAACCCTGAGTGGGACTCACTCACCCGGCCACGCAGTGTGCTCGCGCTGCCTAATAAATCAAAGCTTTCGAAGAGCACACGCCATGCCTTTATCGCAACTTATATGCAAGACCATCCACAGAGCTCCAAAGAAGGACAGTGCCTAAGAAAGCAAAGCATTCTCATTCAAGAGCACATGCCATCATGATGAAAATTAATATGCAAGACCATCCACAGAGCTCCAAAGAAGGACAGTGCCTAAGAAATCATACCATTCTCATTCAAACCCAACCATATAGTGTGCTACGCTGCCTAGGAAACCAAAGCATTCGAAGAGAAAAGGTGAAACACTCGGCCATGTTTCTCGACGCACCGCCGCACGAAATCAGCCACGAGGGTTAGAGTTTCATCAAAAAAGGAAAACAAATTTGGGAATTTTGAAGATTTACATTTCAAATTTTAAGTTTCAACATGTACTCATTTTTCATAGTATGTTGAACTATAAAATATAAGGATGACTTTTGTTTTCCATTTTTTTTAGTGACTTTCTATTTTTAATTTTTGAAACTAAGGAGTATTTTATACTGACGTGTCGTTATCACTCCTTACTTATTAAACACGAACAATCGAGACACAAAGAGAAACAGAGTGAAAAGAAAAAAAAAAAAAAAAAAAAAAAAAAGTAAAGGCATCAGACACTGGTGACCATGGCAGGCGCGCAGGGCAGGTACACGGTGAGCTTCCCAGAGGGACAGATCGGGATTGGCATGCAGGAACATCCAGATGGAGTGCATGTTTCGAGTATCAAACAGGGTTCGCTTGCTGATAAAAACGGGCATGTCGGCATCGGCCATGTGCTTTGTGGAATCAATGGTCAGAGTGTTGTTGGAAAACACTGGAAAGAGATCTATGCAATGATGCAAAAATCCGGCAGGCCCATGGTGCTTGAGTTCAGGCACAGCGAAGAGGACGAGGAGCAGGTCCGACCTCCTCCGGGAGGTCTCATCAAGTGCGTCTTTGGGGAAGGGTCGCTCGGATTTGGCATTTCCAAGCAAAAGACGATCCAGAAAATTTTGGGGAACTCGCAAGCGGCGAGCTTTGCAGGAATCGCGGTCGGGGATTTACTCTATGCCATAGAAGATGAAAAAGTAAGCTCCATGAGCCTGAAGGAAATGGTGCAGCACTTAAAAGTGTCGCAGAGGCCTTTGACGATAACGTTTCAGAGGCCTCTTGAGGAAACGGGCAAGGATCCTGAATATGGAGCGCGAATTCGTCGTGCGGCAAGGCTCATTTTTCATCGCATCGGAGGAGGCTTGGACGGGAAGCGGGAAATTGGGCGCGATGGCGTGGAGAAGATGGTGTCTGATCTCCAGGGCATTTTCCGTGTGAATATTGCGAAACAGATTGACGAAAAGCATAGACAGGACGCCATCTCCGAAGCCACCGAAGCGCTCATGAGGGCAATTGATGCTGACAAGTCAGGCACCTGTGACGAGGAAGAGTGGTGCCGATTTTGGTCCGAGATTGCCAAGAAATCACCGTCTGAGCGCGAGGCCATAGCCAAGGAGGGACTTGGGGGAAAGGCCATTCTGTCATGCCTCGATTCTATCGAGAAGGTCATGGCGTACCAAAAGGCAGGAATGACAGTTGCACTTTACGGAGACAGCCACCCCATAGACTTTGATCTTGATGCCGCCGGCCGCGTCAAGAGCGCACCAAATTACCCAGAAACGGATGGAAATATTATTGGGCAGATACGGGCAGGAATGGTCCTTACATACATTGGTGACATGGCTGTCGATGGCATCAATGCTTCTGAGATAGAGAGCATCCTAACGCGAGCCCCAAGGCCCGTGCAGCTCGTCTTCAGGGAGGTGACGCGAAAAGAGGCGTCTGCGGCGACAAGGATACAGTCTCATGTGCGGAAAAAATTAGGAAAGAATGCCGCTGTTCGAAAGGCCGCCGAGCGCGACAACCTGGCGATTGCGTCGGCGGTGCAGGAATTTCTGGACATTGTTACCAATGAGCATGGAGGAAAGTCTTCCCCAATCAGTCGGGCTATCAAGGTCCCAATAGAAAAATTTCTAGATGGAGAAATGGAGGCTGCTGAATGCTTGCAGGATGTGCGCATTTCGTTCAGCTTTCACAGGCTCCGGCCCGCAGTGTCAAGCCGCTTGCTCTCCATGCTCAAGGTCTCAATGCTACGATCTGCAAAGGTTGCGAGGCAGGATATGGCTGCGCGTGAGATACAGACCTGGGCTAGGACTATTGCGCGCCACTGGAAGCTCCAGCAGGCAGTACTTGCGAAAGCAGAAGCAGAGAGAGAAGGCGCTGCTGCCAAGATACAGGCGGCAATGAAGCAGGCTCAGGCTCGCAGGAGAAAAGCCATGAAGCGTGAGGCGAAGAAGAGCGCATCATCCAGCGGAATTCGTCCAAATACTGGCGAGAGTTTGAAAGATTTTCTCATGCGTTGTGATCCTGCAGCGGCAAGGGAAGTGCGCAAGCTCATTGCCCTCGATGCTTTTCCAGGCCTCGGAACGAAGGATATCGCAGGCATGACGTCACTCCATCCAGCAGTTCAAGTGGCCCTCCTGCAGCAGATCCGCGAGAGAGTCGTCGCAGGCGAGACTGGCACTTTCGCGTCAATGCTTGGCGCTGTCGCGACCCTTGCTTCTCAGGGATCGAAACAACAACAGGATAGCTCTGTCAATGAAGCCTCGCGCGATGCTCCACAGAGTAGTGTATACGGGGCAGCTTCTCCTCCAAGAATGGACCGCCCTGCAGGGCAATCACCCCTGCAGCGCGGTCCAATCGTGCGAAACCGCCCGACTTCGAGAAGGACGGTCCAAGAAAATCTCTTTCGCGAAAGCAGTGCAGTTCCATCATCTACCGTGAAGGCGGCTGATCAGATCGCAAGGATTCATGAGCTGCAGAGAAAGCAAATGGAGCAGCAGGCAGTCTTCATGGCCCATGTTAGTGCATGGCAGAGAGATGCTGCCATGCAGTCCATGCAACAATTGCACAACGCTCACATGGCGAGCATGCATATGCGCAATCAGCAACTTTTGCGTAACGCAATCGGACAATCTGCAGCAATGAGCCAACCACTTCGAACAAAGCTCCCAGAAATTGCACGGCCTATCCAAGATCAAAGACGTGCTCGAGCGCCAGCACCGATGGGAAAGCCCATGGCTGCTCCTGTTGCACCTCCGCGAGCACCTGTGGACGATACATTCAGCGGAGTCGTTATATTCGAGAATGGGAAGCCTGTAGAGATGCACAATGACTCTGCTAACGGGGGATCTGTCTGGAACGAGCTCTGGGGCACATACAACTCACAAGTGGATGCTGCGTATGCCGATATTGGCGACACACTCGACGTGAGTGAGGAAAATTGGGGATACAATTATACATGAAATATTGATTTTTTTTTTTTTTTCGAAATTGACGAAGAAAGACCGAAAGCTCTGGCCTAAAGCGCCGAAACCCAACATTGGAAAAGAAAGAGAAGATGAAGAAGGACAAGAAGGAAAAGAAAGAGAAGATGAAGAAGGACAAGGAGGACAAGAA
>JACLAD010002792.1_pt1 | contig 11754 bp, 11 predicted proteins | sample 8027901 | NCBI WGS metagenome assembly JACLAD01 (sample SAMN15725071, study PRJNA655200) | protist metagenome | isolation source: fluorescence activated cell sorting (FACS) single amplified genomes of... | place: Spain: Blaines Bay Microbial Observatory, Mediterranean Sea | collected 2016-07-05
TTTTGACACACACGAATCAAGAAAAAAGTCTCCGCGGCAGATTAAATCTACGAACCGCGAAGGGCTGGTGAAACCAAAACGGCAACTGACCACCGCACAACTGGAGAGGATAACTGCAGCGTTCAACAAACACGACCTGGACCGAACAGGTAAAGTGGATAGGGACGGCCTTCTTGCCGTGATGGACGAGCTTGGTAAGAAACCAAAGTCCGATCTTGAGGCTGACGGACTCTTCCGAATCGCAGATAAAGACATGGACGGGGTAGTTACGTTCTCTGAGTTTCTTGAGACAATGCTGCAGCGATTTGGCACCACTGCAATATCTGGAGTACTACTGAATTGCTCCCGTTTTGAACTAGCAGAGATTGACCACGTACGTGATATCCCCCCTCCCCCCTCTCCCCCTTTCCTCCACCACTTTTTTTTTGGGGGGGGGGGGGGTTCGTTTCATTTTTTCTTTTCCTCTCCTTTGGCTGCCTTGGAAGTGAAGTTATATCCTGGCACCTCCCGTGTCGTCATCAGGCCAAGGACATTAAAATCCCGGTTATAGGATTCAAAATTGGCACAAATAAGATGGTCAGCACCCGTGCGCTTGCACTCGAAGGCAGTGATCAACTTGGTTCGCACCACAGCGGTGACCGTTCTATGCGGTACTCTGAGGCTGAAAGTGCATCCTCGTTCAACTTTGAGTTTTCTCATTTCCAGGCTGCACCCGAACCATGCGAATTCCCGATGATCATCGAAGTACTCTGCGCCTCCAAGACGAAGCAGTACGGCCCTGACGGCCGGTTAGCAAGAGAGGTGATGGGGTGCGCTATTGTTCCTCTACACAAACTTGGCCACGCGCATACGGACTTACAGCTAAGCATTTTTAAGCCCAAAGTTGAAAGGTGCGTGTCTCCCATCGAAAAGACGAATCTCGCCAGTATCGCTGCACGGCTGTACGCATTGTACTTGCGCACTATGGGTGCTACTTTCCTGCAGCCTCTTGCCGCCTACCATCAGCCACTCATACGCACCATGTGGCCCGGTTACGATCCCAAGATTGTCACCGGCACCAAATGAAGCTCGGGCAGGGAAGGGAAAGAGTGTCAGAGGATTCACTCTACTGTACGGCAACGACGTACCAGAGCCATCGGACGAGATGATTGGAACCCTGCACATCTGTATCAGTCGGTCATCACAGCCCATGGACACTGCTGGTGACGACGATGGGGGCAGCCCGGAGGAGGACGTCTTCATGTATCAGCAACAGAATGAAATCAATGTGGCGTATGACGGGCTCGAACGGGTTCTAAAGGATATTATCAGGGCCCCCGACAACGAACTAGCTGAAGATACACCAATATTGCTTGAAAGGTCTATGAATAGCGGTAATATCGACAAACTATGGATCGATATTGACCCACATTTTATTGGTGCGTACCATGCATTTTTTTATCGGCACCCATTGTACAGTGTGCCAGCTTTTTATTCATTCCGCAACAATCCCATTGTGTCTTTTGTTCGTATTTTCGTCGGCATCTGTCGACATAGGCTGCGCGTCGATAGAGGCAATTAGCAAACTCATCGAGAAGAATTTTTCGACAATGCATGACAAACGGATGTTGTTTTATGCATACAAGGCGTTGAAATCAACTGCAGTCTCACCAGCTGGAATAGAAGCGATCAAAGCGACTCGACGGTCGTGGGTTACGTACGACGAATTTATGCCACTGCTGGGTTGTCAGCTGTACATAACTTGGTTGTTTTCGATTTACGAACGAACCCTGTTGACCGTCTCCTCAACAAAACCATTACTTGGAACTGGTGGAGTGGACAGCTTAGAGCCCTTGCCAGAGATACGGGCATCGCCCGATAATGATGTATCATTCAACGCAAACCCCACGACTATGATTGACTCAAAGGAATTTATCACCATAGTGCGAAGAGCGGGGCTTCGGATGTCTGACCATGAAGTGTCATCGATGTTCGACGCGGTCTCGATGCAGTATGGTCACGAGGGAAAAGTAATGCTTGCAACTATGTGCTACATAATTGCGATGAAAACGCTCTTCCCGAAGCGTGAAAATAAGGTTAAACCGCCCCAAGCCACACAAACACAAGGCCGGACTATCGCTGCCAAAATGCAACGCAAGCGGGAAACTCGTGCTCGACGTGCGACAGTGGGCGGGAAGGGTCGTCGTAAGGATGTGCAGGGCCGGAAAGGGACTCGAAAGTGATGCCATTATCAGGGAAAACCAAGGTTGGCTGTCGCTGGCGACAGCTACACATGTCTCCGGAACTTATTTGCTGACATCCACTCCACACATTCACAAGGGTATCACCAACTAACTACACGTAGCTACCTCTACTTTGAGGCATACCCCGTGTACGCACGTAGCTCCAAGTGCAGCGATTAGGATATATTTATATACTAAAGCGTACACATATCATACATTTTGGACCCGGCCAGGGTAGTTGCCTCGTTTTAGAATCTTGACCTGCCCGACTCGGCCGAGTTTTCGGTTGTACGGATTATCTTTGTAATACTTAATATTACCGTCACCTGATGCCAAGAGTGGGTCGAGTAAGTCGACGCCTCGGGAGTCGAGCAGTCCACTAACAGTAGAGATCCGTGCGGCTGCCCCTGCCGTGCCTTTGCTCGTTCCCTTTCGCTTCGGTTTCGTGTCCCGAAGCTTTGCAAGCAGATTGGATTCATCCGCAGAGAGACCGATGGGCTGTTTCACCAATAGCGCCTTCGCGGTAGGCGTGAGTGGGAGCACGGCCTCTGGCGGCTCGATTTTCGGGAACACCGACCGGTCTAGATAGTCGACAACAACTGGGGCTTGCTTTGCTTCATCTAGCTGGTCACTGTACGTAGGTTTTGGGGCGTAGGCCACCTCTTTTCGGGCTCGGCCTGATCGACGAGATACTCCCATATCCTCGTCATCGAGCCCGGAAGTCTTTTCCGTCCGAGCCCGGCTCAACCGCCGCGTCCCGGATGCAGCGAGCTCCTCATCGTCCCACGAATCCCGCATCCGTTTCCGGAGTCGGCCGTCGAGCGCTTCCTGGAATGACCGTCGCTCATACTCGGATGCAAGCTTGGTCTCAACGACCGGAGCCCATTCGTCACCGCCTTCAACTCTGAAACAACTGGCAAGGGTTCGGATCTGAAACTGGGCTGAGCTTCCAACATCCTGGCCGGGTTCGGCAGCAGCCACCCGCTTTCGGTCCGCAAGCAGCTGCTCACGGATTGCATGCGCCACCTTTGGCTTCATCTGACCACTCAGCCCTAGCTCCTTACACCACAACTCGGCGAATTGCTCAGGCGTGACCACACTCTGGGCGTGATCCCAGAGGAAGCTGTCGCGGACCGTTTTGGTCCCAACCTGGAACGCAAGCGAGACCTTCACCATCCGCGAGCCGACTTCCGGCGTGTTGTCGTACACATTAAGCTGATCTTCGATTGAGGACGCTACCAGCGGAACCAGTAGTCCTGCTCCCCTCCCGAAAGAAATTCTGTATTAGCACACTCACGTGGGCCCAAGAGCGTCCGGGCTGGTTGAGAAGAGCAACGCACCGGGGAGTTCTTCGTCAAGACACAGCTGCATGGCGAAGGCTTTTGGTGTGACGACACCCTCGGCCCGGTTCCACGTAAACGTATCCTTGATCTTATATCCGTCCTTCTCGATATCGAGGCGAATCGGGACGAGGTCAACGGGCTCCCGGTCGGCCTCGGTGGCGCATCCAGTACGGTTGGCGTAGAATGGTTTCAGCACGTTTGTGGCCTGCCGAGCACAAGTCCCCACACTCCGGGCGCAATCAGACAGTCTATTTGGGCCCACATGCGCGGTGGCGGGGGAAGCTCTTAGTCAGACGCGCGTGCGCAAGCAGATGCCATTCGGTTGCGTGCGAAAAGGCACAGACCCGACGCTTGTGCGTTCCGTTTGGTGCGCTCCGTTCCGGGTGTGGTGCCCCAGACCTTGCCGACCGAACCAGGACCACCGGGCCGACCCGGGACTCCGGTATCGGGTTTTCGGTCGCCTTTGGAACATCTTGCGCCGGCGGGTACGCCTCGCCTTGCCGATGATATTTCAGCTATACCGCCAGAACCACCACCGCCCAGCCCGCCATTGTGAACGCAAAGCAGTCGGCCCCCAACCCTGTCAAATTATCTCGAAATTGTGCAGTTTGATTGCGGAAAGAAGTAACGATACCGCAAGGTCATGTGACGGGGGAGCATGGGGCTGAGCTGTTGCGGCACCCACATCAGATACCGGGATCAAGGTCACAGATGAAGACCCGGGATGCCGGCCGAGAGTTGTAAGCTCCGCTTCTTCAGCCGCTGTAGCATACCGGTACTTGAGTTGGGGATACAGGGCACGGATCCGATTGGCCGGGCACCCGAGGGCAGAAGCCAGCTCCGAAAGCAACACGTACTCATCCCCAGCTGCAACCCGGCCAAACAGGTTGAATCAGTCTTCTCGCCGCCCTCCCCGCGTCCCCGGTGCTTGCGAGACCGAAGAAGACAAATGTGTGCCGAAAAGCGGGGTGTGGATGTTCGGGGGGTGGACGACGGGGTGTGGTCGGGGTGAGCACCGAGCATCGCTTCGAAAGCCTACGAAAGGCCGTCTTGCCATGCGGTACAGGGCACGGGGAATTGTCAGCACCTGGGCCAAGAGTCACCCGGTGGGGGACACTATCTGTCATGATGTGATCTTCGTATTTCACAGTCTTCAGGCCTAAAATATTTCAGCCAAGGGAATGTGATAATGAAGTAACAAGACAATAAAACAAGTGTCAGCGGAACTTCACAAAATATTTCCAGAGGGCTGGATAAGAGCAAGGGATTCGGCAATCTAATTTAAATCGAAAAGCCCGAGTCCATTTACAGCCGGCCGCCCAAAAGGGAGAATGGCGGCCCTTGGAAAATCAAAGCAACCTTCAAGAAGAACGGGGGATCGGCCGCGGAAGATCACGGTATACTCTTTCGGCAATGTACACGATGAGGGAATCGTGAGTCGTGTGCCCACCAGAACAACTTCCACGTGACGCTTTTGTTGGGGACATGGGAAGGTGGGGCGGCAGAATTAACTAGTGTGGTTGCGGGGGTGCGGCACTCGGGTATGGGGCTATGCAGACGATCTTGTTGAACTTCTCGATCAAAAGCTTGAAGCACTTATTGCGACGGATTCCGGTACTGGTGTCTGGGTGCGCTGTTGTTTGCCTCCCCTTCCTGGGTCAATGGTCCCAACTCGCCTCCGTTGCCTTGACAGGGGAGTAACTAAGTGAAATTTCGACGGGGGAGGAATGACATGGGCAGGCCAGCGACCAGGCTATGGGCGGCGGACCTCCAGCTTGTAATTCGGTCGCTTGACGACTTGAAGGATGGTGCATCGTACATCGCTGTTTCGGGCGGCCGGAAGAAGCCACCACGACCGGGGGGTGGGTGGTTACTGTTCGACGTCGGCCCCCAACCCCATGCAATACCTGATCAGCTCTCCGGCCTTCCATCTCGTCCTCGGCGGGGCGTGAGGGGAACAGAAGGTGACACTGTAGCCTTGCCCTTGCAGGCGTCGCATGGCCAAAGAACTTTAAACTCGTAAAGCGGGAACGGAAGCCTTCGATGGCGGGGTCGTTCGCAAAGCAACAGGTTAAAACGATAGTGGAGTCGCACCCCGGCCTAACAAAGAAGCAAATTGCTGCTGCAATTAAGCAGTTCATCATTTACGACGACAACGAATCTCAGCGGCTCGACAAGATTGAGTGTGCCCATGCGATGGTTGTGCTCGGGTTGGATTGGGAAGCGGACAAGTTTGACGCAGTCTTTAGCCGATACGATAAAAATGGGGACGGCACACTTGACTTGCACGAGTACCTTGGGATGATCGAGACCGGGACTACTTCGAAAGATACAAATGTTTTTTTCAAGAAGGTCGAGTCAAAGGCCTGCACTGTTATGTAGCCTACTCCTATCCGATGAACAACGTCTGTCTGCCTGTAAATCAGCTACCAGAAACCTCCTTATACACCCCCAACTCGAACGTTCAAGAGCCCCCACGTTCCTCCATGCTCTGCTTGTGGAGCAAAGCTCGATTTTTCAGAGCTCCCGTACAAAATTATGAGTCCACTTCTGATGCTTTTAAGAAATAATAAAGATAAAATATCAACAACATAGATCGGTCCACTAAACGTCGACGATGCCATCGTCCGTGTACCAGCCAACGAAGACAACCCCCCACATCCGCCAACATGCCATCAAATAGTATTCTATAGTACCCGTATTTATAAGAAGGGTAGCGCTAGAATTCTCTAGATCCAGATCTAGCCATGGTACACTGTACCTCACTTAACTCTGTAGTAGATCTACGTACTATGGATCCATATAGAATAGCAAAGGGTAGGATCCATAATCTAGCTCTCTTGTACTAGAGATTGTTTTTCTTGTTTTTCTTATCGTATCGATGCATTACAGGGCAACTCCCGACAAAAAGGAGCTTTGCGAATGTCGTTGTACACGGTGGGTATAGGAGAGGGGGCTTGCGACGGGGGTTACCGGGAAACGTAATGGCATCGTCTCGCCGCGATGCACACATGTATAGACCAATTAGACTACACTCCCGCTTTAATCTTGATCAAGCTCGCAAGAAACCGACGCCCTCCCCTCCCCCGGCTCCGACGGGCGCACCGCCGAATTTTGCGCAGTGGTTGTGTTTTGGGGTGGTGGTGCAGAGGGAACAGCACGCGGGCGCGGGGGTAACGGCTGATCCGCGACACGGGTTGGTGGGATATAGAAGATTAATAGCCGGCCGCGCCTGCATAACCTACTTCGGTGGCCGGTCACGGTACCAGTCTGCTCCGGACTTCCGAAATTCTCCTCACACCCAATATCTCGTTGCTAATTCTGGACGGGTCTTTCCTCGTCGGTGGGGCAGCTTGTGATGCGAGGGTCGAAGGTCCCAACCGCACCGATAGCGCGGGCTCTCCGGGTTCCGCGGGTTGTTTCCACCGTGCTGCCTCAAACCGTCGATTTAGCCAACCCGATCGGAGCCGGTTACCGCTTCGGGTACGGGGGGAGTGGGCATGGCGGGCAGCCACAGCGTTGGTTTCATCGCGACCCGGTGTTCCTTGCAGCGCAACAGTCGGCGGCCCCGACCCCCGACCCCGAGCCGGCGGGTGAGCCTGGATTCCTATCGAAGGAGAAGGCAATTGCCGGTCCCGACTTTAACCGATGGCTTGCGATGCCGCCTGTCAGTTCTGCGCCTTTCGCATGATCAATGTTGTCAACCCTTTGTTGTCAACCCTTGTCCCGGCCTCATCCTGCCGGGTTAAACTGTTGACGACAGCTACATATTTGGTTGTCGCGCTGAACTTTGGTGCTACAGGTGTTGATGATTCAAGGCTCTGTCGGGTCAATCTACGCGTGGTCCGTCTTCAATTCGCCACTGACTCGTGACATCGGCGTTGTGTCTGCGTGCTCGCAAGATTGGGCGCTCGGCGATGTGGTGCCAGTTTTCTCGACAACTGCGGCATGCTTTGGGTGCTGTGCCTGGGGACTCGGCACATTTATCGAAAAGATTGGTCCTCGTGCCTGCGGGGTCCTCGCCGCGTCGTGCTGGGGCGGCGGTCTTGGGCAGGTGACATGTCTTCCCCCGTGACCGTTTTCATCCTCAAGGTTAATCGTCCGAGGCTGCGCCAATGCCGTTGGGTTAGTGCCTAAGTCCTGTGTCACGATTTGGTTGAATCTTTCGACAACCCGGCTTGATTGACTAGCTATCCTGTTTCACTTCTGGGTTTCAGAGTCGCTGGGCTCGGAGTAATGACACACTCGCTCCCCACCGTGTATCTTGGATACGGGCTACTTGGTGGACTCGGTTTCGCGTTCGGTTATCTGTCACCTGTAGCAAACCTGATCAAGTGGTTCCCTGACAAGCGAGGTCGGCACCACCTGCCACCGGATGTCCGCAAGCGTGTTGCTTTACCTGCATCGGCCCGCGCCCCCACTAACCTCGATGCGCGCATCATATGTTGAACGATGCACCGGGGAGACAGGGGTTGCAACCGGAATTGGGGTCATGGCATTCGGAGGCGGTGCGCTTCTATGCGCGCCACTGACTGAGAAGCTGCTCCAGAAGTACCAAACGCTCCCAGAGATGGTCGGAACGGTTAATACTACTGAAATTCTTACCGTGGCCGGAAAGCGGATGGTCGAGGTTGGCGGGCAGGCGCAGGAGGTAGTCGTTGCCTCGGCTAACGCTGTAAAGGCAATGCCTGGTCTGGTTGACGGCGGTGTCTACCTGACCGGTACTGGTGACACCGGACTTGGACCGACTTTCCTTACCCTCGGCGCTATGTACACCGGACTGATGATGTGCGTCTACTGTGAACATCTTCTGTTCTCAGCTTGTCTGGCTTTTGAGTTTCTGATAGCACACGGGGCGGCGCCTGCTATTGCATATGCACCACCCAGAGCCGTGTTTGCAACATCTGGCCCATTACAACCGAAGCCTGACTGTTGACAGTACTCCGGTTCCCGTTGCTTTTATCATCAGGACTGGTGCGCTCTCGCAGCGGACCCCACCCCCGGGGTACAGCCCAACAGGCGATGCGTCGACTGCCAAAGCTAGCGCCTCAGCAGTCACGGACACTGAAAATTCGTACGTTCCGGTTGAGAGCACGACCAAAATTCCGCAGTTCTACCTCTTTTGGCTCGCGACGTGCGGGAACGCAATGGCCGGAGTCGCCATTATCTCATGCGCCAAGACTATTATGGGCGACGTGTTCGGGACTCAGCTCCCCGACCTAGTTGATGGAGCCTTCGCGGCGTCGTACGTGGCAGGGATTTCAGTTGCAAACATGGGCGGGCGAATCGGATGGGCCACGGCCTCAGACAAGATTGGTCGTCGGAACGTGTACCTCACCTTCGGTCTTGTCGGAATTCCGGCCTGCCTTGCGATCCCGCAACTCACTTCGGCCGTTGCACTTAATCCGGTACGCGGGTATTATCCTCTTGCCCCCCCTCCCTTCCTCCCTCTCTCTTTGCGCTCGGTCGCTTAGCGCTCGTATCGTCAGTTCGACCCGGGCAGTGACGCCTCCGAGCTCGGCAATTGGTGATTCTTCAGGACCCGAACCTGATGTGGATGTTCTGTGGGGCATCAGCGCTTTGCATTACCACGTATGGCGGACTACTTGGAATCTTACCGGCATATATCTCAGACACATTCGGAATCAAGAACACCCCATCGATCTTTGGACGGTGCATGACTGGATGGGCCACGGCTGCATTGATTGGACCGAAGCTGTTGACGTACATGCGTGAGACTTCTGTCAATGAAGCCATCCATGACTTGACCACTAAAGTCGAGCCATCGGCGTTTACTTCGCAGTTCGGGGTCGGTCCCGAGCAGGTTCAATCTCTGATCGATACTAAAGCGATTACAATCCGTGCGCTGATGGATATTGCTCCCACTGGCACCATCGATCCAACGTGTACGTCGCAGCGAATGCAAGAGAGCCATCCTAGACTGTTCCCTCATGAGCGAGGGAATGGTGGTATACGCCACCATCCCCACGAACTCGAATCCATTCTTTTGTGCTCGCACTATGTCTGACTTGAAATTGCCCGTTGTTGCCGCCAGGCACTATCTACGATTCGTCTTTGTACACTATGGGAGGGGCACTCGGGGTTGCCCTCCTGTGCAACTTCTTGATCAAACCGATTGATCGAAAATGGTTTGTCACTGACGACAACAAGGAGGCCAAAAAGTAGCAAAGTAGTACCTTATCCACGTGCAAACTACTGCTGCCCGGCAGTCAAGGGTGGATGTCTTGGGGAGCTGATTGCAGTATGCTAGCCACTTGTAGTTGATGCGTGCATTCAATTTCATCGCTTTTGTTTTGAGACTATGAGAGGTGATCGCCATTGTTCTTCGGTGTTGCTCCCAAGCACGGTAACTGACGACTCGTGTTCCGTACCGGGCTTCGTATCCGATTCAGACACGACTCATTGGAGGCAGGTTCGCTTTTCTGCTTGGAAGCTGACCTTCGACAGTTTGGCGGCTTCAAATCGGACGCCGCTGGCCGGTCGTGCCTTGCAATTTTACGGCACCTCGGCCGGATTAAGGAGCACCGCGCCGGCGGCAAAATCCGGCTCGTTCTGATCAGACTGTAACGAATTGCTCGAGTGTGCAGTTAAAACAGAGCCGCGCGTACACACCTGTTTTCATTCAAATATAATCTGTTGGCGCTACGGGAGACGAATTGGCTGCCATCGCTACTCAGGGAGACATTCAACCTCGCCGGATCGTCCATGATGTGGAGCCTGTGGCCTGAAGCAGACACATGTCGCTCACTCAACCCGATTGTAACCCACAGCACAGATTCCAATCGTAGCCAAAAGGCACGCAGCATCGTATACGAAAGTGCGTACGTACGAGAAAAACATACGATAAAAAGAACCTCAAGCTTTTCTTTTACTTGCCCGATTCCCCCAAGCAGTCGGATGCTCACGCGATAATGAAGAGAACGAACACAACAGAATATGATATTGGCAATGAATTATGAGAAGGAATGCGAGAATAAACTAACAAACAGTCAGTAGTGCCCCAGCTGCGATATCGGCGAGACAATGCCAATTTCGCGTGAGGTGCAGCGGAGTCAGCCGCTACCTAATGAGCTTCTATACGTACTGTTGTCGTAGGTGATTGTTACGGATACAGTACCCTATTTTACTATGGGTACACCCATACATTATTTACATTCTGTTTACATTTACATTATCAAATACCGTACGGGTACTATGCATAATAGAATTCTAGAATTCTAGTACCAATTAACGTTTCTATTTGAAGGAGCACTGTACACGCTTTTTCTTCCCAGGCCAAGCGTTACCCGTCCCATGCGTTTCACGCCGATAATTACGTCGGATCTTAAGCTCAACGGCGTTTCTTCCTGCGTTCTCGAGCCCCGTCGCCCCGCCATGCTGCTCCTTCGCCCGGGCCGTTTGCTGTTGCTGGCTTCGTTAGCGGGCCAAGTTCAAAGCAGAGTTGGTCAGGTTGTAACAGACCGCCCGAGTGCGGTGGGTGGGGCTACAGTCGCCACAGCCTCCTTTCATAGGTACACGACCTGCATTGAAGGTTGGTTTCCGGACCGCCACTATAAGGTAAGCTACCGTGATAAGCCAAGCGCCGGAGTCACACAATGACGGGCCGTAGACACATTTTCAAGCTTGCTTGTGAATGTAGCATCTCGACCACCTACCTACACATGCAGTACCTACTTACGTACACGTGTAGCTGACAAACCCTGGCGGTCGGATGCTGGTCCGGATGTAGTTTGTCTGCAGTCACGATGGCAATGGATACCGTTCGGAGTGCACGGCAGGGAGCGTTCAAGGCGAGCCACCTATCTGTTCCAACGGCGAGAAAGCATGCTGGTGCGCCGATCAACCGTGTTGCTCCCGCCGAGCTACCTGTGATTCCGTGACTTTCTGTCCCCGCATCCCACCGGCCTGACATGCCTCTCATCTGACAAGCCTCCGCACACCACTTTACGACCAGCTGCGATGTTGATAAGGACTGTGCTAACGGGACTGACGATTGGTGCTGCGATGCCACTTTCCCAACAACGATCGGCTCCGTTCGACGTCGTAACGGCAACATAGATGTGGACGTCATCGTTCTCAGCGGAGACGCTACCACCCATGAGGTCGAATCGAGAGGCCTAGTAAGCGGACCGCGCGGAAATGCAACGGCACACGCCATGATAGAATTG
>JACLAD010015716.1_pt1 | contig 11754 bp, 15 predicted proteins | sample 8027901 | NCBI WGS metagenome assembly JACLAD01 (sample SAMN15725071, study PRJNA655200) | protist metagenome | isolation source: fluorescence activated cell sorting (FACS) single amplified genomes of... | place: Spain: Blaines Bay Microbial Observatory, Mediterranean Sea | collected 2016-07-05
ACACAGACGTTAAATGAGCAATCTTCTCAGTTAACACCAAATCGAAAACACCCAATCAAATTGAGTATAATAGCAATGTAAAACCTTAATTCCCAAGGGTAGCAATTTATGGCCTTAAATAAATAAGGCCAAGCGTTCCAGCACTGACCGCTAGATTGGAGACTCCGCCCTCCAGAGTATAGAATTAAGGCCTCCCGCTTCTGTAATCTTTTAGCCGAAGGAGGATCTTCAAGTGCGGAGTAGTGATGTTCGAAAACTTTCATTGTTGCCTGCATATTTCGTAAGGCAACTCGACTCTGATTATTTTCATGTATCAGATACTCACCGAGTAGTTCATTTACAAAGCCGATGCGAGCACCACTACGAGCCAATTTCAGCCACAAATCATAATCCTCTGCAGTTACAAACTCTTTTTGTTCGCTGAATCCTTTGACCTTTCTCAGCCAATCATGGCTTACTACTACTGCTGATGTAGAAATACAGTTCCCATCAAAAAGTAGGCTTTGGTATGTAGCTCGGTTTACTGGTCCATAATAAACTTTGCGACGTATTTTTCTTGGACCACACCATACCTCTCCATGACACACCAGATCATAGTCCAACTCTAATTTCTTCAAGCAAATCGCCAACTTAGTTGGATACCAATAATCATCTGAATCAAGAAACGCTATAAATGGAGCTGTTGATAGTAACAAACCATAATTTCGTGCTTTAGCAATAATGCCATTATTTGCGAAATTATATAGCTTGATGCGAGGATCTTTAAAAGATTTGACTATAGAAATAGTATCATCGGCAGAAAAGTTATTGATAACGAATGCCTCCCAGTTAATGAAAGTCTGTGAGATGAGTGAGTTAAGCGCCGTAGGGAGGAAATGAGCGTGATTATATGTGGGAATGATAATTGAGACTAAAGGAGGTGAAAAACTATTCATTTCTGGAAATTTAATTTACAATAATTTAAGATTTCATCAATTGATTTTTCAATTTTAAATTGATTAAATCCAAATTTTTCATTGAAGAGAGATTTAAATATCAATTTATTTTCTTTTTCCTTTTTCTTACCCAATTCTATTTTTATTTTAAAATTAAAAATTTTTTCGAATCGGTGTTGAACTAATCTTGCAATATCGATAACGTTCATACTCTGCCCACATCCGATATTTATAGTAGTTGGAAGTGCTTCTTTTGGTAGCAATAGAATTTTTAAAGTACGCTCTGAAATCGTAGACAGTGGTATAAAGTCCCGCTGTTGTTCTCCCGAAGATCGGAGTTGAATTTTCCCTAGAATAACTGCTTGGCGGCATAAATCATTTACCAGCAGGTCCCAACAATTACTCTTGACGTTTTTAGGTATACCAAAACCGTTAGAAAGCCTGAGTGAAACCCCCTCAATACGCTGTCTTAAAACCTCATGGCTAAGTGCGTATTCAGCTGCGAGGTGGCTAGAGGCATAAGGATGGGTATTTTGAGGAGGAGTGTTCTCGTCAATTGTACCTTCAAGTGGACTCTTATAGACATGTGCTGTTGAAAGATATACAAATCTTTTTGTACCTGCACGAATTGCCGCTTGTATCATTCGAGTAGTAGCGACCCCATTGAATTTCATCGCAGATACAGGGTCATCCAAGCAGTCCTTCGCATTCATACCAGCAGCATGTACAATCGCATCAACTCCTTGGCACAAAGTTGCCAGTGCTGTTTCGTCTTCCCAATAAATTTTCACAACCTCTGCTTGTGGAAGCCAGCGCGGAGAGCTTCTATCTCTTCGACTACCCAAGATGACTTGATGTCCGTTTTGTAACAGATATTCCCCTAGATTAGCTCCAATGTAGCCAAAGCCGCCAGTAATCAAGACGCGCATTTTTTGGTTACCTTGATTTCATCCAAGGAGCACCTTGTTCCCAAAGATTCTCGAGTAATTGATGATCCCTTTTCGTGTCCATACACTGCCAAAAACCTTTGTGACAAAAAGCCATTAGTTGTTTGTTTTGAGAAACTTTTTCTAGAGGGTGACGCTCCAACATCGTCTGATCGTTTTCTATAAAATTAAAAAACTCAGGCTCAATTACAAAAAAACCTCCGTTAATCCAACCATCATGTAGTTGTGGTTTTTCCTGGAAGCTAATTACTTCATCATCTTTCAATTCGATTTCACCGAACCGGGCTGTTGGTCGTACAGCTGTCATAGTAACCAGTTTCCCATGTTGCCGATGAAACTTTAGTAGCTCATCCAGATCCACATTAGCTACTCCATCTCCATAGGTGAGCAGGAAAGTTTCATTTCCAATAAATGACTGCATCCGTTTAACTCGCCCTCCGGTCATAGTCTGCAATCCAGTATCAACCAGAGTGACTCGCCAGTCCACTTCGTCGAACTGATGGGGTGTTACCGCACCTGTCTGAAGATCAACAGTAAAGTCTGCATTCAGAGCTCGATAGTTCAGGAAATATTCCTTGACAATCTGCGCCTTGTAGCCCAGTGCCAGATAGAAGTCCTTGTGCCCATAAGAAGCATATTGCTGCATGATGTGCCAAAGAATCGGCTTTCCTCCAATCGGCACCATTGGTTTTGGGATGGACTCCGTGTACTCCGCGAGTCTAGTTCCAAACCCTCCAGCCAGCAAAACTACTTTCATTGCTCACTCTGCCAATTAAATGGGACTTCAGCCAATGTCTTCCGCCTCACCTCTGCCGGGTCATGGGAGATGCATGCCAGATTCAACAGCAAACTTGGTGTAGTTACCACCCCCTGAAACCCAAACCAAATTTTCGGGGGAACGGTCAGGCGCTGATAGTTGGATTCCCCAATGATTTCTTCACGGAAGCTTACAGTGGAAGAATCATGGAAAACAAATCGAACTGAACCGATAGGTACAACAAGATTCATAGTCATACGTAGATGCTGCTTCCAGGCTTTGATCGCACCTGGTTCTACAAATGAAAAGTAGGCTTCACCAAATCCATGAAAAGCATCCTCCGTTGACTTGAGCGCATGCAACACGTCTCCTCCTGTCTTAGAAATTCTTTTCAGTGGTGTAGCCTGGATCTGATCCAGCAGGCTCATTGGGCCCAAGCCAACCCCTTCTCTTTGGCATCCAACTGGTACCAATTGATTTGCGCGTACGTTTTCTCAGCAATCCGATTCGGTGATTCATAGTAGGTTTTGTACCACTCCACGGTATCCTTAACCGTCCGCTCAAAGTCCCAATTCGCTTGCCAACCCAGTTGATGCAGGGCTTTGTCGCAGTTCAGCTTGAGCAGTCCAGATTCATAAGGGCCTTGCTTCTGCTCTGAGACATCTTGCCAACGAACCTGATCCCAATGTTGAGACATCTGCTCAACTAGTTCACCTACCGAATGATTTTGTGCAGCAGGAGGTCCAAAGTTGAAGGGTTCTCCGTGCAAAAGATTGCTCTCACTAAGAGCCATTGCCAGATTCAAATAGCCACTCAGTGGTTCCAGCACATGCTGCCAGGGGCGTGTGGCGTTTGGGTTGCGTAACAGAACCGTTTCACTCTTCGACCACGCTCGCACACAGTCTGGAACAATCCGATCTTCAGCCCAGTCCCCTCCACCAATCACATTCCCAGCTCGAGCGATTCCTAAGCGCACGTCTCCCTCCTTGGAAAAAAAAGAACGGACATGCGAACGAATGACCAACTCTGTAGCCCCTTTTGAGGCACTGTAGGGATCAGGTCCACCCAACCGATCTGTTTCTCGGTACCCCCAAACCCATTCAACATTGTCATAGCACTTGTCACTCGTGATCAGCACCGCCACACAGGATTGCTTGACCTCTCGCAGCGCCTCCAGCAAATGAAGTGTCCCCATCACATTGGTGGCGTAGGTTTCTACCGGATTCGCATAAGACTGACGAACCAATGGCTGGGCTGCCAGATGGAACACAAACTCTGGTTGGACAGTGCGAATTACCTCTTTCAAGGCCTTTTGGTCTCGTAAGTCAATCCGTAAATCTTGAATACCCTCGTCAAGCTGAGCAGCAAGAAAGTGAGAAGGGTTTGTCGGAGGATTCAGCGCGATCCCAGTAACCTGAGATCCCAGCTCCTTTAGCCAAGCTGTCAGCCAAGATCCCTTGAAGCCGGTGTGACCCGTGATCAAGACGTTTCTGCTGTTGAAAATTTGTTGAAAACACATGGAAAGAGAAAATTTTCCAGAAATAATTTAGGGGATCATCAAAAGTTCGTATTCACAGCCTCGACTGCCCAAAAGTGAGCCTGAGGCACCAAGTCGTGATTCTCAGATTTAAGCTGTGCCATTGCTCAGTTCCAAAAGGAGAGAGTTGAAAGTAGTTTTAGCTCTGCTTGTGTATACAAAATTCAGTTCACTCCGCAAGTTCTTGCTGTTCTGCGAACGGAGGTGAAGGCAGTTGCTTACTTCCCTGCAGGATCACATGATCTTGGAGAATTTCTTGTTGTAACCAATCCGGTAGCTGCGCCCAGCTAGAGACATCAACTGTGAAAGGCAGATCGGAATCAGCTAGGTTTTCTCTCAGAACCCCAAGGTCCAATAACGGATTCTCTGCTGGGAAAACTACGAGATCCAGGTCAGAAAACTCTTTCAGTTGTCGGCGATGTACTCGTGAACCAAAGGCCCATACTTCCAAATTCGGGATCGTGTCCCCAATGATCTTCAAGACCAACCCTAATTCAGAGGATCTTAGCTCTATGGGAACACTCATGTTTTTTGCAGTTTAAAGAGCAGCTGCCGGGCATCTTCTAAGAATTCGATCGCATTTTTGGCGACCTGCTCAGCGACGCTCTCATCATAAGTGTGTGAAGTCAAATTTCGTTGACGCCGATAAGCAAACCATGCGTCAGGACGTGCAATTAACTTAAATTTAGCCCCCTCGCGAATCAGCGACTTATAATCCAATGCTACTACTTCAACTGGACTAGCTGACATCTCCTGCAGTTGCCTACGTAACATCTTATGGCACAACTCATAGGTGTACTCAAAACGTTGTATCACACTATCCCGAACTTCTTGATCTGTTGGTGTGGTCTCCCAGCGAGTTAAAGCAACTTCTAAACTTTGGATCGCTTTTACCAGTGAATTCAGTTGGAGCATTGCTCATTGACCTCAGAATTCTCAGCAAATATTGACTGAATCAATTGGGTCCATCTTGGCAATTCTTCATCCAGCCAAAAGAAGTCGGTAGGCTTGGCTCCAGAGGGTGTGGAGAGCCATTCTTCATCCTGCAGAAGACCTTGGATTTCTTCAGTGGAACTGGCAAACCGTGCTCTTGGGTGACCTTTTAACGAACTTGAATTCAGGTCGTGTGGGTCCAAGTAGTTGATTAAAGGGGTATCATTACAGAAAACCTCTAATGTCGCAGCTGTAATTACCGAACCAACAACAACATCTACGAGAGGCAGGAGTTGTGAAAGTTGTTCGTATTTAAGTTCTGCTACCAAATACGGATATGAATTTAAATCAATTGTTTTAGCTGGATGTGGTTTAATCCAGATATTTTTGAAGATTCCCAAGTCTCTGCTTATTAAATTTATTTGACTCATCATCCGATTGGTTGTGATAGCAGTATAATCACCCAAAACTAATAAATTTTCATAACCTAAAATTTCAATATTTCGTTCAGAAACATTGATGTTTTCAAGATATTGATATCGAAGAGCTTCAGTAGCTTTACAGTGCTCCATCGAAAAGCCGTATGTCTCCAACATGTGCCAGGCGTGAGGACCATTGACTGCAATGATATCCGGTTGGGGTAAGTCGGGTATTGCTTGTGCAAGCTCAGTATCAAAGTAACGCAGATCCCAGTAACGAATTATAGAATGTGGGACACCAATAATTTTACTGTGTCCATGTTTGCGCCAAAAATACAGGAAAACTCGCTCCCAGCCTTGGTTTTCTTGGAGGTACAGACCCAGATGTTGCCGAGGCAAAGACTCCAAAGCCTTATCACACAAGTGGATACAGAGGAGATTTTGAACGGCTACTGGACCAATCCATGTGTCTTTCCAATCAATTCGCAAGATGGGCCAAATCCACCCTTTACCTTCTGGGAGGTGCTGGTGAAGATACTTTCCTGCGGTAATGTAGAAATAAATAGAGAGAAACCAATCCTGAACCACCCTCGCTACAATTGCCCAATCAAGGTATTGATCCAGCAAGGCATGATGACCTTGTTGAACTGGATCACTTTCGAAGTTCGCGATCCAACTTCTACCGACGTGAACATCTGGAATTACAGGACTGGTCAAGAACAAATGGAGCCAGTTCAACCGATACCCTTGCCCCTGTAGTTTCTTGGGTAGTTGTTCCCATTGTCTTGAGTAAAACTCCCCTGTTGCTCCTGACTTTGGATCCAAGTGAATGAAATAAGAAAAGAAGAAAACTGATTTTTTTTTAGTGAACCAGAGAGGTTCAGCTAATTTTCGTAGTGGCCAACGCTCGAGGAGATACCTGCAGAGATAAATGAATCCCCTGATGACGAGAGGAATTTTTCGCCAAAGGTTTTTCGATGAAGATAAGGTGTTTTTATTTAAATTAGTTTTTTCCCAATGATATGATATGCTTTTATCACTACTTATTGTCTTAAGAGATTCATTTACTAGCCTACTTGAGCCCCTATATATCAGAGTTTGACAGTCAGACTTTAAAAGTTCTTGTTGAAAAGCCAAAATCCTCAAACTGTCTAACCAGGCAGAGCTTTTTAATGTCCCTTGTTCGACTAAACCACTACTCCAAAGTAATAAACTTAATAATTTTTGATTTCTCTTGTTGATTTCTTTGTATGCAAAATCACCGAGCGCTTCAGCAATCAAGATCTTAAACTGCTTTCTAAGCGAATCTGAATCTTCTTCAATAATCTTCAGTAGAGAGCGACAATTCCCTACATCCCTGTATCCGTTCCAAAGATAACCCACGTCTGTAATGTCAGCCTGCTCTTCTCCTTCAAACAAGAAAATTATTCTATCAGATTTCACAAATAATTATTGAATGAGTATTTACAGCTGAAACTCAGTCAATCTCATATTTTGATACTCTTCTCTTTCCCACTCATAAATTTGCATGTATTGATCTAACCAAAGATGCAGAAGAACCTGATGTGCACACTCAACAATACCGTAAGTTTTCGCAGGAATATAAAAATTTAAATCGCCAATTTTTCTCGAGCTGTTGTCAGGTCTCAGTCCTGAGAAAGTTACAACTTTCATGTTGTTATTTTTTGCTGCTTCAATCCCCCCCAAGATATTTGGTGAATTCCCAGAAGTACTGATCGTAGCAAGCAGGTCCCCGGGCTGTGCATACCAATCCAAGGCAGCTGAAAAAATATGCTCTACTCCCATGTCATTTACAACTGCAGTTAGTAGAGATGCGCTTGCGAAACAATGACTGGTCACACCTCCATTTTTGGTCCAATCTAAAGCCATATGATTGGTGAATGCCATGCTGGCTCCATTTCCAATAAAATGCTGACATCTACCATGATCCTTTAACTCTTGAGACCATCGGCACAATAAGTCAATTCCATCTTGTTGACTCAATTTATTGCCCTCAGCATCACTCACTTCAGTATTTTGCAAGGCATTATCATGCGATTGAATATACTTTGAAAAATATGATTCAACATTTTCTAATTTAGCCATTTTGTTTCCTGTACTGTCTTATTTCTTTCCTATCTTCTCAGCAAAGCATACCGTTATTTGCGTAGACGTTCAGAGCATGCTCCACTTTCCCAGCTTGGAAGCTCACTGTACCACCTGCTCCTTGCACCAAGGCTAATCCCCCTGCCACATCCCAAATCATGATGTCCTGCTCACTGTAAGCGTCAGTTGCACCACGAGCAACAGATAACAATGACAAAGCTGCGCTTCCCAGCATGCGTACCTTTCCAAAATCACTGACTTGGCTAGCAAAAGAGGTCAAATTGTTTTCAGAAAAATCAAAGCGGGAGGGAAACCCTGTACAGAGTACGGCTTTGCTCTTATCAACCAAACCAGAAACTTGAAGGCACCGACCATCCAGGCAGCTCCCAATCTCTCTACCTCCCCATGCGATCTTACCTGATGGAAACTCGCCAATCACTCCAAAGATAGGATCCCTGTTTTGCCAAAATGCAATCGAAACTGCACAAGAACCAATACCACGAACAAAGTTGACCGTTCCATCCAAAGGATCAATTATCCAGCGAAAATCTTCTTGTTTTTTTCCTCCTACTAGTCCTGCTTCTTCACTCAACACAGGAAACTCCGTGTGTAGAAGTTGACCCAGAATGATATCTTCTGATATCTGATCAACTGCTGATTTCATTTCTCTTGGCAAGGATTTCGTTGGCTCAAGCGACATCGAACTAGGCCGCAGTCGAGCAAGGTGATCCAACGCTTTTTTAGTCAGAATCTTCGCTAGTTCAAGCTCGCTTTGCCATGAGAAAGCAGGTTCCAACATGAGAAATCAATTATTCGAGAATCTAGTGACAGGTGACTATAGTTGGATCTGAGAGGGATTCTCGATGGAAAATCTTTCACGCCAGATCGGATCAGCATAATATATTTGTTCAATCAATTTCATCGTCTTGAAGGCGTCTAGCGATGTACCATTTTCAAGAGCAGAATTATCCATGATACTTGAGGTGAAACTTCCGATCTCCAGTTCCCAAGAAGAGTCTCGATTGTAATGTGTGATCTGCTCCTTTGGATCTCCATTATCGTTCTGGTGATCCACTGTAGCGACTGTCAAAGTCTCAGCTCCATAACTCTTGGTACTTGTGAGCAAACCTCCAAGGATCACACTTCCTCCTTCTAGGTTTATATCTAGATGGAAACGATGACGCCATTGAGTCGCCGATGAGTGCAAGACACCAACCACACCTTCGGCTGTTTTCAGAAGCGCATAAGCATTATCTTCCACGTCATAGCCCCAATGAGAGTTCGTAACAACACTCTGAATTTCTGTAAACTCGCCTGCAAAGAGTCTCATCAAGTCTACCATATGAATACCTTGATCGAGTAATACTCCTCCACCTGCAACTTTACGTTTTGTACGCCAATTTGTTTGGTTGAAAGTGATGATCTTGGACTTACCGTAAACACCCCGAAGATTGATCACTTTACCAAGCTCACCTGAACGTACAATTTTCAGTGCATCTTGAACAGACTCGTGATAGCGATGATTAAACCCATACATCAGCTTTAATTCAGGGAACTCCTGTTCAACCTGAATTACTTGAGCAATATCTTTCAAAGAACGTCCTGGAGGTTTCTCACAGAACACATGTAACCCGCAGCGTAAGCCAGCAATCGTCACTTCTGGAGCTATATCATTGGTCATTGCCACAATGATTAGATCCAGTTGTTCCGACAGGAGATCTTTGTAATATCTACAATAACGTACTCCATCATCAAAAGTACCATCGTGCTCGAAAGTACGGTCGCAAACTGCCACTAATTTTAGGTTAGGATGCTTATCGACACACTTACGCCGGCGCTTGCCCACAATACCATATCCGGCAATACCTACTTTAAGGACTGACATACTTTGAATTTCTACTATCGAATCACTGAATTGTTCACATAAATCACATCTACCCAATCGGTTCTTCCATTCATTGGGTTTTTAGAGATGTGGCTAATGTCATACAATTGAAAACCAGCTGGTAGGAGATATTGTTCAATATCACTAAAGGAGAGGCTTCGTTCATAAAAGTCATAGAACATCAACTCAGAAATTACGACATCTACTTGTTTCAGTAAATTTTTTAATCCACATAGCACTTCAGGCTCATAACCTTGCGTATCAATCTTAAGTAAGTTTATTTTTTCAATATTTTTTTCTGCTATATAGTCTGCAAGAGTTATCAAAGGAATTGTTCGACTATGATTAAGAGATTCTTTATAAGAGACTAGTTCTTCATCAGCATTTCTAAGTTCACTCAGACGAATAGAATCTTTACTCTCAATATTTATCCGATGAAAACCCGATTTACCCGATACATTGTTTGCTTCAATCTTATGTGAGTAGAAGTTCAATCCTGAACTTTTCTCAGCACCCACCCCAATTTTGTTGACAAAGATAGATTCAGGATAACAAGATGCTGCCCTATCTAAGTTTGCCCAACACTCTTCCTGTGGCTCAAAGCAATGTATCGTAGATTGAGGCCACCATGCTTTAAACTCGCTGATCGTAACTCCCTCATTTGCTCCCACATCAAAAATTACTGGGCTTTCATGGTTGACCAGTAGTTTGAGTAGCTTCTCATGGTTGAAGTTTTTCAGGTACTCTTCCGTTCTTTCTCTATCTGTCGTGATTTTTTTCATTTATTGATCGAATGATGGTTACCTTTTTTCTGCGCAGGCAGCAGATGAAGACCACTAGACTTTTTTCCCAATTACCCAAGCGTGCGAACTCAACTGATTTTCTGAAAGGAATTTCTGAAGCGTATCCGCTGTACTTTCATCCGCTATCATATGTTGAATGAAACGATTGTCTTTGAGTAAATTTGGGTCTTTCAGCGAGGCATTGCGAAAAATGTCTACATCCAATTTCCCAGGGGTAGTCACCCATATTTTTACTAAACCTGCCCTACGAAATAATTCTTTGAACCCTTTCACTGCAGGGAAATTTATATGAGAGGGAGAGTAAATCTGACTAGACTCATCCCAAAGGACTTGCAAATCGAAACCATCAATACTGTGAGTACTCACAAAAATCAGCCCATCTGGCTTAGCAAGTCGCATGAGACTTCTAATGAATTCGAGCGCTCCAGTAGTTCTTGAGGACGAATAACCTGTTCTTTCATTGGTTTAGATAGTTTGGAACATACGGATCATCTTTTAGTGCAATCTCAGCCTCCTCTAGTTCAGCCGGGATATCGACTCCAATGGTAAGGTCTTCGATTGGCACCATTCTGATCTTGCCACCTGTCTCCAACACACGATTCATATCCACAGATTCATATTGTTCCAGTGGTGTTTCCTTCATCGCATTGAAGTCCAGGAGAGCATCGTGCCGAAAAGCGATAATTCCTGTTTGCATATAGATAGGAAGATGCTCCAAGCCTTTCCAGGGAGATGGGATTGGCTCTCTGGAGAAATACAGCGCATCGCCCTGATCGTTGACAACAACCTTCACGTTGTTCTTATCAACAAACGCTTCAAGGGTTCGCATTCTGGACATGATGTTAACTATATTGACTGTGGGGTCTTCAAAGTGTTGTAAGGTTTGCCCAATCGCCTCTGGAGAAATCAGGGGCTCATCGCCTTGCACCATGACCACGATGTCAAAGCGTTGCCCTGTTTGCTGTTCCACAATTTCCAATGCTTCTGCAGTACGGGTGGTTGCACGATTGTGTGTTGTTGCCGTCATCACCGCACCCCCCCCTATACTCTGCACATAGTCCTCAATCACTTGATCGCAGGTAGCCACATAGGTCTTTTCTATACCAGGAGCCATGTTTGTGCGATGATAACAGTGACCGATCATTGGCATACCCAATAATGTAGCCATTGGTTTGTTAGGAAAACGACTGGAACCCATACGGGCCGGAATAATTCCAACAGCTTTCATTTTTTCTCCGTTTCCTTGAGAACATGAGTACCAACACGTGCTGAAACATCAAGCATCCTGATATCTACGCTGTAAGCTACGAATCGGTAGCCCTCTTCGAAGATCTCTTGAAGTCTTTCTGGATCCGGCTCAACGAGATGAATCCCTGCTGGACAACCACAATTCTGTCCCGTGTTTAGAATCGTTTGCATCGCTGCCACAAAT
>JACLAD010011657.1_pt1 | contig 11748 bp, 6 predicted proteins | sample 8027901 | NCBI WGS metagenome assembly JACLAD01 (sample SAMN15725071, study PRJNA655200) | protist metagenome | isolation source: fluorescence activated cell sorting (FACS) single amplified genomes of... | place: Spain: Blaines Bay Microbial Observatory, Mediterranean Sea | collected 2016-07-05
ATTTGGTGATTTAATGAATCATGGTGGTAACAATGATGAAAAATTACAATGGAAATTTAATGAAGACAAAAATACATTAGATTTCATTTCTTGTAAAGATATCATATATGAAATGGAAGAATTATTGATCAATTATTCTGGAGAATATTCTGGTGTGGAGCCATCAAAACAATTTCCTCCATTTCATTTTTTTATTTTTTATGGATTCTTGGAGGAGCAACAACCATTATTGATTGAACAAAGTAAATTGTAGATAGAGTGTGTAAAAGAGACTCTAGAGTGTGTGGAGAGAAAAGAATGTGTTTAATATTATAGAGACACATGTGACGTAGTGTTTATATTTACTTTCTTTTTTTTGAATATATATCATAAAAATGCATAGAGCAGTAGTAATTTTATATTTACGCGCGTACATATTTACAAAAATATTGTTAAGCAACAAATTTTACTATTTCAACTATTATATTCAAAATCACTTCCAATATATTTGATGTATCATCTTGTTGATAACTATTCTTCGTATCATCAAATGAAGAAGAATACGAAGAGTCCATAGAATCATCGATGTAGCTATTTATATTATTCTTAGCACCACCCATTTGATAGTCTAAAGCTTCTTCTTCCGTTTTTAAATGAGCTGATACAGAAAAAGATGAAATATGTTTTCGCTTATTTCCCCAAACATGAAGACAAACATGTGACAAGTCATCAATCTTTACAATTACAACTTCGTCACTATAACTGTAGGAATATCCAATATTATCACTCCATATATTTTTTACATCACAATTAGTTATGATAAGATCAGCATCATCAATCCGTTCGTCTCGTGGCCTAAGTTGGACAAGCAACACAACAGATTCAGTCGTACCGTCATGTTCATTAACTACCTGCCTTTCATCAAACCTAGGCAATTCAACTTCTTGCTCCCATAATTCTTGATATGGAACTTTTCCATGAAATTCTAATGCATGGCAAGTAAATATGGCAATATATAAAATGAAAAATGTAATGTACAATGATGATAAGAAGTACATGTTTGATAAATTAGTATACATATATGTACTATTGTTAATTCTTTTTTCTAGTGTTGAGAAATTTGTATTATTGTGTGTGTGTGTTTATTATTATTTAATTTCCTATTACTGTATATATTGTTATTTTAGACTATTATTAATATACGACAAGGTTGTTTTCCCCGAAGGTCTAATTGAAAACTTCTCAAAGGATTATGAAACTTGTGTGTTGGTCTTTAGGGAGAGTGTATTGTGTATTTTAACCACACGGTGTCGTATTGCTCTTGTATAAATTTTTAATTCATATTATATTTTAAATATATATATATTTTTACTGTTCACTACTACGATGTGACAACAACTTTTCCTCTCCTTCTTCTTCATGTTTCTTCTTCTTCTCGTCTTTTTCTTCTTTTGTTGTTTTCAAATCATACAAAACAGTTTGTATGCTATGTGAATGAATTATTGGAATGTGGACATATTTATCATTAACATTGATTTGATAATGTTCCAAATGGTTATCTTGAGTATTGACGATTACCATAACTAAAACGTTGTCAGGTGTAACAAAACTTGTAAATTTCAATCCTGTTTCTGTATCATTTGTCATGCTTACCCTTACAGATCCACGTGGGATAAAACGACTGAAATGTGCCATGATCCAAAATGTATCACGATATTCCAATGTTTGTTTTTTTGTATCAGCAAGAATTGGTGCATCGCAATGTCCAACGAGTGGTGTGCAAAATTCATTATTGGTAGGACCAATACATGTCGGGCCACCTTTTGAATCTAACAACACATTCCATTCAATCCATCCTTCTGTATTTTCATTTAAATCACCGATAATATCAACAGCATATTTCTGTGCCTCCTTCCAAGGCGATGTGCCAATAGTTTGACGTCCAGGTGCTTCTAACGTTGCTTCAGTTGCCATCAACGATAAATTAGGATGTTTCTCATTTAATGCTTTTAAATATTGATAATTGTTCAAATTATCACCATACCAATGAAACGCAACTCCATCGATGTATTTATAATTCCCGCCGGCTGCTTCGATAATAGCATCCACTCTGGTTAATATTGGCACATCGTGAAACTTTTGACCATCATGTACAAAAATTTTTACATCGGGATGATCTTTTCGTATTTGTGGACCTAAATAATTAAGTAAATATTCCCCTTCCCCTGTTCCATTGAAATTACATGCTGGATACGCAACTGGAAACATATGATCAGCACTATCCGGTTCATTTTGTATCGTCATCATTGATATATTTATACCTTGCTTTTTATATTCTGTTAAATATTTTGAAAAGTACAAAGCATATGATTTATACATTTTTGGATCATCAAGCATACCTGGTTTTGCGGAATTTCTCATATATCCTTTATTAGCCAACCACGCCCTTTTCATCCATCCAGGAGGTGACCATGAACTAGATAAAAATTCTAATTTATCTGACGTCTCTGCCGCTTTTTTTTGCGCTTGGTGTATTAATGGAATAATTAATTCCGTATCATGTTTAATAGTGAAATTTTCTTGATCAAAATCATTTGGTTTCTCATTGTAATTATACACATCAACAGAAAAATCTGTACCACCAACTGTTAAACGTGCTAAATTATATTTTTGACCGGTTTCTCCCCACATTGCTTCTAAAACTTCTTCCTGTAACTTGGAATTCAATTGGGAAAATACATGTGCAACAGAATCTGTAAAGGCACCACCAAAACCTTTAAGTGTTTGATATTTTGTATCCAAATCAACCTTTAACGTCATACGATCTGCTTTTTTTGTATCAGAAATATTATATACGTATTTTGCTAAACGATCTGGATGATCTTTTGACGGTATAGTTTCAGCAGTTTGTATCAATGTAACTGATGTTGCAGCAGCAGCTGCGCCACAAAGCACCGCAAGCAGGAAAACAGTTGCTGTGAATTTCATGTTCTGTTTTGTTGGATATATAAACTTGTTTCTCGTTACTTTCTGATATACCTTGTACTTTTTTTTGTGTTCAACTTGTTCTAAATGATGCTTGGTTATTTATCTATCCCGTATCTCTTATTGTTTCTTTTCTAATTGTTATGTATCCCGGTATCTATTTGATATGTATATGTCTATATCTTTACAACAATTTTATAATATATTTTTTTCGAATGTGTAAATAATAACACAGCACACTATTGAAAAAATGATCCATTTTATCAGGTGAATTTGATAATATGAAGAATGAGCTGAAAAGATAATAAAATACGAACTGGGTGGCTGGCTGGCAGGCACATAGCATTGTATTTTTTGAAGTGCTATTCTCATGCTATATCTGGGTTTAAGGTGTTTTACACCACCAAAAAAAAAACTCTGAAATTTTTTTTTTTTTTATATTTTTATATATTTTTATTTTATTACATAAAAAAGATATGTGATGTAATAGCGGAGATACAAAATTCTTTTCATGCATCAGTATCATATTATTGTTTCGTATTGTATATTTATTTATTTGTATTTATATGTAATCATGTCTACGTCAATGGATGATATATCTGATTTGGAAAAATATGCCATTCCGGATGCGGTGAAACAATATTATGAAGAATTTGATAAACATGCAAAAAAAGCAATTTGAACAATGTACATGGTATCAAAATGTAAAGCATGAACCAGAAGGTTGGACAAAAGTGCCAATGAAACAAAGAGAATCTAGTGGTGGTCAAATGCATTATCTTATGGGGCGTACATCACCATTTCATTGTGAATTAATGATATCAAAAGATAGGCAACGCATTTTAATGGCTGTATATTTTGGACCGTATACCTCGAATGGTAGAAATAGTTTAGGCACAGGACAAGGTGGTGCCCAAGCAAGTGTTTTTGATTTTTTATGTGCTATGACTTGTGCAAGTGCACAACCAAAACCTGCTCCCACTGGCACATTAACAACACGTATGAAAGCACCCGCAAGACCTGTGCCAGGCGTTTTCAGAGCTGAAGCTTGGTTAGAAAAAATAGTTGGTCGTAAAATAACAATCAAAGCAACTTTATCAAATGGTGACACAGGTCAAATTTTTTCAGAAGCAGAAGCTACTCACATAATTGTGAAGCAACATCCATCATTCACATCTAAAAGCAAAATGTAAAAATATTAAAAAGACAAGTGTATTATAAATTCGGATTAAAATATATACACACTGGCACAAAGGTTGTTGTGTAGGAAGTATAACGCTTATAAATATTTTACTCTACGAAAACATACGTACTTCGTATATTTTTAAATAAAGCACACACAAAAAATGTCTTTATTCTAATTCTATATTTTCATTTTTTTCAATCGACAATTTGCCACCTTGAACCAAAAAGTCATATATATTGAGGGCAATATTGCTGTGGATTTCATCCAAGTCACCATTCAAGTGAGTTGCCAGCAGCTCCAGCCGGGCCAGACGACTGTACACTTACATGTAAAATTATTCACTATGGTAATGGGGGAAATATTCATTATTTTTTTTTCTATATTTTCGGATATTTGCTATTTTTTTCAAATATATGAAAAGTAAAATTGGTATTTTAGAAAACGAGATATAGAGTTTAAAGGGTACACTAACACTGCGTGTCGATGTGTCTAAATTTATTGTTTAGTTCTAAGCTTTTTATTTATTAAATTTCCGAATGGAAAGTACATTAAAAGTATATTACAGTATAAAAATGTAATAAGTAAAGATAATTTTGTTCATTTTTATCCAATTAAATTTTATTTTAGTAATTTTTGTAATATAATAACAGTGGTTTTTTTTCTTACTCTGGAAACCTATAGTCGAGCTTGTGCTCGAACTGGAAACCAGTGTTTTTCTCTAGTCTTACTATAATATACGCACGTGTGTGTATGTATAGTGCAAACAAAGGAGTAAAAACAAAATTTAAAAACAAAATAGAAAAAGTATAGTAAGATACAGAAGTAAATATTCTGATCAAAAGATGTCGGGAAATAAGAGCGATGATGATGCAAGTGATGTGCGCAATTCGAGTGTCGCACGAAAAACTAATAAAAATATTAGGTGGAGAAAATCAGTAACAAACAAAATATGGTGGTCAAACAAACTCAAACTTAAATTGGAAGCATTTGTTCAAACTTGGCAGGAAATAACGCAACCGACGCCGCCAGAAGACACAGAAAAGGTCAAGTTACTTGAAAATGAAAATTCGGACTTACGCTTATCAGGCATAGATGAAGGCATAAATGAAGAATACATAAGTAAACTGTTAAGCGCTTATGAAACGCAAAGCAATGACGAAGCAACAAGTGAAGAAAACTATAAAGATAGATACCGGAAAAAAATAGTAGATTTACTAGATGTCACTTATGATGACAGTGGCGATCCGAGTCAATTTTTTTTCTCAAGGGAGGATGCAAATGCTGTGTTGCATGACTTCGATACAGATCAAGTACACAAGAGATGGAAAAAGTCAAGATGTTGTAAAGAGTGGGATCCAGTAATTGGCCGATATCGATATTGGCGAACTGAGCACAAAGGTTACAAAACGTTTGTTGCATTTCTCGTTATAGGCTTGGGTGCTTTGATACTTTATGCAACTATGTCATACCAAGTTCGGAATCGACACGTACATAACTATTACGATGAAGAAATCCAAAAAAGTAAAAATGAATACATTAGGTACGAAACATCGGATTTAAAAATTGAAATTCAAGAGGAAGAATGTACGTTGAACTTCATCAGTTCTCCTAGTGCAGATATAACTACAATCCCTGCTGGATTTTTCAGTGTGCCTGGATTCCTAGGAGTTTTTGATGGTAGTAACAATGACGATAAGAAAAACAACGCAGTCTATAGTTTGAGGACCTCCTATAGCGACAATTTAAAAGGGGAAGTTGGTGACAATACAACTATCAGAGAATATACAATAGGAAAAAAACAAGGCTATGTTGCAACACAAGAATCATATTGTATTCTTAATGTACTACTGCATGAAAATAGTGGCATTAAAAACACCAAAATTGAAATATATCTATCAAAAAACGCAAAATTAGATATATTGTGTAATCATGTTAATAAAACTCAGGGAAGAATGATTGATCTCAAAATTGCATCTGGGCTCGGAACAGATGACAGTATTCCATCACTTACAGGTAAAGTAAATGAGTGTGAGTTTAAACAGGTAGATATTCAAACTACTCATGTTGCATTGCAGTTTTCAAAGTTCACTATTAAGAATCTTAATATCTATGCAAATCGCGGATGGGTAGATATTTATCGGGAGAAAGGTGAACCAATAACTTTGTATTCAAATACTAAAATCAAAAAGTGTATTAAAGGTCATAGTATAATAAACGAATCTGCGACAAATACGTTTTTTGTCAATACAAATAGCAATTCCGCAGATTTAATTACCGCAAATATACAAATAGAAGACGGCGCAGTTCACGTATTTTCGCTTCAACGTACTAATGATACGGCAACCTCAAAAAATAGAAATTATAATGTTTACAGTGACAGATTTAATAATAACATGTCTAATATCGAAAATAAAACAAAAATTACTAAATCATCCGTATCCGCAATGAAGACGTTGCTTCAAATGGAACATCCAATGCTACAAATAGGATACATCGATGTACGTGCACCTGGAACTACGACAGTGACTTTTTTTCTTTCGCACGAAATGGTTCTTAGGCTTCGACCAGTATTTTTTGCTGCAGTAAGCGTAACCATGATGCAAGCATTGCGAAAAAATATAAAAATAGTATTTTCCGAAACTGAATGTATTTCTAATAGTATGGTAGATGCATGTACAAGAACGGGTGGAAACAGTTACATATGCAATTTTCCATTTATCGAAAAAAAAAAAGAGCAAAATGTTACATTATTGGATGACCTATACATAGCTGAATTAACCAAAACGCAAGAAAAGGAATTTCAATTATTTCATCAAAACAGATACACAGAAATCCAGGATTATTTGCGAAATACGTTTCTAACTCCATTATTAGCTGATTCGGAGAATACAAAGTGGATGGAAAAGGCAGACTTTAACTCATTAATATTCGCAGGTCAAAACCATGCTGGCCCAGGCATGTTCAAATTATTCGCATGGCCATATGACGCAGAAGAAAATCGTTTTATATATAATAAATCTTTTACTCCATCTTTATTAAACCTGCTTTTGATTTTTCTCAGCGGTGGCATTACTATTGTGCTATTAACGTTTTTTATTGGAACTTTAGAAAACATTGCTTCTACGTTAGAGAAAGAACTAATTGCTAGTACACTTTTTCAAGATAAGGAATTTAAATATGACACTCAGCTGCTAGGACACCGTGGTAAAATCTCGATGTTTAAGTACTCAAAAGAAATTTTTGACTACAAGGGAAAGGGTATACTTTCTGTGAAAAGTTTTTTTTGCAAGGGTCTAACGAGTCAGCATTACCGACGATGGAAAATCTGCAAATGTCTATGCAAATTGTGTGACTATGTATACGCAAATCTATGCAAATGCAAGAAAAAAAAAAATGCTGCCGAATATAAAAAAATTTCAATGCTATATTTGGTCGATGGGAAGCTAAATAAAGAAGAAGAATATGAAAAGCCATACTACAAGTGTGTTGTTTGTTGTGGCTTAACTAAAGTTGTTTGGTCTAGCTGCAAATTTGATACCGATAGGCATGAAACAACAGTAGGAGATTTTGTAACCCCAAACACTCGTGTATCACAAAAATTGAATGATCTACTAGAGTGGGAAGACTATGTAGAAGAAATGCGACAAAAAGAGGCTGAAAAGGAAAAGGAGGAGGAAAAGGAACAGACACATTCCAGGAAAGGTAGACGAGTGGTTCCTTCAGACCAACAATCAACAAAACATAGTGAGGGTGACAATTCAGGCAACCAGGTGTTGCCAAGACTCAAAGAAAATGAATTGATCAACTATGTAGAAATGCATACAGCATCCAAAAGATTAATGAACCGAGCTGCGTTGGTTGCTTCTTATACAGATTTACTGTATTTTATCGAAGTTATGTTTCCGCAAACAGAATCATCATCAAATCCATCTGCACCTGAAACATTGTACAGCGAAATGGATCACGATACATGGTTCATTGAGCTCGCTTGTTTAGCTTCTCAAATTGCAGCACCTGCTTTAATTATTATACCAATAACCGTTTTCGCTTGTGCATGGGTCGGTTTTGAAAGTTATTACTATGAAAGTTTACCAAGGACATATACATATGAAATGAATACTTATTATAATCATTCTTATCCAGTTGTTATGCCTGCTGTTATGCGCGGTTGGACTGGTTATGTTCGATTTACAATACCGTTTATAGCATTAGCATCGACGGTAATTATTTATATGACGATTGAAATGTACAATTCTTAGATATGAATGTTTTGCATGGCACTAAATATGAAAAGTACGGGTATTTCCATCGCGTAGCAGAAGGTAGAATGATTGCACGACATGCCGGTAAAAGACGTCTACTTTTGAAATTAAAAAATAAAAAGAACTACAATGGTTTACATCGCTGGAAAGTCAAAGCAGAATATGTCAATTATCCACCTTCAATAGATAGGAAACGATCTTGTTGGTATCCTTGTTGCTTTTGGATCCAAAAAAGAAGATTTATATTTCCAATGATGAAAATTCTTATAGGCCTTCTAGAAGTCATGTTTTTGTGGATAACCTCTACGAGAACTTGTTGTTGTTGCCTCCCGTGGAGAAAATGGGGTTGTATAGAGCGTTTTTGTAATCATAAATTTCGTATAAAAAGAGAAGATAATACATGGTTTCGTATAAAAAGAGAAGATACATGTTGCCGCACCAAAAAACAAAATAAAGGCGATGATCCGCATTGTAATTATTATCGAGAGATCAAATTACCAGGATGGACAAATAGCTTTATTGGGCAAGTGCTAGAAAAAGAAAACAATCAATATATTGTATCACTTTATGACGATTCGTTTTTATATAGCATAGCGTATTTAATGGTTAGATGCTATGATTTGAGTGAACCAAAAAAAAACAGTATGAAACTCGGGAGTAAATCAGTGGAAAATTTTATACCACATGAAGGAGACGTTATCTTATACAGCGTTGAAGTTAAAAGTGGCCAAGACTTAGCGACAGTTAGCGATGATGAAAAACCACCGATACAGATAGAGGCTAAAGCAGAGATTAGTTATAGCGTAGGGCTTGTTTTAAACATCCATCAAAATGATAGTAACATGGACATTTGTCATTTATATAGCTACAAGGAAAAAAAATACAACGAAGACATAGAGGCTTGGAAAAATGCATATGTATTAAGTAAAGATGAAGAACAGAATCAATTTATAGAAAAATTCAAAAAATTCAAAAAATGTATAGAAAAATTCAAAAATATCCCACAAATTATATTAGAACAATTAGATGAAAGGTTTCGCGATGAGACGGAGACAAACATTAAGTTAGGCTTTGAAAGACCTTTTAAAATAATTGATGGTAGGCATTTTTATCCAATAGAGACGTTCTGGGATAAAAAGGAAAACGAACCGGAGTTTTTAGGATGGCAAATGTTCTATCGCGTGGTAGACAATATTCATAGAGTTTATTTAACATGGATGTCCTACCTAGTGACGCTGGTTACTATTATTTGGTGTGTTTTGGGTATTTTCATCTTTCCAGAACGGTTTGGCCCATATACGACAGGTATATTTGTTTGCGTTGCTAACGCAAGAGTCTTATATATACGAATGACCTCTTACTATGGTAAAATCAAAGCATTGGTTCAAGAGGGATTGCGTGACAATCAAATGGAAAGTGTAATACCAAGGTGCTTACAGTTTTTTAACACTTATAATCGCTTTCCCGATACGCCCGATAAAAAAAAGGGAAGAAAAGAAGCAACAAATGAGAAGCCACAAAAAGGAGAAAAAGAAGCAACAAATGCGAAGCCACAAAATGGTAAAACAATGAAGAATCCAAAAGATACAAGTAAGAAGACAAAAGATGAACAAGAACGACAGCTAGAACGGTCAAGACAGCTACATAGTGGAAAAAGCTTGGACAGTCTTATCGAATCGTATGAGAGGCTGTATGAACAAAAAGATAGAAATGTATTAGAAATTCTGTACTATCACAGAAGGGAATATACCAACAACAACAAAATAAAGATAGTAATAGTTTTATACGTTTATTTTTTTTTCCGGTACATTGTTGTCTATGTAAAACACACAGGATGGGGTGGTTGAGTTACTTTTCCAGCTGTTGCCCATTTGGATGTTTTTGTTGTTTTGTCCCTCAAGCACCAGTTGGTACAAAAGTACCGGAAGAAATAACTGTAGTAAATTTAAATTTACCTGTAAAAATTAGCAGTGGAAATCTGATTCATAATAAATATGTTCGAGTTGTATTGATAAGTGATACGCATGGTAGGCATGAAGAGTTAGGAGAATTACCAGATGGAGATATTTTGATTCATTGTGGAGACTTTGTTCCAAATTATAAACGTTGTACAGTTGTAAATATCGAAAAATTTGATGCTTGGCTTGGTACACAGTCTGATAAATTCAAGCATACATATGTTTGTTGTGGAAATCATGAAGTTTTATTGGATAATGGAGGAACAGCGACACCATCTGTGACACTCAAAAATGGAAAGTGGTTGGATGGATCAAAAGTTATCGAGGTATGTAATTTGAAAATTTGGGGTGCACCATATCGACCTCGGCGTGGATGCGCGTATAGAGCTGAAGCATTTGGACGTTCATTAAAATTTATTAAAAATTTTTGGAAAGAAAATCTTGAATCAAATTTAGATGTTGTAATAACACATGGACCACCCTATGGTGTGTTAGATTTAGAACCTGTCGGACATATAGGGGATTGGTATTTATTAGATCAAATTGCAAATTATGCAAAGCCTTCCTTACATGCATTTGGTCATGTTCATCATTGTTACGGTGGTCGAAAATATAAAAATACATTATTTGTAAATGCTTCATCATGCAGTGGCGATCGTGTCGTACATGGGTTGAATAAGCCTGTCGTTGTGGATTTGTTTCCAAAAAAATTAATGTCGAATGTTGTTGCTAAAATGGAAGAGATTGAAGTTGATAGTGTTTAAAATGTTTACGATTCGTAACATACAGCACAGAGAGGAATATACACGACTCTATAATACGAAAATATAAAATTTATTTTTAACACACAATCTAAAAAATCATTTTTCTAAAATCGATATATATAGATTTTAATAATTCGGCCAGAGAGGCTTATACCGCTTATAGTTAGCCAGAGGCATTTCCTGGTCCAATCCAATTTTATACTCTCTCCCCTATCCGCACTGTATTCTAAATTCCATACTCCCTATCTCGCCCCCATTAATTTCAGTTATATTATTTTATAGCCATACTGGTATATAGCCAAACCATGATATGCATATTATTGCACATATTATAGTTGCCATATATAATTGCACTTTTTTTTTCATCAAAAATTAAAATCACACATGGTCTTGCAACTGCTCTTGATTCTTGATCTACTTTTAATAGAAGAGGTGATGTGAATACTGATTACACTTTTGACAAAAATAAAGGGAATAGAAGTGAATATATGCGTACATCTTCTACTGTAATTAGATTACTAATAATATTTTAAAAAATGACGCTAACGAGAGATGAGGCGATTGCGTTGATAGGAAGTGGTGAAGCAAAGGAGCAAAACTGTGATTATGAAGGA
>JACLAD010008164.1_pt1 | contig 11746 bp, 12 predicted proteins | sample 8027901 | NCBI WGS metagenome assembly JACLAD01 (sample SAMN15725071, study PRJNA655200) | protist metagenome | isolation source: fluorescence activated cell sorting (FACS) single amplified genomes of... | place: Spain: Blaines Bay Microbial Observatory, Mediterranean Sea | collected 2016-07-05
TGGTTCTTTCTGTAAGGCTGCAGAGATAAGTTTGTTAAGCAATATGAGTTTTGGACAAAAGAAGAAATGGCAACATTTCTTCCGCCTGATGGACCAAATATTGACCGAAAATTTGCCGCGACGGTGGATCCATCCTCCCGTTGTCCTATCCGAACACGGCAAAGAAGCTTGGCCGCTGTTTCATTATCATTAGCACGCATTAATCAAAAAAGTTGAAAAATTGTAAATTCTAAAATCCATTTTTGTGCTTCATGTAGTAGAAATAGAACAAAATAATGAATTAGAAAGCTGTTTATTGATCGAATATCTTAGTTTATGTTATCATTTAGCGTCTTAATGAGTATCATGTTCATATATGCCATGGTCGTGGCGTCCTTTCTGTTTTAGAGTCGACGACCGTCATCAAAATCGATTCTTTCAGGAAGCTAATCATTCTTCCTCCTACATCATAGACTATCGCCTTAGGATTACCGTCGCCGTGGCGGTCGATTCATCTTCTATTGACCCTACTTGTGGACGATAAAGAAGCTTGGCCACGGTTCTGTGGTCGTCGATGCGCACAGACAACGATAAAAGTGAAAGAACGAAAAAAAGCACCTTCCGGACACCCGCTGTAGGTGTTCAAAATCATCAAAATAGAAGCGAATAATGTAACAGAGAGCTAGCTATTGTTAGGACGTTCGACCATGATGTTAATGAACATATCGTAAGCGTTATCCTGTTCATATATGCCATGGAAGTGGCATCCTTTCTTATGTTTTGGTTACGACGACATGGTCGAATTTTGCAAATTTTTGGGAAGTGTATTTTTGACACAAGAATGCCGCATGAAAGACCCAAATAAAAATGGAATGTTGGGTATGAGGAATCTTGTCTTTGTGTGTAGAAGCGGCATTGAAGGTACCCTTTGTATGTAGATCTATGTAGAAGGATCAACAATCGACGTTACCAAGCAAAGCCTGATGAGAAGATTCCTATTTTCATTACTATGGAGTTTTGCCGTATCGAAAAACCGTTAGGTACAATTTTAAAATTCAAATAGTAGTGAAATAACGGTAAATGAATCGATATTCAACAAAATTACTGTTAATTTGCCGAGCGTAAGTAGAATTTGTGGTAGTGTGATGGTGAACCAGTATTTCTACTAAGGCAAATAGATGATTTCTATTGTGGATGTAGACGAGAAGAAACAGCTAGCTAAAAACGTGTTCAATACTATTGGTTTGAAGATGAGATTCAATACGGAGAAAGAAAAAGAGATAATTCCATTCGAATATTTGGGAGTTGTTGATGATTATAATAATGGCGTTGAGATCCGACGAACTGAACACTACATTGAAATGTTATGTGAGAATTACATAAATCGTCTTCTACGATTGCATGGTTGGGAAACTCCTTCTAAGAAAATGCAGAATGAGAAAGTTGAAATAGATATATCTTCACCAACTGCAGCAGCTATTGCTTCTTTGAATGCATTGGAATTGGCTTATGAGACAAAAATGTCAAAATCATTACCTTCATTCCTTCAGAAGAAAGAGATCAAAGATCATGGGGGTGCGAATAGCAATCCAAAGAATCCTTTTCACATTTCAAAAAGACCTACTCCTTTACCTTCTGATTGCATTAACCTTATGTACTCAGAAATGGGACCAAAAGAAGGGACAGCTCATCATACTGCTTTGGAGAAGAAGATGGGATTTAGCTACAGAAACTTGGTGAATTAATGTATGCATATATGACATGTCGGTGTGATATCGGATATGCTGTTACCACGCTTTCTAAATTCTCGACTTCCCCATCAGAATTCCATTATAAATTGTTGAAAACTGTTACAAAATATCTTAAAGCAACAGCAAATTGGGAATACGATTCAAAAGACTTGAACTTATGAAGATTGATGAAAGTGATTATCTAATATATTAAAGTTGAAAATTACGTCACGTCACGTTAGGGTTAATCATTAAGGTTTTTGCAACCGTATTATTCAAATCATTTTTTTTTTAAATGTAATATTGTTTTAAAAAAGGTATAAATTACATTATTTCAATTAAAATATTCAAAATTTTCATTAAAAATATCAATAATTTCACAATACGAATTCTAATACTACGGTACATTTTTGCAATTTTTGAAGAAAAGAAGTAACTTGACTTTTGGTCTATTTTGAACGTTTACTCGATTTGAAAAAAAATGGACACAAGGTACTAACTTAGGCTCTTTTTTTAAATTGATGCGATGATATTCACTTTGAACTAGGCCACCTCCTACAAGGTACTAACTTAGCCCTCTTTTAAAAAAATTGATGCGACATGTTTCACAAATTGCATTTAGCAGGCGAATAGGATTTCCCTGTTAAAATAATTATTGTTTTTAGACCACCCTCTAAATGGTACTAATTTAGCCTTTTTTTTATAAAAAGTTGATTTTGCATAAACAGGATTTCCCTGTTAATAATAATGGATGGAATTAGGCCACCTCCAAAAAGGTACTAATTTAGCCTTTTTTATTTCAAAATTTTGAACCCCTCAAATTAATTATTTCACCAAAATTATGAGCATTCTAAATTTCAAACAGCATGTCACACCTAGCACAGTACAACATTATAATATATAATTTGAGTGTGATATAGTGCGTTATCTAAATTTGTATGGACACATGGTCAAATACAATGTTGTATTTGTAAGAAACACTTTACTAAAGGTAAAGGTAAAGGTTAAATTACAATTAAATTTTTAGTACATGCAAGAAAGGTGTGATAATTGATGACCAATAATAGTAAATGTAAAAAATATCAAAAAATATTAAATTTTACGTTTAATATAGATCAAGTATCAATAAATTGTATAACAGATATATAATATATAATAATGGATGGAATTAGGCCACCTCCAAAAAGGTACTAATTTAGCCTTTTTTATTTCAAAATTTTGAACCCCTCAAATTAATTATTTCACCAAAATTATGAGCATTCTAAATTTCAAACAGCATGTCAAACCCAGCACAGTACAACAGTATAATATATAATTTGAGTGTGATATAGTACGTTTTCTAAATTTTTATGGACACATGGTCAAATACAATGTTGTATTTGTAAGAATTACTTTACTAAAGGTAAAGGTAAAGGTTAAATTACAATTAAATTTTTAGTACATGCAAGAAAGGTGTGATAATTGACGACCAATAATAGTAAATGTAAAAAATATCAAAGAATATTAAATTTTATGTTTAATAGATCAAGTATCAATAAATTGTATAACAGATATAAAATATTTGAACAATCACATTAAAAAAATCATTTTAAGCACATTAGTAGAACCCCGAAGGGCTAGACGGAGGGCCCAGGAACTGGGGCCCTCCGCTAGTCATGATAAAAAGGAAAAAGGAGGATTTTACAGATCTGAAGCATACAGTATTCCTGAAGATCCTTCACTTACTTCTGTATTTTAGGTGGACATTGATAAACCTGTTTTGCATTGTTTTGTGGATGCAGCACATGCAAATGACTTGAATAAACGAAGATCTACAACTGGAGTAGTCTTTACTTTTATGGGAGGTCCAATTGTTTATAAATCTAAAACACAATCACTCACTGCAGGAAGCTCCACTGAAGCGGAATTTATTGCCGCACATTCTGCTGCAAAAATTGCTATCTATCTACGAATGATATTGAAAAAACTTGGATTTGAACAGAAACAACCAACATTGATACATATTTATAATATGTCTGCTTTGCAAATGATCAACGACAACACATCACCTACTGATCGTTGTCAACATCTGGATATTCGATATTGGCAAATTCAAGAATGGGCTGGAGGACCTCAGGCTCATATTCGATGCAAACATATTCCAGGTATTTTGAATCCCAGTGATGACCTTACTAAACCATTGGGATATGTTCTCCATTCTCGTCATTGTCGTCGAATGATGGGACATTATCAATGTTATGATGAATGAACTATAATTATATCACCACGGTATTCAACATACAAATTGGTACCGTTGTACAACGGCGGGGGGGGGGGTGTTATTTTTATGATGAATACCCGTTTGCCCTCTATATTATTTCAGTCATTGATTTTCATGTAAACTACTATCAATAATATTCATTATTTTAAAAGAGTAAATTATGTAACGCTTCGTTCATTTCTTTTAATTTAGTTGTCCAGCTGAAAGACAACATGTGCGAGGATGTACATACAGCAATAATTACAGCAAATTCTGGTACATTAGAGTTGCAAATAAACAAATGACAAGTATAAGCGGGCTATGTGGAGCATTCTAGATTTCAACATTGTATAAAGACGAGAATGGCAAAGAATGGACTTGGGAAGAAAACATATGTCATAATACAGTTAACAAAATCAATGATACAAGCGGACTTTTCAGAATTACTAATGGTAGGGCATTAATGAGATGGTATCATGAGTTTTGCATCAATGACTGTTTTATCAGTCCATAGGAAATGAAGAAAGTGGAACCGCAAATATTTTCTTTATTTCCATCATTGAAACAATACATCCTTACTTGGATTTGTAACAACAGGGAAAAAGTATCGGTCGACGCCCTACATTTTGCCATTCACAACAACCTTTTTCAGAAAGCATAATGATTATTTTTTAAAAGAAGAAGATATTAAAGATGGTCCGTGTTTTACGCTCAAAGAAGCCCTCGCTTTTAGCGGATTGAAAACTTTTTGCGCATTGACGGTGCATCCTTGGATGAAGGTGTTGGGATGTGGTTACAAGGAAGCAAAAAAAACATAATACAGATAGACATGAAGATCTCAAAAATATGATGTATAGAGAACTCACGGGACGAAATACCCGTTTTTTTAGTCGTTTCCGTATTTTCTGAGGGTGCACAACTGAATTCTACATTCGAGTCAAATTTGCAAAACTCAATGCCATTCCGCTAACTATTGCAATAGGAATTTGAGGAATCTCTCTGGCATTCTTCAAAGGGTTGATATCGTTGGCCACACTCCCCTTTCATAATCAGGACCTCCTATGCAAAAACATTCAAACAATAAGGAACACATCAATGCCTTGCACACAGGGCCATCCTTCCATTTTGTACTCGCCTAGGTGGTCCCTTTTCAGCAACCTCCTCAAAATTGATGTTTTTTGGTCGTCATCGGAACCAAAACGGAAGAAGGACGCCACAACCATGGCACATATGAACATGATACTCATTGGGACGCTAAAGGATAACATGAACTACGATATTCCATCAACAACTTGCTTTCTAATCTATTATTATGTTCTGTTTCTACTACACCAATCACTAACATGGATTTTAAAATTTATAATTTTTCAACTTTTTTGATTAATGCGTGGTAATGGTAATGAAACAGAGGCCAAGCTTCTTTGTCGCGTTCATATAGGACAACAGGAGGATGGATCCACCGTTGCGGCAAATTTTCAGTCGATATTTGGTCCATCAGACGGAGGAAATGATGTCATTTCTTCTTTTGTCCAAAACTCATATAGCTTAACAAACTTATCTCTGCAGCCTTACAGAAAGAACCAAATTTTGCCGCGATGATACCCTCATCTAGTTCATGATCTCACCCCGCCGCTGACTATTTATATGTTATATTTTATGTTGTCCAAGTCGAGTAAATCAGAAAACACCATTGTCAAATCGTCAAATTTTACATTCGTTCATCTCGCTAGCGAAGTTCAAATTTGCCTACGTACGTGTTTGTACTGGGACTGGTATCTGATCAACATTTGTAGTAGTACAGTACCGGTACAGTACTTGTATCTAGAGCTACGTAGTACTGTACCGGTACTTTGAACCTTTTTTACCGGTACAGGTAATAACAACTTAATTTCAGTTGTTTTTTATTTTTGAAAAAAAAGCCCGAAATAGGGACTATTATTTTACAACGACTGATTTCTGTACTACACGTATGTAGAAATTTTTCCCGTGACTATTCATAATATATTGCAACTTATTTCGAATACAAAATTGAAGCTTATAGATGGATTCAATTGACAGAGAAGGCATTAATTAAGTACAAAAAGAAATAGGAAAAACAGAAAAAAGTATTTCTGTGGAACACTGTGTACAAATATCCATCAAAAGATAAAAATGGTGAAAATGTTACATGTATGAATACCATATTGATGTTGTTGACAATGAGGAAATGTATACAATGAGTTTTTCACAAACATGAATAAACGGTGGGGCGGAAACCGTTCTGTTTGCCATCAGAATGACAAGCCAATAATGCTTCACGGTCATGAGTAATTATCTGTAAAACAGTATGCATCTTCATCAAAGGTTTGGCACCTTAATAGCGGGGTAGTATCTAGGGAAAACGGATTCAGAATGAATCATGGCCGCTATTTGACAAAGGAGGTGCAAGATGAGGTGAATAAGAGACGCAAAAACGAAAAATACAAATGCGAAGAAGCTGCTACTGTTGTTTTTGGGAAAGTTGATAAGCCCCAAATTGAAAACAATGACAATCCTTTTTCTCGTTTTTTGATGTAGGTGCAAATCGAGATGGATACTGGAATAGCAAGTTTTCCATTGTTCAAATGGAAGATGCATTCGATTGCTTGCAAGTCCTGCATCCAAATTTTGATCATGTATTTTTACTTGACCAATCATCCGGCCATACTAAGAAAGCCTTTGGTGGTTGTGATATATATACTATGAGTGTTGGATTTGGTGGAAAGCAACCAATTATAAAAGATTCGACAGTAAAAGAAGAAGACTATGGCAAACATAATAAATTACGATGGCATGATTTTACGAAAACTTTCAAACACTCACACCCTGAATTAAAAGATTGTACGGACAACGATGGTCCATGTTGGATGCACTCGATAGAAGAGAGACTTTTTTGGTGCGTGGATTGAGTAGTTGGCCAAAAGACAGTAGATAAATTGAAAAGTGAGCTATTGTTTGAAGTTAAGGATCATCTTGATCCAAGACGACAGTATACTATAAAGGTTTTACAAGCAATTGCAGAGGAAATCAAGGTTCCTATTAAAAAAAACTGTTGACAAAATAGAGGAAGGATGGGCAGGTAAACCCATGGGGTTTGTTGTATCATGAACTATGGTTGCTAGGTCATATTGAGGAAGTGGACGGAAAAGTACTGCCTCCCAAACACTCACAGTAAACTAAGAACGGGAAGAAGAATGAAAGAGATGGCGACGGAAATTTAACCAATGTCAGGAAAAGGTATTGTTTGACATATCTTTGTTCTCAATGCAGCGATTTTGCTAACAAAAAAAGTGCTATTGAAACAATATTTCAAAACATATCAAAAAAGAAGAATTGTTGTTTCAAAGTATTATTCACACCAAAATACCACTGCGAACTCGCTGGCAAATCGGTCAAGTACGTGTGGGGTTTGATCAAGAGACAATTTTGGAAAGTTGAATTGAGTAAAAGGAATAAAATTGATATCTTCAAAGCAGAAGTAAAAAAAATGTTCAAAGAAGTTTCTGTAGAGATATACAGAAAATGTTCAAGGCAGGCACGATCTTATATGTTAGTATACGCTGGACTCCCGGTGTCATCGCTACCCCAACATGAAATCGAATGAATGAGAAAACAGTTTTGATATCACAGAGATATGAGTCGGCTAGCGATTGCATTTATTGAAAAGGTTTGGCGAGAATTGATTGGAATGAAAAAAAAGAAAGTAAAAGAAGAAAAAGTCGAAGAAAAAAAGGAGGAGGAAGACAATAAAGAGATCGAGTTGCTTGAGTTGTGAAGAAGACGAAAATTAATATTTTATGATGGAAGTTTAATATTCTAGCGGATATTGTCATTGAATGTCGTTCATTTCTATTTATTTTCCTAACTTGTAGTCCTGCATTAGATTAAATAATAATATAGCTTTCGTATTTTTAGACGTGTATTAGTCTTCAATTTTTGTCCAATTTTACCGTAATATTCAATTTTCTTTGATTTTCTTTCGTTTTTTACTGTAGTCTTTGATTATTAAAACGGTAAACTTAGTATAAAATCAACTCATGCATTCCACGAGTCATATCGATACCAGCCTGTAGTTGTAATAAGCGTTTCCAAAAGATCCCGGGACTCGCCCTTCCAAATTTATGTAGCCACAGTACAAGTAGAAATAGTAGTACTCTAGTAGTAATACGTAGTATCTACTACAGTACTCTAGCTCTCTAGAGAATTTAGAATACGTCGCAGGTGCGCAACTCTATACCAGTACAATATTTTGCTATAGTAGAACCAGAGAGTGAGAGCAACTTGAGTGGCATGCTCAAAAAATGTCACATGTCATCTTTTTTTTTGGTTCACTCTTTTTTGTTACCTATTGCTAAGTTGCATCAATTGACATACTGTTTTGTACCGTATCTTGTTTTGTTCTTTAACAACAACAACAACAACAACAACAACAACAGCAAATAAAAGAAAATCTTGAAATAATTATCTTGCGCCATCGATGATCGATGATGGCTACTAAAAATGATAGTCAAGCCGACGGATTGATACCAACAATGGTATTAGCACCAGCACCGACACTGTCACCAAGGTAACGGCATCGGAAAATGATACCCAAGCTGACAGATTGATATTAGCAATGGTTTCAGCACCGGCGCTAGCACCGGTACCAGGAGCGGGGAGTGGGATCGGGAAGGATACCAGAACATGATACCGGTAGACAAGATATAAGCAATGGTTTCAGCACCAATACCGGCACCGGCACCGGGAATGGCACCGGAAACGGCACCGGGAACGGCACCGGGAACAACATCCGGAATGGTTAAATGCACGAGCAACATAATGCCACCCGCAAATAGTAGATGGAAGAATAAAAGTGCAGGTGCTAGTGCCGGTGCCGGTTTTGTACAAGCAACCATCTCTCTACAATGACATTGCCGGTAACGGTGGATATCACAAGCTTTTGCGTTTGATACGATAAAAATAGGCACAAATAGAGAGGGGACGAGCAAATAAATGAAACAATAATAATAATAATAATAATAATTAATAATGACACCAATGTACAAATTTTGGATTACGCTAATAATGATGATGCCGATGACGAAAATGGTGATGGTGATGATAGCAATTAGTACAGTACGGTAGCAGCGGTAGCACTGGTTTCAATGTGTGTTCGGATGGATTGATTGAACGAACAACTTTTTTGGTGGCAACGACCGGTCGCAAATTGTCCGTTTGCATTCAGCCACAACATGCACAATGATGATGATGATAAATTGATCGTGCTGCAATCGTGAGTATCTGGAATCATCAACACACCGTTGAGATTTAAAAGCTATACGTTGACTGCACATGCTTCAACGGTTTGATAATGATAATAATTAAGACAAGAATAAAATATATAAAGTAATTCAAATTTATTCTAAACAAATCGATTTTTTTTGCCACTATTACTGTGAACTAAGACCATTAATTATTTATTCATTTAAATTTGAAGTAGTACTATTTTATTTCCTGCATATTTAAAATCGTTCATGTCATCGAAACCGAAGAATAAAAATAAGAAGGCGCCGGTCCCTTCCTCGTCTTTCTTCTTTTCCGTACAACAATACCTTATCAAAATGCCGCGAAAGTTATTTCAGCAACCCCTTTGACGAAGAAGAAAACGACAACGACAACGCACGACTATTTCCTACACCATCATTGACTGTTGTTGTCATCTTCAAAGATCTCAACCATCACTAATCCAAAAAAGAGAAGGACAAAGACGCCACAAATGTTGATGGGTAACATTACAACGACGACAAGGTCGTGATATTGTTGTTGTTGTTGTTGTTGTTGTTGTTGTTGCTTTTGTCTTTGTCTTTGTTTTTGTTTTTGTTTTTGTTGTCATTATTATTGTTGTTGTTGTTGTTGTTGTTGTTGTTGTTGTTCGATGACGCGTTCTATTATCTAGCTAGTGCATTATCGAACCGTTGAAGGGAAATGCAAACCGATCGACGGCAACGATGATGACGGCAATGATAGCTTCCGTCGCGATTTCATTATTATTATTATTGATGCCTTCATGATAATGATGATGATATCCACGGTAAATTCCGCGACGAAAATCCCTGATGATGATGATCGCCTCTCCATCGCGATTATTATTATATTATTTTTATTCATGCAGAAGAGGAATATTAATCACACACACACACACACAGACACACACAGGGTTTGTACACTTCGTTGAGGAAGCGCAAACTGATCGACGGCAACGGTTGATGATTATGATCGCCTCCACCGTCGATGAGAAGTTGTTGGGAAGAATGGTACTGTACCTGTATTGACGATCGACGACTTCTAGTTCTGATACGTACGTAGTACATTTCTACATACATGAAATAATGGAATTTTTTTGTTACCATTTTTAACTTGGCATGTCGCATTGATTTGGCAAACCATTGGCACGTGTTGACTTCTAATATATTTCTACATACAAGAAAATTGTAGTTGTTCTCACTCTCTGGTAGAACTGTACGGCCCAGAGTAGTCGGGAGTTTGGAAAATTGCACTGACCAGCACTGTTTTCACCTCGGCAAATTAAAAAAAAATCAAAAATTAAGAAATCATCTTAGCCCCTATCAATAAAAATCGCTTAAAAAATTAAAATTTGTACTTATTTTTGGAAATTCCCAAAGCACCATTTCAGGTTTCTTCAATCCCGTTTTTGAGGTGTGTCAGTCCAACGCATATTCGATTAGCTCAATCAGTCAAAATCAGTCAAGTATCAATCAAATTCAGTCACACTCGACTGACTCAAATCAGTCAAAATCAGTCGAAATCAGTCAAAAGGTGCACGATAAGTGCACGCAATGTATCATACTGTACAGTTTTGTACTAGTTGTATCGGTGGTACAAGTACGGTACCGTACCTGGTACCAGGTACATCAATCATTGTTATTTAATCTTAGCTTTTAATAAAACATCGTATCAGAGGACTTGTCATTGATCGTTGCTGGTAATCAACGTAGCTGATGTCGGAATCGATCCAAAATCGAAGAATAAAAGGAGCAGCGAGGATAATACCGACAATACGGTGATCGATCCAAATTGAAATAACGTTCGTTACCAACAGCATCAGGATGCAGCGGAAGAAGGAGGATGGGTAGCTTCGCATGAAAGAAGAAGATCCGTAGCGTTGGAAGGAGGATCAGTGAGGATCGATAGCATCTGATGAAAGAAAAAGATCTGTCGTGTCGGAAGGAGATAGCGTCAAAAGACAAACGTCGCAATTTGATGAAGGAAGACATGACGCAAATCATAATGATGGTGTACGACACGTGTGTGTAATGTGAAACATCCGGAGAGTTGAATGAAGACGATGCGCAAAAACGATGATGTGATCGACGATGATGGTAACAATTTGTGTGAAGATAATGTCAATAACGGGCGGGATACACAAAAACCCAACGGTTTCACGATTACGCAAGGTGCGGCGGAGTCGATAATAATAATAATGATAATGATAATAATAATAGGAATTGCGGCATCAACGATATCAGCAGCAGCAGCAGCAATTATAATGACGGAAGTGGTAGCAGCAGAAGCATTTTATCAGAATGCTCGCGGATACGCCTCATCATCATACGGAGCGGTTGAGGGGAAGCCTTTGGTCGATGGGAATTGGTTTGCATGGCGTGTCAGTTTGCGTCAACCAAACCGCGGCTCGTTCCGCAATTGAACCGTATGGAGTGGCCAAGGCTTGACTTTGGTTGACGCGAGGTGGTTCAGGGTGTGTCGGTGCATGAGAAACGAT
>JACLAD010001937.1_pt1 | contig 11723 bp, 4 predicted proteins | sample 8027901 | NCBI WGS metagenome assembly JACLAD01 (sample SAMN15725071, study PRJNA655200) | protist metagenome | isolation source: fluorescence activated cell sorting (FACS) single amplified genomes of... | place: Spain: Blaines Bay Microbial Observatory, Mediterranean Sea | collected 2016-07-05
CGTAGCCTCATCCGGGCAATTCGGGCATTCCGTGCTCTCGCAAGCTTGGCATCATCACTTTCTCCGCGGTCACCTGTGGGTGCAGGCAGCCCGGACATCCTGTGGCGATCGACAGGGTGCTGTCGCGCTCGAATTTAAATTAGAATTAAATTTAGAATGTCGAGCTCGCTCTCGGGAGTCGCTTTGTATGACGACTTCAATACCCAATTCCAGTAATGTATTGTTCCTAGAGAAAGAATAGCCGTTTGACTTTTTTGTTAGAGAGAGGCCGCCAAGAGAGCAGGGCGTCGGAAGAGCCGTGACGTCCGTCGTCAATCCTGTGTCTACTCCCCGCTCCGCAGATTGTTACATTCGCATCTTTCGCTTTTCCTTGGACCGATTCCTTGCCTCATCGGCGCCCACGTTTCCAGGCAGCGGTAGCCAATCCATTCTCTCAAAGTCAAAGTGGACGATGGAAGGCCCTGGGGACATTAATGACATACCAGCGTTACGGGGACCGTACAAGTCAACTCCTCTTGTACGAAGCCTGCGACTGCAAAGGCTTAAGGACACAACCATGAGTATTGAAGCTGCCCTTGACAAGCGCCAGGCAATTCCCCTTGCCAAAACCATTTTGCCGAAACCTAAGGTTCGCGGACGGAAAAAAGGAAATTTTTCAGACATCACACGCCTCTTGTCGTCTTCTCCTGCACCTGCAAGGACAACCCAAAAACTTACCATCGACAAAAATTCAAAGAACAAAGCGTCTACGAGGAAGCAGGGCGATCAGAACGACGAAGTGGGGTCTCAAATCACTATTTCTGAGCCCACACGCGACGAGGTGACCGCATCCTTACTTATGGTCGCGAATCGAGCTGGTACTAAAAAGTCGAGGAGAGCTGGTAAACCTGAGCTCGCAGAGTTTGAGAAGTCTCTCAGCCAGAAACAGCGACAGGAAATGAGTACCCGGGTTCAGGCAAAAATAAAAGTTGTCACCAAGAAGGTCCGGCAAAAGTGTGACGAAGAGCAATCACGTCTAGATAAGCTTGGGCTATTTCACCCTGCTGCGAACTCGGTGCGCATCGCATCCAGGTTTCAAGTCATGCTTAAGCGGAAACTTGATCTCGGGCGGATTGAAAATTCCGTTCTTGCTGACATGCTCGCAGAATCGCGTGGAGAGGTACGCCATAGGCGTCGAGATTCTGCTTTGGACGACAAATTTGCAAACATGCTAAATAATGACCAGACTGCAGAGGATCAGAAGTTCTCTTCCAGTCATGTGTCTGAAAAGCCCTCTGCTGCAGAGTCACCTGCTAGGTCAATCTCTGGGGCATCGCGATCTTTGGCTAAGGAGAGTGCGCATAGCATGGGGGACAGCACACACCTAAATTCATTAGCGTCCGATTCTGGTAGTGCAAAGAGAACCTCGCAGTCGGTGCAGTCTCTGCACGAAAGTGGTGAGAAGGTGCCATTGTCTTCCAAACCCACACAGGCGAACAAGGCGACATTTCAACCAGCAGAAGAAATCTTGGAAGACGTGGGTCGCAAGATAGGAGAAGAAACGCAAGCCAAGTTGAAAGAGCAAGTCCGCGGGAAATTTGCTTCCGGTGAAAACATCGACTACGATAATGTGGTGGAAGATGACGAAGAACACTTACAATCTGATGAGGAAGACGACGAAATATGGAATGACAATGATGAAGAGAGCCTTGAGGGTCTTCACGGTCCAGGCTTATCCGTCCTTTCGACCAGCTCGGGGCGCAATCTACGAGGAACAGGAAGCTCTTCTCTCACCGTGCCCGGTAATTCCGTTTCAACGATGCAGGTTACCAAATCAGTCAAGTCGCGTCTTCACAGCAGTGCAAGCAAGCAAGATGATGAATACGAGGTGCATGTGGATGAGTGGGGGCGCGAGGTGCTTGTAAAGAAAGCTCCTAGAATACGACCCATGGCAAAGACAAAGAAGGACAACAGAGTTGACACTTTTCAGGAATTTCGGAAGAAAAAAATTGCCGAGGCCAGGCGAAAAAAGCTGCGACGCCAGCGCCTTTTGAACGAAGGTAAGTTTGATGAGACGACGACTGCAAACGATTTTGAGGCACAGCAGGAATTCTCAGGATCCACGAAAAGGCGAGCACTTGGACCTGGCCGACACTCGCACGCGCGTAGGGAAGTTAAGCAACAGGTTGCTGTCGGAGAGAAAGCCGTCAATCGTCCGCTTCCGGGTTATATTAGACATCATGTCCGTGAAGTCGCCAGATCTGCCGGTATTGATGAAAGTGAACTTCTCGGAGAAAGTGCACAAGCATCTTCGGAAGTCGAACAAAAGGTGTCTCGCACAGATGGTGGGGTTGCTTCATCTTCTTACCATGAGAAAATGTCCACTGATCATGACAGCGAAGATGAATTAGAGACAAAGTCAAGTGGAACAACGCAATCATTGGCTGATGTCGCTTTGGAAGACAAATCGTTACCTCACGCCCGTGCACCCACTCGCATGAACCGTCAAGCCCCAGCGCGGGGAGACAAAAACAAACAGCGTAAGAAAGGGGAAAAGAACCCACTTCGAATCCGTCTGGAAAATCTTTGGGAAGACCTTGAGATGCCATATTTGCAAAAGATCGAATTTGCGTCAAAATACTCGCATCCCCGTCGTGCTGAGTCAATGAATGATTCCTTGCCTATTTGGGAACGTGCTGCACAACTTATTCTCAGTCGAGAACGAATGTTGCTTGCATGTGCGCAAATTAGAGATTTACAAGCAAGAAGGGAAAAAGTCGAAGTGAAGAATATGTTTTCCCAAGTGGAATTGGCTACATATGTATCCCTCGGAATATATATAGACACACGTGAAAGACCGATGCTCCCATTAACGTGGGTACTAGAAATGTTTAAGCTGGCATCACGATTTCTTGAAGATAAACTGACTGTTCTGGAGGAAGATTATGAAGATCAAGTGACATTTCGCGGGCACCTATACCGCAAAGTGATGAAGGATCAAGCTGCCATAATCGAGAAGCAGGGAATTGAGGCGCTGGAGCCTTTATCGTACGTCGGAAATCCATTTCTTCGGCGGACCGGGAAACTTTTAGTCAAGTATTGAAGTAAAAAATTAATTGAAAACCTACCTTCACCTTTGTCTTGAAAATATGAAAAGTTGAACTTCCATCTTCCGTCTTCCACTACGATTACCATTACCATTACCAGTGGTTGCTAATGCTAATACTAATACCCTAAAATACTAAAATATAAAATAAAACGTTAAAACGTTAAACGTTAAACATTCTGAAAAGCTGAAAGTGATACGTGATACTGAAACTGAAACCGACACTGATAGAATAACTGAAACTGAAACAACCACTACAAATAATTACCCGTAGAAGGTAGAAGTACTGTAGAAGTAAATGTGTAAAAAAACTAAAAATTCAATGTTGACTGTTGATCGTTGAACTTGACAAAGTATACACGGGTGTCACTCGTGTCTTTCTTGTGAAAAAGTTGTCATCTGACTCCCAACGATTTAGCAAGGAATTCCTGAGGAACCTGTGGGCGTGCAAATTATCTCTTTTATCCCTGTTGTTTTGGTACTGACGTTTGCGCCGCTTTTTTCTATCGGACTTCTTTCGTACTTCCGTGTTCGACAACAAGAATTTCTGCTGTGAAAAACATTGCAGAGCTTTTCCACTTTCTAAGAGAAGCTGCTCACTGCCTTCTTGAGAAGGTATGGTTGTATCGTTCGTGCGTGACGAATTTGCGAGCTGCTCTCCTTCTCTCGGTCGATTTCTTGAATCTGGGGGTTTTCGGTGCCCCATGGCTTTGCGCCTGCCTAAATTTGCTTGCGAAAGTATGGAGGAAACTGTGACTTCGGGCAGTTTATGAGATTCGTATTCACATTTTCGTCGCAGCAATGACGATTCGATCAAACGAGTGGAGAGCCATCTGTCCCTGTTAAACTGGCTCTGCAGAGACGCTTGCTCGCTTCTGGACATTCTTCCGAAATATTTCGATCTAACAAAGGCCAACCTTGCTCTCTCTGACCCTCGTTCCATCAGCAGGAATCTCGATACTGAAGACTCCTTTTCTCTGCCAGTACTGTGCCGCCATCGCTTGATGCGACGTGATTGTTGCCGGTATGGGCAAGAATCGCAAGCCATCAGCTGATTTGAAGCCACATGCTAGTCCCCATACTTCACTTGCAACGAAGAAAAATACGATGACTGCTACTGTCTAGAAAGTCATGCTTCAACAACCAACTTTAAAACGGACAATGTGTAGGTTAAGGGTTAAGGTCAAAAGAAGGGGAAATTCGCGCGATCGACTGATTGAAAATGTACGTGCGTACGGGATATTACATACTACGAGTGTGTGCTTCAGTTCATGGATAGGGATATTGATATTAATTTAGTATGGGAAATGGTCATACACAAAATACTTCGTGACCGTTCGACGGTTCCTCAACCAAATTTTTTGTGTTACGGAAAATAGTTTACCGACAAATTACAAATTATAATCTTTGTTATAATAAACCTGTTGTTGAGAACCTAATGTCAGAAGGACGCAATGTCAGAAATTTGGGGTTGAAGATTGAAGATCTTACTCCTCTATCTCTACTGCATGCCTAGAAGGTCAAAGTCAAAAAGCTTCTCTGCGAGATTTGATTTTACATTTTACCGAAAACGTAAATGTATCTATTCACCGTAAATTTAGGTTCTCGAACGAGACCTGAAGAATGCTAGCACCAGGTGCCAATGCAGACAACTCCGATCCAATCGGAATGTCCTTTGAAAATGTAGAATCCCCATGTAATCGCTTCGTGCGTTTAACCGCCTCTCTCTCTGCATCGGCCAAACTGCGGAAAGCGATCAAGGCTGCAAGGAAGCAGCGCAGATCCTTCACTTCAGTGGCTAGCTCTGTGCGACCCTTAGAAGCACGGACGAAGAATGGAAAGTTTGCCAAGCGATGCATCGCGGCAAAATCTGAGCCATGGACAGGAAGCCCATGGCTTTCAATATACCTCAGGTCGTTGAATGGGACCCGGGTCTTGTTTACAAGTAAAAGGGAAAGATCGTATGACATCCACCACTGCCTCTTCTCGACAAGATCCTTGTTGCGCTGGTCTAATTTCTTCGCAAAACGTTTAACTTCAGGCCAGTGAGCTCGTTGAGCAGCTGCATCTACATACATAAGCTCCAAACCACTGCGTATGTCGTAAAGACGGGGTTTTGTTCGTTTCAACCGGCGATTTTTCGGGAGGTCTGCTTCCTTCTTTCCTGTGAAAGAACAGGCCGGCAAACTATTCTGGATTATGCCTGAGCTGCCATCGAGGCGTGCTTCCATGTCCAGGCGTGAAAAGTAAACCGCGATACCTCCGCCTTCACCATTTTGCGCATTCTGCGGATGTGGAGGTATGGGAGTGCACCATATTTGCCGCACGGGTAGTGCACGCGAATCGCGCAAAAAATCGAGGCGCAGCGATTTTTTGGGTGGATGATGATGCCATATCTTCGACTCCACAAAAGTAGCAACCTCCGTGTAGAGTAAAGTCAGCAGCCCCTTGGGCGTGTTACTGCACACGCCCCCGTGATTGTTGTATTTACTGACAGTGGCAATCTTTTTCTTTATGAGCAGGGATGATAGAGATTTTACCAGTAACTCAATGCCAGGGGTCTCTGAGCATACACAAACCTCCACGTCAATACTTTTCATCGTATTGTACAAGGCTCCAGCGAGCGCCTTGGTCACACATGCAATTTTTCCTGGTCTACTCTGTGCAAAGCCATCTTCGGGCTGCATCATCGCTCTCATGAGAGCTTGTGCAATTTCCTGCGGGTGTGCAGGATTCTGGGGAGGTTGACAGAGGGAACGCGAAATCATGCGGCCCGCGGGATATATTCCGACCACCAAAGTGCAAAATGGGCGACAGGCAACAGCTCTCCCGCTCTCAGTTCTCTTTTTTCGCGTTTTCTTGAATTGAGCAGCAGCCCACACATCCAATCTTTTGTTTGCAACCTGCCAAATGCAATCCCTAGACATTTTCAGCTTTCTCAATCGCTGTACTACAGACGGCGAGAAAAAGTTTTCGTCTGCAGTGTCCTCAGCACGCAGCATATCTCCACAACGTCCAGGCTCAAGCACTGTTGTCACCATGGGACGCGAGACAGAAGACTTCCGTTCCTCCTCTCCAAGTGTGTTTTCTTGCTCGTCTACCAGGGCCTGGAAACGGGAGTAGTCCAGGCATGCCATGCTCACAGTTTGGAAGGACCTAAGTCTGAAACCTTTTTCTGCCGAGGACCATCTTGCGATCTTAATCTTGCGTGGGATCAAAAGACTTCCGTTCCTCCTCTCCTAGTGTGTTTTCTTGCTCGTCTACCAGGGCCTCGAAACGGGAGTAGTCCAGGCATGCCATGCTCACAGTTTGGAAGGACCTTTTTCTGCCGAGGACCATCTTGCGCTTGCGTGGGCAAAAGTCAGAAAGTCGTTTGTCTCAGTAGATTATAATACGAATCAATGAAGACTACTACGATTCGACCCTCCCTCGAACTTTAAATTTAAACCATAAATTTAAATTCGGTTGGTTGAGGTTTTTACTACTAGTACATTTCAGTACGTGCGTACGCACGTACTCGTAGCGAGAAGCGAGAATGAAGACCGCGGTGTAGACGCGTCCAGCGTCCAGGAAGACAAGTGACCCCAGCTGGCAACATGCGCCGTGCAAGGAATGATCCTTTCTCGATCCTTGCGAGAGGAACTTCCCATGGTCGAGCGTGTGCGAGCGCACGAACCGAACTTTACCACTTTATCGTCTATCAGCGGCAAAAAACTGCCACGACGACGTTGACTGAATAATCGAAAATACTCGTACGAACGTAGTATAGGGGCATCGGCGGCAGAACTGAAGTGGCGGGTGCGGGGTGCCGACGGGGCTGGACGCGCAGGGCTTGGCTTGTGGTAGGGCCGCGGCACGCTTCAAGTCACATCCTGGGAAAACGGAGTACGGTTGTCGTCCCTCGTTCCCGGCAAAAACCAGCCACGGAGAAGGGGTGCAGTTAGGCCAATACAGGATGTCGAACTTCGAAACAGGAGAGTTCGCGGGGAAGAAGTCACAAAGCTTTCGGGAAAATGCCCCCTTTCCGGAGGACGATATGCTGCTGGTACCATTGCCCCACCACGTAAAGGAAACTTACCATGCTCCTGTTCTGTCTCCCATGGAGCGCATTGCGCGCCTTTCACGAATTGCCAGGCAAAAAGCTGCAGAAATGAACCGCATGCTTCCTGATCTTGAAACAGCAGAAGAAGAACCTGAGAAGGTTGACAGCAAAGATGTGGAATATAAGCGTAAGCGAAAACAGACAGGGAAAAAAAAGCGTCGAAGGACTACGCATAAGTCCCGGGACTCGAAGAAAAAGAAAAACGTGCTCTTCAACCTTTTCGAAGCCGAGGGAAAAGAAAAGAATTCGAGCAACACAGCAGAGTCTTCGTCATCTTCAATGTTTAGTCGTCACTTATCTTGGACAGATGAGCGCTACGGAACTGTTAATTTCACCAACCTTGTCCTGCAGCTTCTTCTTCCCGTTCTATCGTCTGGGCTGGTTGCTTATGATTGTTCAAAGGTTTATGGACACCCGGAGGGTTACCTTAAGAATGTCGATGACGCTAGCAAAGTTTACTTCTTCTTCATACCATGTGGACTAACACTATTCGCATTTTTGGCAATGATTGTTGCAGATAATTGTCTCGGCCTGTTAAACCGTGGGGGTGTAAAGAAAAAACTCATCTTTGCGATATATGTATTCATGCTTTCTACTGTCCTTATCACGGAGATAGCCACCGCGATGTATAGCTTTGCGGACAGTGTTGTTTGGCTACTTCTGGGGTGGATTTTTGTTTTTGGCCAGTTCGGGTTCAAGACCTCTTTCATTACGAGCTTGGGTTGCATCCTGTCATATGTGTTTGTGAATATGATTGCACTATTCGCCGATGCTTCCGTACTTTACACCAATTCCCTTCAACGTGCTCTCCTTGCATTTTTTGTGTGCTGGCTTCCACTCATGCTCGCAAACAGCAGAATTGAGATTCTTATCGGCAAGGAGTTCAACATGAATTCCATCGAGGATATAGGTCGAGAGGAGCTCGTAGCGCAGGTGAAGCTCACCGAAAAATTACTGGAAACGGTACTGCCAAAGCCCATCATTCCTCAAGTAAAAGATATCGCAAATCTTAGTGACGTTGCAATTGCAAACACGTTCGAGAGTGTTACGATAATCTTCGGCAAAGTTGTCGGAATACACGCGCTGTTCGAAACGCAGCCAACTGTGCAAGTGCTAGGTCAAGTCGACAAGCTGTACAAGCGCATCGACAGCCTCACCGACGTTCATCTCGTCGAGAAGATTAAGACGGTCGGAGATGTATACATGGCGGCATCTGGGGTTCCCCTACTCACTAAACACCACGCCGTTATCATGACGGACTTTGCGTTCGACTTCGCAGAGGTCGTTCGACGCTTCAGCTCTGCCCGCCTAGACATAAAAATAGGAATAAGCAGCGGGGCGATTGTTGCCGGTGTAATCGGCAAGAATAAGTACACATACGATTTGTGGGGAGATGCGGCGAACACAGCAAGTCGTATGTACAGTTTCGGAAAGAAGGGCAAAATTCAAACGACAAAATCTACCGTGGATTTAATCAAAGATTATTATGTGACAAAGGAGCGAGGTATCGTCGAAGTAAAAGGAAAGGGTCCCATGATGTGCTATTTCGTCGAGGGCCGTGCAGATACTTACGCTGTGGGCGATAACATGAGCACGCAGGTCGAGGTGGAAGAAGTGCAGGAAGCATTCCTACGCAGAAATGTCGACCGAACAAATGTGAAGATGGAATTTGCTGGTCCACTGCATCAAATTGCATATGAAAGTGTTGGTCATGAGGAAATCATGAAAGAAAAGGACGAAAGCAAGTTAAAAATTTCAAAAGAAAAATGGGCGCCTGACCACACCAGCAAGCAATGCCAAGAGTGTGGCGCCACTTTTACATTTTTCAAACGACGACACCATTGCAGGTTTTGCGGTCGTTTGCTCTGCAACGACTGCTCAAGCAAGCGGGTGAATGGACAACGCTCGTGTATGCATTGCTTCAAATTATACAATGACCAGGCGAATAGTAATGTTCTCATGCACCGGATGAAAGTGCGTCGAATCGAAAAAAAGGCTCGCAAAGCAGATAAAAATTTCCGATCTCCATGTGCCGCGGTGTTTCACTGTTTGCGAAGTGGAACCTCGCGCGCAGTTGAATTCGAATACGTAGTTGAACGCAAGCAAAATGCTCGAGGCACACTGATCGTCTGTTTCTTCCTCCTGCTTGTCGCGTGTATTTACTTTAACCACACTGTGAACGAGTTCATTCTTCCGTATCAGTGTCGTAATTTGGCGACTGAACCAGTAAGCACTCGAGATTGCTCCTCGAGTAAAATAATAGCACAGTCTCAGCCTGCGAAAACTGCCTATGGGCAAGTCGGAGAGATACAATTCTACAACACATTCGCAGAGGATGATTTTCCACTGCCAGATTCCGTAGTAGAGCGTGTGAAAGAGATGATTGCAGGCATTATTGATTTCAAGAACGCAAGCGATAGCGTCGTCTTGGTTGAAGACCAAAACGGTCATTCGTCTTACCGTGGGAGTGGGCCGGTGGTATTCAACTACACGACAGTCTCCAAATTGGAGCAGGATACGGCAGATAGTGCAATCATCACTGCCTACGACATGTCTCGCATTTCTTTCTCCAAAACAATTTGCATGTATGGCATCCTTCCCCTTGTCGTTCTCTATGTCATGATAAGCACTCAAGATTATAGAGTAAGAGTGAATACACACTGGGAAGAGCATGAGAAGAGCCTGAAAGCGCGCGATCCTGGACGTCCTCCTCCCGGCAAGTTTTCCCCAAAAGATTATGTAAATATCTTTATACAGCAGGCGATAAGTGGGGGGCTTTTGCTGACCTTGTGCATATGCTTTGCCGCCCAAGCATCCTACGGTTCGCATTTGCATGGATACATGCTCCTGGCATTCGTGTACGCAGTGAATATTTTCTCTGACATAGAAAATGCGGTGGTTGAATGCATTACATTCATCGCGACCATATGCTATCTTTCTTTCATTTTGGATGTTTGCAGTGACAATTCCCCCTTCTGTGCAAGCCTTACCACCTTTTTCATCGAGAAATATTTACCCCTTATTTTTTGCTCAATAATGCAAGGACGTCAGCTCGACATTAAGCATCGAGGTCTTTTCATGCAGCAGAGCTTGCACCGCAAGACAAAACGTGATGCGAGCATCGAAAAGGAGAAGAATTACAATCTTGTTCCACTGCCTCCATCCATTCGTGATATGATGCGTCGTAACGCAGAAGATGGAGATCAGCAACAAATTGTCATCGACTCTTACGGCTCGGTCCTTTTTGCTGATATCGTGTCGTTCACAGTATTTTCTTCTGACATCAAACCACTGCAGCTCGTCAGGGTGTTGAATGAAATGTTTTCTATGCATGACACACTTGCGACGCGGCTCTCGGTAGACAAGATTAAAACTCTTGGTGACTGCTACGTCGCCTCAACGGGGCTTCTCGCGGCATCATCAAACCATGCATCGCTTCTAGTCAAATTTGGCATTGGAATGCACTGGGTGATGCGAGAGCTGAACACAAAGTTCAACCTTCATGGGAAGGGGCCCTTTGGTCTGGACCTTCGAATTCGCGTTGGGGTTGCCAGCGGGCCTGTTGTCGGCGGTGTTGTGGGGGGCAAGAAATTTCTTTTCGATATTTGGGGAGATACAGTCGAACAAGCAGAAATCATGGAGTCTGAAGGAGTTCCGGAAAAAGTCCACGTGAGTGAGACAACGCACCTTAGGGCCAGGAAAGATCCTGAACTTCGTTTTAAACTACGTAACGAAAAAATTGAGGGCTATACTGGGAAGTCATACGTCGCTGAGACCCCAAACAATGTAGAGATGTGGTTGGACGAGCTTTTCCCTACTGTGGAGGAGAAGACGCTAAAAACGAGACTGCAAAGTCACCTCAGCAGCACTGCAGGACAAAATGGTGAACATTCAGTTCCCGATGATGTTGTACCCCCGAATACTGGAGGAAGGACCGAGACAGCGGCTCGTCGTGCTCGGAGGAGATATCGCCAATCGTTCTATTCCACGCGTCCAGAAACAAGTCCCGTGGCTTCATCATTGAGAGAGCAATCAAAGAGTGCGGAGATGATAACGAATCCTATGCGTGCGAATTCATTTGCAAGTTCACACCGCGAAAGAATGCACTCATCTTCTTCCGATGTCAGAGTGCACGACACAATATTGGAAGATGACAATGAAGAATCCTCGTGAGCACCGTCCATCTTTTCTGTATTTGTGTGCTCTTGGCACTATTACTATTAATTTAGTTCTTGTAACCGTAAGATCATAAGTTCTAACCGTAACATACTGTAGATGTAGATCCTTTAAACTTAAACTTAAACTTTTAAACTTTAACTTTAAAAATGACTTTTGACTTTAAATTAAATTATCAATATCAATCATTAAAATTAAATCAAATTCATTTTCATTTTCAGATTTCTTTACCAATACCAAGCACAGTTTAGCACAAGCTCGGTGAAGAAAGAAGACAATTGGATTCGCGTTGCCTAAGCCAGCGGCTAAGCATTATGCAACGGGGAGAGGGGGGTCATCGTACCTTTTTTGTTTGATCGA
>JACLAD010002539.1_pt1 | contig 11719 bp, 13 predicted proteins | sample 8027901 | NCBI WGS metagenome assembly JACLAD01 (sample SAMN15725071, study PRJNA655200) | protist metagenome | isolation source: fluorescence activated cell sorting (FACS) single amplified genomes of... | place: Spain: Blaines Bay Microbial Observatory, Mediterranean Sea | collected 2016-07-05
TTACCGGTGCTTCCAATCAGAACCAGCACATCCACGCCATCAACAGAGCCGTGTTGAATGGTCTGACCATTTGCAATAGACTCCATTCATCTGATCAATGATCTCGAGATTCGCCGGGGAGGTCTGCACGCTGATGGAGCTCCAGGGAGGAGAACGACCCAAGGCTTTAGGTGCCTCGCAACGCCCTGCGAAGGTGGCGGAAGCACTGGAATGCTTGGGTCGACGGATCGCGACCGGCGAGGTCGCGGAGGGCTCATCTCTTCCTGTAGAGGCGGAGCTGGTTGCTGAACTGGGCGTCAGCCGCTCCACATTGCGCGAGGCCGTCAAGACGTTGGTCGCCCTCGGCATGGTCGAAGTCCGCACCCGGCACGGCACCCGGGTTCTCCCTCGCCGCAAATGGAACATTCTCAACCGGGACGTGCTGCTCTGGATGACCCAAAAAGGGGTTCTCAGCCCCGACCTCTGCACCGCCATCGACGAGGCCCGAGAGGTCATCGAGCCCGCTGCCGCCCGTTTTGCCGCCAAGCGCGCCACTCGAGTTCAGCTGATCGATATCCGCAGAGCGTATGAAGACATGGAGTTGGCAGCGGAGGCCGATGACATCGACGGAGCCATCCGTGCCGACCGCGCCTTTCACCTCGCGATCCTTGCAGCCACTAAGAATCCCATTCTCGAGGCGTTCGATACTGCGCTAGATGCCGTCCTCGGCCTGCTTTTCGAAGTGGCGACGAGCACGCATATGCAAAATTTCCGCAACAACCTCGACAACCATCGCCATGTGCTCGAAGCGATCGAGCGCCATGATGCGAACGCTGCCAGTGCGGCGATGCTGGAGACCATCTGGCACACCCGCAGCCATCTGGAAGCGCACAACCTCACGACAGCAACTCAAAGGGAGGAACCTTAATGCTGAAGAAGGTCTTGCTGGGGAGCGCCGCTCTCCTCGTTACCGCCGGTGCCGCAATGGCCGAGTACCCCGAGCGCCCGATCACGATGATCGTGCCGTGGAGCGCCGGTGGTGGCACCGACGCCATCGCCCGTATGCTGGCAAACGGCATGGAGAAAGAACTCGGTGTTCCGGTTTCGGTCGTGAACCGTACCGGCGGCGCTGGGGTCGTCGGACACAATGCCATGGTGACCGCGCCTGACGACGGCTACACCATCGGCTTCAGCACCGCTGAGATGATCACCTACTACTGGACCGGCAACGCTGAATTCCAGGCTGACGACTTCACTCCGATCGCGCTGGTGAACTTCGACTCTGGTGCCTTCCACGTGGCAGGCGACAGCGAGTGGGAAACGGTCCAGGACGCGCTCGACGCCATCAAGGAAGCTCCCAAGGGCACCTACAAGATGTCCGGCACCGCTGTCGGGGCAGCTTACCACCTGGCTTTCGCGGGCGCACTGCAGCACCAGGGCATCGACCCGGTGAAGGTCACCATGGTGCCGTCTCAGGGGGCCGCGCCAGGCTTCCAGGAACTGGCCGCAGGCGGTGTCCACATCATTCCGTCCTCGCTGCCCGAGGGCAAGACGATGGTCGATGCCGGGCGCGCCAAGGCGCTGGCGGTGTTCTCGAATGATCGCCTCGACGCCTACCCTGACGTCCCGACCTTCTCCGAGCAGGTCGGATCGGATTATGCGGGCGGCACCTGGCGCGGCGTCGTCGGTCCGGAGGGTCTCGACGAAGCGGCAGCCGAGAAGCTGGAGCAGGCGGTTTCGTCCGTGGTCGAGAGCGACGAGTTCAAGAACTTCATGTCCGAGCAGGGCTTCGGTGTCCGTTTCCTCGACTCGGATGGCTTCGAGACCTTCCTGCAGGAACAGGAAACCCAGGTCGGCGAAGTCATGAACGCCATCGGCCTCGCCAAGCGCGAAAACTGAGGAACACGGCATGCGGCTTCCCGATCTCTGGACCGGCCTCGCCATCGCGGCACTGGGGCTGTTCGCCATTCTGCAAGCGCAGGGGTTCGCGGAACCAGCGGGAGCCGCATCGCCTCGACTGTTCCCGCGTATCATCGGAGCGGCTTTCATGATCTGCGGCCTCGCTGTCGCAGCTCGTGATCTCGGCAAGGGGAAAGCCGCCCTGATCCCTTCGGGGGAGGCGTGGATGCGCCACCCCCGACAGGTCGCCCGAGTGGCTTTCGTTCCGCTCGCCATCATCCTCTATGGCCTTCTGGCTCCCGTGGCAGGATCTCTGGTGGTCTCGCTGGGGCTGGTATTCATCACCGCCCTTCTATGGAACGAGCGCCCTCTAGGAGCCGCCCTTTCCGCGCTGATTGTATGTATTGCCGTCAATCTCTTCTTCACCCGTGTCATGCGCGTTCCGCTCCCGGCGGGACCCTTGGACCTCTTCTAAGGCGAACGGCATGGACGTCTTCCTCTCCGCTCTCGAACTCGTCTTCACCCTCGAGGTGATGGGCACCGTCCTGCTGGGATCAGCCTTCGGTCTCTTCGTTGGCGCCACGCCTGGACTTAGTGCGACCATGGCCGTAGCGCTGCTCGTTCCGGTGACTTTCTTCCTGTCGCCAGTGGCCGCCATCGGCGCGATCGTCTCTTGCTCGGCGATGTCCATCTTCGCGGGCGACATCCCGGGCGCCCTTCTGCGAATTCCAGGAACTCCGGCCTCGGCCGCTTATATGAGCGAACTCAATGCGCTCAGTTCCAAGGGGCGGCTCGACCTCGCTTTGGGCACCTCGATGATGGTTGCCGTGATCGGCGGTCTGGTCGGCACGCTCATCCTGATGCTGGCTGCACCACAATTGGCCGAGGTGGCGCTGCAGTTCTCGACCTATGAATATTTCTGGCTCGCGCTGCTGGGTCTGAGCTGCGCCACGCTGGTGGCTGGCAGCGACAGGCTCAAGGGCACGGTTTCGCTGCTGCTTGGGCTGTTCCTGACCCTGATCGGCCTCGATGTTACGACCGGCATGCCGCGCTATACCTTCGGCACCATCGACCTGCAGGCGGGCGTCTCACTTATCGCGGTGATGATCGGTGCCTTCGCCGTGGCCGAGATCATGAGATCTGCGACAAGCTCCCTCAAATCCATCGCCATGCCGCCTGCTGCCGGTTTTAGCATTCTCAAGGGCCAAGCCGGGCACCTGTGGAAGCACAAGCTGCCGGTGGTGCGCGGGAGCCTCTTGGGGACAGTCATCGGTGCCCTGCCCGGCGCTGGCGCGGACATCGCCGCGTGGATCGCCTATGCGGTCAGCCGTCGCTTCTCGAAGACGCCCGAGACCTATGGCACGGGCGAACCCGAGGCCATCGCAGGTTCGGCCTCCGCCAACAATGCGGCCCTTTCGGGAAGCTACGTGCCGACTCTGGTCTTCGGTATTCCAGGTGACTCCATCACGGCCATCGTGGTGGGCGTGCTGCTCCTGAAGGGCATCCAGCCGGGGCCGATGGTCTTCATCACCTCGCCTGACCTGGTGAACGCGATCTACATCGTCTTCGCGCTGGCCAACCTGCTGATCATCCCGCTGGGACTTCTCGCCATAACCGGTGGCCGCCACGTGCTGGGGCTGCGCGCGGGGCTGCTCTATCCGGCTATCCTTTTGCTGTGCATCTTGGGCACCTTCGCCACTAACAACTCGCTCTTCGACCTGTGGACGCTGGCCTTCATCGGCACGTTGGTCTGGATTCTCGAAGCCAATGATTACCCGGCCGCCCCGCTGGTTCTGGGCCTCGTGCTGGGCAAGATCGTCGAAGAGAACTTCATGACGAGCATGATCAAGTCCGACGGCAACCTGCTGGCCTTCTTCGACCGCCCGATCGCCGGAACGTTGGGTGTGCTCACCATCGCGGTCTGGCTTTTGCCGCCACTCATCAAACTTATCCGCCGGTGGCGTTCGCGTGCCGACACGGCTCCGACCAAAGAAAGGATCGAAGACAATGTATGATCAGATGAAGGGATCGACGCACCCGCTGGCCGTGCCCGAGATCGCAGAGATGGCGGTACCCACCGACGAGCGGATCTGGGTGCCGCAGGCCCCGAACGTGTGGTTCCGTCCACTGCTGCTCAACACCATGGCGGGCCAGTGGTGCAACCTGCTGCGCGTGCGCAAGTCCGGCGTGCTCAGCAAGCACCTGCACCCCGCCCCGGTGATCGGCTACGTCATCGAAGGCAAGTGGCATTATCTCGAGCATGACTGGGTGGCCGAGCGCGGCTCCTTCGTCTTCGAACCGCCGGGCGAAATCCACACCCTCGTCGTGCCCGATGACTGCGAAGAGATGATCACCTTCTTCAATATCCAGGGCTGCATGTATTACGTCGACGACGACAACAAGCATGTCGGCTTCGAAGACGTCTTCACCAAGATCGACATGTGCCGCAAGCATTACGAGGAAGTCGGCCTCGGCGCGGATTATGTCGACCAGTTCATCCGGTGATCATGTGAGGGACATGATGGATAACGGAGCGCAGCCTTGCCTTGATGGGCGATGGGCTGCGCCATTTCTCGAAGACCGCCGGGTCTTCATCACGGGTGGAACGTCCGGCATCGGACGGGGCATTGCGCACGGGTTCGCCTCGGCCGGTGCGCATGTCATCGCAACGGGCGTCAGCGAAGCTGAGGTGGAAGCGGCGGGTCAGTGGGCCGAAGGCCTCGACGTGCCGGGTTCCGTCAGCGTGGATGTCCTCGACGTCTGCGACCCCAAGGCGGTCGAAGTGACCGTCGGGGCTGCAAGCGACCTCTACGCTCTGGTGAATTGCGCAGGCCTGATCCGCCGGGGCGCAGAACTCGACCCGGAAGTTTTCGCCAAGGTCGTCGAGGTCAACCTGACCGGCTCGATGCGCTGTGCGCATGCAGCCAAGCCAGCCCTGCAGAAGACGGGAGGCATGGTGGTCAACACCGCCTCCATGCTATCCTTCTTCGGCGGCGGTCTGGTGCCGGGATATGCAGCTTCCAAGGGCGGCATCGCACAACTCACCAAGTCGCTCGCCATCGCCTGGGCCAAGGACGGCATCCGCGTGAACGCGATCGCGCCGGGATGGATCAGGACGCCGCTCACCACCGATCTCCAAGCCGACAGGGATCGTGAAAAGACCATCCTCGGGCGCACACCGATGGGACGCTGGGGAGAAGCTGGGGATCTGTCCGGGCCGACCATGTTCCTCTGCACACCGCTCTCGGGCTTCATGACCGGGGTGATCATGCCCGTGGATGGAGGATACTCCATTGCCTGATCAGACCATGAGCGCCCTCGTCTATGCCGGTCCCGGCTCGGCCGAGGTTCGCGAGGCGGCGCGCCCCGTAGCCGGCGTCGGGGAGGCGCTTCTCAAGATGCGGCTATGCGGTCTGTGCGGCACGGATGTCGGCATTCATGCCGGCACCCATCCGCGTGCCACGGCACCGCTGGTTCTTGGCCATGAGTTCGTAGGCGAGATTGCGTCCAACACGCCCCGTTTTCAGGCCGGGCAGCGGGTGGTGGCCTACCCGCTTATGTCCTGCGGCACCTGCCATCCCTGCCGCACGGGACAACCGCATGTCTGCGCCAGCCTGCGTTTGGTAGGAATCGATTGCGACGGCGGCATGGCGGAATGGCTGGCCCTCGACGAGAAGATGCTGTTTCCCATTCCTGGCAATATGGACGACGAAACCGCTGCCTTGGTGGAACCTCTTGCGGTGGCCTTGCGAGCGGTCGAGAGGTCTGGCGCGGGGCTGACGGACAGAGCCGTGGTCATCGGCGCGGGGCCGATCGGGCTTCTGACTACCCTGCTCCTGCGCCGAGCTGGTGTCTCCCGCATCCTTGTATCGGATATCGATCCGCATCGGCTTGATCTGGCGGCCCGGATGGGAGCGACATCGGTCGATGCGCGCAAGGAGAGCCTTGAGGATCGCGTCATGAAGGCGACGAACGGCGATGGGGCGGATGTCGTCTTCGAATGCGCCGGCGCGGCGAAGGCGGTGGAAGAGATCACCCGCATCGTGCGCCCAAGCGGCACGATCTGCATTGCTTCCATTCACAAAGCGGCCGTGCCGGTTTCACTGATCGACATCAATTTCCGTGAACTCACCTTGGTTGGGTCACGGGTCTACACGCGCGAGCAGTTCCGGCGCGCCATCGACTTGGCGTATGAGCTTGCAGATGATCTGCGGCCGATGGTGACACATGTCGTCCCCCTGCGTGCCGCACCTAAGGTATTCCAGATGCAGGCGTCCCCTAACGAGCGAGCCGTGAAAATCCTTGTCGACTGCCGGTCCTGACACTAGAGCTTTTCGGTCGAAACTTGAATCGTGGGGCTTCCCATGAGGGAGGCGGTGTGATTCATCCTTTTGAGGAGGATGGACCATGTCAGCACCTTTGCCGTCAGCGCTTCGAACACGGTTTCAGAAGTACATTGAGGAGGGACTGAGTGGGCGTGCCGCTGCGGCGCGACTGAAGGTCTCGCCCGCGACCGGCGCCCGGTGGGCGCGGCAGATTAGGATGAAGGGACATGCCGACGCGGCGGTTCAGGGCCGCCCGCCCGGGTCGGGCAAGTTGGCGCCGTACCGGGCCTTCATCGACGAACTGGTCGCGCAAGACCCCGACATCACGCTCTTCGAGTTGCGCGACGCGCTCACCGAAGCGGAGGGGGTCCAGGTCCACCACTCATCCATTGCCAAGCTGCTGACCCGGCTCGGCTTCACGTACAAAAAAAGTCGCTGGTCGCCACCGAACGCCGCCGCGCTAGGGTAAGGCAACAGCGCGCCGACTGGATGAGGCACCGCCTCCCCGCCATCGCCGCCCGGCCCGAGCGGGTCCTCGGAGATCGCTCGGTGGCGTATACCGTCCGCAGTTCTGCAACCAGCGATTCGAAACGGACGAATGAGACGCGATGACAGTACTGTTGGCGACGCCGACAATCTTGAAGTCGTTGGCGAGCGAGCGCAACGCGGGAATGTGCGCGGTGGCCGCCCAGTTGCTATCGGGGTTGAAGCCGATGAACCCGGCCCTGATGGGATCCGCCATGGATCGTTCTGATGGCTTTGAGATCCGCTCTCCTGAAGGCACTCTCGGCCAAGCCGGCAACAGAGACGTCGTGGCATGATCACATTGAGCTCCTCCGCCGTACGGATGGCGACAGCCCGTTCGTGAGCGCGCACAGGGCCGATCGGAGGTCCAACCCCCGTAGCGGCAGGCAATGGGGCAACCTGCATCTGGGGGAGGCGAGGCTCTCTACCCGTTACTCCATAGAAAAGAATGACCAAAGCAGGATCAGGAAACAGATTTGCAGAGACTTCCAGCGCTTGCAAATCCGTTCCTCGTTCGGCAGTTCGCCTCCCCGCGGCACCCCTGAGGTCGTGACAGGGCCATCAAAAGACGAATGGGTCGACATAGCCTTGAAGAAGGCCATCTCATGGGCTGCATCAACAGGCCCGGCGGCAAGTTAGATCAGTGCCGCGGCAGCACGGCAGGTCTCCCTGAGCCGAGGTGCTAGTAATTCCACCTCATGACCCTTGTGGACGTTGGAGTTCCGGTCCCCGCTCGCCTCTTTGGCCAAGTCAAAAGGGTAGCTGATTCGGAAAGACTGAAATATCCATTAAGTGACTGATATATATAGATCCATGAAGTTTGTGTCGCTGGTGGTGCATCCGGGGTAGCTGCAGAGGCTTTACTACAGAGCGGGGACCGACCCGCCTGAAGGACCTCGGCCAGAGAATTTTTTTATAAAGCTCAAGCCCAGTATTCTCAGGGGTGGTTAAAATAATATTAAGACAAACCACTGATAGTAAAGCGTTTTCCTGAAATCTGTCGCTTCCATTGCCTCGAAATCTGCTATGATGCCGATGTGAGCGAAGAGGGAACGCCACGGAGCCGGAATGCTCCAGCGGCCCTGTCCTCGCTGATCACGAAACAGAACGACTTGAGGCAGACCATGACGACACTGAAGATTACGAGCCGGAGCGACCCGCGTTCCGAGGAAGAACTCCTGGAGCCAGCCGAGGTGGCGCTGCAGGCGGCGAACGGACGGGCGACCACTTGGACGCTGGACGCCAGCACAGTGCGCTGGATCGCTCTGAAGATGGAAAAGCGACTGACCGATGGCGGTGTCACCAAGCGCAATCTTGTGGGGACCGTCGTCAAATACACGCCCGGTGGTCCGGGCAGCGCTTACGCGCGGAAAGGTAGGAACATCGCAACGACGTCGGTGACCTTGCAGCGTGCAACGGATGGCTGGCGCCTCGCCGCCGCAGAGAAAGTCTCTCGCCGCTCGGATAGCCGCGAACGGCTGGATATCCGGATTTCGAAAGCCGCACGGGCTGACATGCTGCGGCAGACCTTCGAGGACATCGCTGTCCACACTGCCACTCGAAGTGCGCCTCGCCGGTTGCAGCCCGACCGCGCGGCCTGAACCTTCCACTCCTTCCGACATCCTACCCGACCTGACCTTCGCGATCCGCTCGCGAGGGACCGGAGAGCGCATGTCCGCGGAAGGATATTTGCAAGCGGGATTAGGCCATCCGCATCACCCATCCTACGGCCCCCGCGCTGGCCGCAGGCCACCATCGAGCCGACACCAATCCAGAGGTAAATAATGACCGAAATCACCATCTCGAGCCAGGACAAGGCCTTTTGCCAGGAAACCGCCTGTCGCCAGATCGATGAAGCCATTGACGTCGCGAGCTGGCCGGACGATTGCTGTCAGCAGCGACTGAACGGCGACAACATCATCGTGCTGACGCGGATGATCGATATGCAGCTCCTCCGCCGGGGCGTGCAGCTGCAAAACCTGTCGGGCACCGTCGTAACCTACGTCCCTGCAACGCCTGAAGAGTGCGACGACGAGGAATGCCTAGGACTGCAGTTCGTCCTGCGGCGGGTAGCCGACGGCTGGCGGCTGTCGTCCGTCGAGCAGGTGCAGCGTCTCGGAGACATGCCAATGCAGTGCAAGATCGACCTTTCGCCGGAGGCGTTGGCCGATACGTTGCAGGCCCACGCCGCGTAATCCGAGCGCGCTACCCTCTCAAGTCCGCTCCTGCAACTTGAGAAATGGAGCTGAAGCCGACGGACGAAAGCCATCCCCGCCCTCCGCACGGGAAGAATACGCTGGAGCAGGGCAGATCCATTCAATCTCGAGGGACAAGCTACACATCCGCGGTTCCTTATACCCCGATACAGGGGCCTGGGTGAGGCCTACCGGTGACCGCCCGTTCCGGTGATCTCCCGGCAGGATGGGACGGCCGCAGTCCGGCTTTTCGAAGCCGAACGTAAACCCGCAGGAAACCGGCCGCCTGCACAATCGACGCAAGTCGTTCGGACGGATCGCCCCTGGGGCGGCCCGACCACCCCAACAAAAACAAACTTACATGAGGCAGACATGAAGACCACGATGATCACCAGCCGCGACCCCCAGCTCACCTCCACCGAAATCCGAGCGGCGCTCAAGCGGCATCTGGATGAGGTGAACGGCCGGGCACGTGTCCACACGCTCGATGCGGACGACATTCTCGCACTGGCAAAGGAGGTCGAGCGCACCCTGATCATGGCCGGCGTCACCAAACGAAATCGCGCTGGGACGCGCGTGTCCTTTCTGCCGGCTGGGCCTGGAAGCGCCTACGCGCAGATAGGCTATTCCGTGGTGACGACCGCCGTCACCTTGCGCCGGACACGTGATGGCTGGCGGCTGACTTCGGCAGAGAAGATCGAAATTCCGGCGGCCCGCGTCGAACGGCTGCATATCGAAATCACCGAGCGCGCCGAAGCGGACATCCTGCGTCGCACCTTCGACGGCCTCAGCGTCCGGCGCACGGCGTGATCGTCCCGACGCACAGGAGCGGGGGTCTATTTCGGCCCTCGCATCATCACGCCCGTCTTCCAACGCCAGTTCATCCTTTCCCTCATTTCCAGGACACCATTCATGTACAGCATTGACCTCTGCGCGGGCACAGGCGCTTTCACCCTCGGGCTCAAACAGGCCGGTATCATCGCCGCGGCACTCTTCGAACAAGATAGGCATTGTTGTGAGGTGCTCCGGCGCAACGCGCGCCTCCTAGGTCTTAAGGGCACGACCGCGATCATCGAGCGCGACATCCGAGAGGTTGATTTTCGACCCTACCGGGGCATCGACCTCGTCGCCGGTGGCCCCCCGTGCCAGCCTTTTTCCGGCGGTGGCCAAGGCGGGGGTAAGCAGGATCCGCGAGATATGTTTCCGGAAGTGATCCGGGCGGTTCGTGAATGCCGCCCGAAAGCCTTCCTGTTCGAGAATGTCCCAGGTGTGTTGGCACCGCGCCACCGCGACTACCTCGACCACATCATCATGCAGCTGCAGCTTCCGACCGTGACTGCCCATTCGGGCGAAGGCTGGCAGTCGCATGCCGAACGCCTCAAATCGTGCCTGGATTACGGTATCGCGGTGCCGCTGCAATACGAGGTGCACGTGCTGCCGCTCAACGCCGCGGATTTCGGTGTGGCGCAATGCCGCAAACGCGTGTTCATTGTGGGCTTCCGCTCGGATCTCGCAGCAAGCTGGGCCGCCCCGGTGCCCACGCATGAACGACCTGCAAGACGGGTCGAGGGAGTGTGTGCCACTCCGGGTGTGCAGGTGACGATGGGCAATACGCGCAAAACCGGCGGCTTGCGGCCGTGGCGCAGCGTCAAAGACGTCGTGCATGATCTGCCGGCATTCGGCACGCCTGAGGCAGAGGCCCTCGAGCACCGGTTCCGGCCAGGCGCCCGTCCGTATCCGGGACATACCGGGAGTCCTTACGATGGCCCGGCGAAGACCCTGAAGGCTGGGGTGCATGGAGTTCCTGGCGGAGAAAACATGATCGCCTTCGGTGGCGAGCGGTATCGCTACATGAGCATTCGCGAAGCGGCCCGGGTGCAGAGCTTTCCTGACACCTACCGCTTCGACCTGGCTTGGAGCCGGGCGCTGCGTCTGCTCGGCAATGCCGTGCCGGTAGCGCTCGCTACTGTGGTGGCACATGCCGTCGCCGAGGTGCTGCGGTCCGCCGATACCCACCGTCAGGACGAGGCCGCCTGAACATCAGCGCAGTAGCGGCCCGAGATGCATATCGGTCTCGGGCCAGCTCGAAGCTGCTTGGCACCAAGCACGACCGTCCTTCGCCATTTCAACCCATTTTCTGACAGGCCGAGGCACACTCTGTGCAGTCTCGCCCGGCCGTCGATCTCGAGAGCAATGTCATGTCCATTCCCGATTCCGATCCCGTTCACCTGTCCCCAGCCAGCCAAATCGACTTGCCTCAGGCAACCGAAATGCCGGCTTGCGAGGCGCAGGTTACGCGCTTCACTTCCCCTCTGGCTCCGCTGGCGAAACAGTTCGAGCTGCGTGACGGCCAGGTCCACAAGACCTCGCATGCAAGACTGTCGCGAGGCCGTGCCGAAACTGTTGCCGCACCAACCGCCGACGCCCTGAACCAGCTTCTGGAGAAACTGACGCCCCGACAGGCCATCTCGACCGGTTCCCTCCGACAGGGCGTGACTGCACAGATCGGGTCGCAGGCGAAATTGCGACCGGGCGAGATCAGCCGGTCACTCGCCCATTTCCATTTCCCGGAACGGCGGGCGGGATGGCTGCTTGTGGATTACGACAGCAAGTCGATGCCCCCGGATGTCGAGGACCGCATCAATAGGCTTGGGGGGCCGGTGGAAGCATTGTTCCACCTCTGGCCAGAAGCGCGCCAAGCGGCGTATGTCATTCGGCCGTCCTCTTCTGACGGTGTCGGTCATTCGGGCGCGGAAGGTTCGCGTAGTAGCGGGTTCCACGTCTACATTCTCATTC
>JACLAD010009181.1_pt1 | contig 11712 bp, 6 predicted proteins | sample 8027901 | NCBI WGS metagenome assembly JACLAD01 (sample SAMN15725071, study PRJNA655200) | protist metagenome | isolation source: fluorescence activated cell sorting (FACS) single amplified genomes of... | place: Spain: Blaines Bay Microbial Observatory, Mediterranean Sea | collected 2016-07-05
ATCAACTACCATTCAAGCCGGGCTATTAGCTGTTGCACGGACTACGGACAAGGTCATTGAAAAACATGTAAGAGATTTGCGTGGGATGATCGAAGTTGGTGGCGATGAAATTGCCCAATTAGAAAAGATTGTCTTTGATTTATGTCTAAAACTTGGTCTAGAAGTTAATCATGCTAATGCTGGTTATCATTTAGGGGATGATGATGATGAATTTGAGGAGGAAACCACAATGCTTAGCAACGTGAATATATATAAGAAGCAAAATAACAATGATAAAATAAATACGAGTACAAGAACACATAATTTTATGGGGGAAAATAATCTTAATGTTAATAATAATAATAATAATAGAAATCATGTTGCAAATGGGAACATCGTCGGTACTAAGCCTAAGGATGATTCTGAAAATAATAGAGGAACGACAAAGAGTTTAAGAAGCAGAAAAGTAGTAAGATTTAGAAATTAATGATCTTTAAATTATATATACTCGTACTTTCGTACGAAGCCGTTCGTCGTTCGTACGTATTGTTGTGATGATATATAAAATTATAAATTATACTTCAGTAAAAAAGAAAAATTATATATAATATATAATATATTATTTTCGTACTCTCGCATTGATATATATGCATACCTCTCTTTATTCCATTTCTTACGCTGTTGCCTTTTTCTTTCGTTTTCGTTTTTTTCTTTTTGCTTTTTTTACTTCTCCCATTCCTGGAATTACTCTAGTTCCTATATTCCTATTGTTGTTATTTTGACCTGGTCCATTATTCATCCGCGTATTAAATGTTCCTTGTTTCATTGGTTTTTTCCCACGATTTGTATTTTTTCTTTGATTTTGTGATTTTTTTTCTTGTCGTCGCCTTTGTGAAGAAATATTTTCTGGTAAATAATTATCAGTATCATTTTCAGCAAGTAATTCTTCTATTTTGCAACCATCTTTTAACATCGTCAATGCTCGATTCAACTCTTCATTGATAGCTGTTTGTCCTGAACGAGATACGGGAGTTCCTAAATCATGAGACAAATCGAATGGATCCTCAATGCATATACGCCATCGCTTACCATTAGGGTACACATCTACTTTTTCTACTGTTTGTCCAAGTCTTATTGAAGCACAACTATGGCGGGTATTGAATATATTTGAGAAAAAATAAAAAAATCCATAAATTAATTCGCTAACAGTGGCATTGTATTCCTTTGCTTGTTCTACTGCACGAGGCCACAATTTGCGAAAAGATCCAGTTTCGGAACAAAATGCAATATTGCAACCTTCATATTCAAGTATTGGATTATTATCATTATTATTATTGTTGTTATGGTTTCTTTTTTTACCTTTATCGTTGTCTTTCTTACCTGATTTGCTTTTTTTATTATTTAGTTCTTGCATGTCCACAAATGGTTCTATTTGCAGACTTGGTATCATACCACAAGTTTGCAACCAAAAAATAGACAATATGATCCATGCATAGCTACTTAGCGTTCCAGAATCCGAACGTTTCACACCTCGTTTTGCCGCCCATTGCTTTATAAATAACCCAACGTGCCGAACCCTGGGATCAAGTGATGCATATGCCTTTAACAAACGTGTATTGTGAACTGCCAGCTCGTTATCAACGCATATATCACATTCAATACCAGAGTTAAGTTCTACAAATTTAACAATAGGCACACGTGCCCTTGCTATAACGTTGATATCATCAAAATCTAAATCATGCCCATATTGGCGTAAAGCTGCTCGTATTTGAAAACACGATTTCGCTTTGTCAGGTGATCGCAATCTTACGCACATGTCCATATCAGAGGAAGGGGATCCGTATAAATTTCCACTGGAGCCAAAAACAAATAAACGAGAACGATTCCATCTACATTTTAATGCATATGCAATAGATTTTTTCAGCATATCTTTTCTAGATTCTTCGTCTTTGCCTGGCATCATTTTCTTGATTAGTTGCATCATTTTTTTATGCAATCTTTTAAAATTTAAACTATTTTTATTATTGTTTTCATTATTATTATCGTTTGTTGCCGTGTCATCATTGGATTTATTTTCCGCGGTATCTTTTGTCTGTTTCGCAGCTTTCATAGCATTTTTACACCATGATATTAATATCTCTTCCGTTACCCCTAATGCAAACTTGTCATCAATTTTATTTTGATTAAAATCTTCTTCTAATATTGTTTTCATATCATCATAAGCATAATGTATTTCTGCTCGTACTTCCGCTAGCTCTGGTACATCAGCAAATATATTTTCAACTTCGCTAAGCAATGTAAAAAATTGTGTTGTAATATCAATCTTCCATACAGAATCAATAATTTTAGGTATTAATTTCTCCGAAAATAATTTACCTATTTTTTTGATTTGCATCAAGGTTGGTTTGGACGTATCATCCTCCTTTTTTTTGGTAGAACCATTATCGTGTAATGAGTTGTTCTCATCAATAACAACTGAACTTTTTTTACTATTATTATTGCTACTATCTTTGTCGTCGTCGTCGTTGTTGTTGTTGTTGTCGTCGTCGTCGTCGTTGTTGTTGTTGTTGTCGTTGGTGGTGTTATTAGTGTTGTTGCTGTTGCATGCAACAATATTATTGTTATCTTGTTTTTTTAGGTATTCAATGATATTTTCAAAATGTTTGTATAGTTCCTCAGGTTCCATAGGACCATTTCGCGATCGAGAAAACGATAAACCACGAGAGCATTCCACATACAACATTGTTAAATCAATATCACCAATTTCTTCTAAACTCGATTTTAATTTTTGACTTTGATTTTCAGAAAATAATGTAAATTTTTGTATACCTATTGTACCATCTGAGAAAACAACACTTTTTTCATAATTTTTCTTTGATAAATTATTATTTTTTTTACTATTTGCATTATTGTCACTATCTACAAAATTACATAACAACTCCTTTAATTTTCCTAAGACATCAATATTAGAAATGCCTTGATCAGATACAGATTGTATAGTGTTGTATACAACATCGAATAGCCTTGCACGTTGCCATGCTGAATGATATGTTTCAACAGTTGTAAAGGCTACTTCTAGTTTTTCAATAATATTCATATTAATTGGTTCTGGGTCTTTCATTTCTTCACCCCGTAACATATCACGTACCGTATTAATTTGATCTTGCAATTCTCCATCTTTAAAATCGTGCAATATATTGCTAAGATTCTTTACAATCTTTGGTTTTTCAAAAAGGCATATAATATTTTGCATCAAACCTGCTGTTTCTCGCTGAAGTTTCCAATTTCTTGTTGTGTTATTTGCTTGAAATTGAATGGATACTGCTTTCGCATATAGTTCTTTTGTTTTATTATTATATTCTTCTTCTTCAAATTGTTTGTAAAGGCGCGTGAAAAATATTAGAGTTGGCTCATCATATGCTGTATCTATTGTTTTTGCACCACTTTTTTTACAAATTTCATTCAATCGTTTTTCATCTAATAAAGAAAGTGTACATTTTTTTGTTGACATATTATTAATGCCAGAGCTTTCGTTAGAACGTATGTCATCAATGTTATCATCTTTTTCGTCTGTAACTTTCACATTTTTTTCAAATTGTTCCACCATTTGTCCCATATTATTATTATCAGCAGCATCGTTTATTATTATATCATCACCATCTTTTGCAGACACAATGGAAGACATAATTGATTGGTTAATTTTATATTATTTTTTTTTTCCCTGGTTTTTTTGAGTCAATATAATATGTAAATATATGTATATATATATATATATAATATGATATAATATAATGTAATGCAATGTAATATAATATAATATAATATAATATAATATAATGTATATATATTCTTTTTGAACATCAATATGTACCTCGTGTATCCATATGTATGTATCTATATATATTTATTCAATAATTTTTTAAAAAAATAAATCATTTTTTTGGATCCCCCGATATAATTTTTAGTGTGCCGGCCAGTCGTAAATTTGTGGTACAAATTTATTGTTATACTTAAACACTATATTACCTATCAAATACACAAATTAATCGGTTTTCAGGTTTTCGAGTGGTTGAGTTTTGGATTAATTTGTGTGTTTGATAGTTAAATATAGTGTTTAAGTATACCAACAAATTTGTACCGAAAATTTACGACTGGCCGGCACACTAAAAATTATATCGGGTTATCCATTATTTGTGGATCATGGATCATTATTAAAACAAATATATATATGATGAAGGAGGCACAAACTACAACTTAGATTATCACTCTCTATACGATCTCAGCTCAGGCTCAGGAAAACGAATAAGAAAAGTTATTGTATAGGGAATCATTTTTTTTTTGTATCTCCAGCATGGACGATCATAATAATAATAATAATAATAATAATTACAAAACCATTCAACAAATAAATAATAATGATGTATTGCCGGTCCCAGTTGTTTTAGAAGTACATGTTGTGGGAGCAAGGAATTTAAAAAATGCGGATTTAACTGGAAAGTCAGATCCATATTGTAAGTTGTCTTTACTTTGCCATACAGGTGGTGAAATTTTTACTAGAAAGTTCGGTGAAACTACTGTTATAAAAAACAATTTAAATCCAACATGGAATGAAAGGTTTCAACTACCATTGTCTGCTTTACAAGATAAAAATACCACATATTTTATCATTGATGTCTACGATAGGGATAATACAAATGCTGATGATTTACTTGGAAGCTGTAGGGTGTTTGTGCACTACGCTGAGGAAAATCATATATACAAAGATGCTTGGCATAAATTAGTAAGACCTTCAACAGCGGAAGGAGAAATTCATATCGAATTAATTTGGCGCAATGCAAATAAGTTGAACGATAGTCCGATTAATACTGCTTCTATCGCTAATATTAATAGTAGTAGTAACAATAATATTGCTTCTTTAATTAATTTAGATCGTGATTTTGAGAAAAGGGAAACAAAGTTTGGTACGCTGATATCTATATGCCCTGTATTGTCATTTCCAAGCCTTTATTTTAAATTTGAAGGGGGAACAGATAGTAACAATCCGTCTAACGTATTCCCAGGAGATGGTGAAGTGGTTCTAGATATTGTTGAAGAAGTAAATCACATGGGTAATCTAGGCTCATTATATGCAACTCAATATAGAATCGTATTTTGCCCGTATGAAGATACATCAGTTAAAGATATATACGTCAAAGCATTTAGTTTATGGTATGGTAATATCTCTGCTATTGATTTAAAATATGTTACAAATGAAAAGCATTACTCTAAAATACAATATGGTCAAGACGGCCATCGACAACGTTTAATTAAGACCATTACATTTACTTGTAAAGATGTTGATACACGGATATTTTATATCAAAGCTAAGGAAAATATTCAATCTTTGGGAATAGCGACTAATAGTATGATTGTTAAAGCAGCAAAACAAAGAAAATCGCTTGCATTAGATCCAAAGATATGGATCAAAGCCGTACAAATGGCTGCACAACGTTTGGTGGAAGAAGTGCGTTGGAGGATTGCAGAAAGAGGATATGCATATTCATTATTTTTGTCTTTAATGGGGGATGAAACTAATACATATAGAAGAGATTTACAACAATGCCGAATGAAATTCAACTCTACAAAGGAAGAAACAGGAGAAACATCGTCGTCGTCGTCTATTGATAAAATAAATAACGAATTTGAATTTGATCATGATAAGATAAGCAATGGTCAAAGGCGGGTAAAATTGGATTTTGCACGTCTTGGTATACTTGCAAATAATTCATATTGGAAAATAACAAATGAAAATATGGATTTTAAATTGTGCCCAACATACCCAAAGTTGCTAGCAATCCCTCGTTCAATCGATACAATCACTTTAAAGAAATCTGCTAAATTTAGAAGTAAAAATCGCTTCGTAGCCCTGTGTTGGATAAATCAAAAAAATGGAGCATGCTTATGCCGTTGCTCTCAACCATTAACAGGAATTATAGGTGGACATTCTACTGCAGATCGTAAGGTTCTTACAGCAATTCGAAATTGTATAGATCTATATGGTGGAGAAGATGATAATACTTATCACATTTCCGGTGGTCAAAATCATAAAGTATTACACGTATTTGATGCCAGGCCATGGATCAATGCAATGGGCAACACAATTGCCGGTAAAGGTTATGAAAATATTAGTTCATTAGGTGGTGAAGATTTTGCAAAACTGAATTTTCTTGGTATCGAGAATATTCATACAGTGCGAAATTCATTGATCAACGTAATGTTAACGTGTCGAAAATTATTAGATGCGAAAAATTTTACTGCGCAATTCAATTTTTATTCCGACATAGGGCAGACACAATGGTTGCAGCATATATTTTCTATATTGCATGGCACTAGTCTTGTTACCGATGCTTTGGAGGCTGGACATCCATCTATTGTCCATTGTAGTGATGGCTGGGATCGTACACCCCAAATATGCGCCACTACACAATTATTGATGGATAGTCATTATCGAACCATACATGGTTTTGCAACCTTAATTGAGAAAGAGTGGTGTTGTTTTGGTCACCAATTTGATCGAAGGAATAGTGATGTAAATCGAGGATCTGGGCGTGACTTTTCGCCTATATTTTTGCAATGGTTAGATGTTGTTTTCCAAGTATATAACCAATTTCCACATCGTTTTGAATTTAATGAAAATTTGTTGATCTTTTTAAGCATACATGTATATTCTGGTATATTCGGGAATTTTTTATATAATAATGAAAAGGAAAGGGAAGAAGAGAATGGATTTGAAAGCATTGATATATGGTCTTTTGTGAAAGAAAATTTGTTGTATTTTGAGAATCTTAAATATCAACCAAATGAAACATTCGATATGGTTATTAAACCATCCAAGTTACCATCCTCTATTGTGTTTTGGAGAAACTGTTATTTGCAATCTGCTAGTTATGATAAAGCAAACGAATCCACTTTAATGTATGAGACATCCTTGCATAATCATGTTCAAGTTCAACAAGAGATCTTGCAAAATTTAAAATCTCGTATTGATGCTTGTCAAGAATTATTTGGTAAGAATAATGTTAAATATGTTGAGCAAGTACAACATGGAATTGGTGTACATAAAGATGCCGTTTTAGCAATACGCCGCAAAGTTGTGCAACAATATCGTGATATAAACAGAGAATTAGACTCGATTATGCCACCAGATTGTAAATTAGAATTGCAAATTTCGTTTGTCCAAGTTGCAAAGGAAAAAGAACAAGGAAGGAAATTTGCACAATATTTACTGGAAATCCATCAAATTGAACCAACGCCAAATCAATGGGCTGTTTATCGTCGTGTCTCTGATTTTTACAGCTTAAATGATTATTTAATGGAGAACAATATTATTGTCGCGTCCGGTTTGCCTGCAAAAACATGGTTCCATTCCTATGATGCAGAATTTTTAGCTGCTCGTATGAAAGAATTAAATGATTATTGCAAAGTCATTGAAACTCAAACGGACTTATTTTCAAGTAGTTCAAAACATTTTTTACATTTAAAGAATTTCTTAACTGATGGTTTGCAATTTGTAACAATATGATTTTTAATTATGAAATGAAATATATACTATATATATATATATATATGGGTGTGTGTTTAATAAAATTCCTACACATGTATTTATTTCATTTCTGTTCACTTATGATGTACTGTACTTGTTAGGGGAGTAGTAATGTAGTACGACAGAAAGAAGTTCTTTTCTGGTTGATGAAAAGTGGTCTGTTGTTTTTTAAGTGTTTGTGTATCAAAATATATCAAGTACATTTTATAGTATTAATACTGTCCTGTCTTGAAGCAGAAGCTAAATTGAAATAAATAATAATATAAAATATAAATGTATTTAATAATATTTCTGTCCTACAGCTATCTAGATATATATATATATACATATCTTAAAATCAATCCATCATTTTGTATCATTTACAAACAACTTTATCCAGTGCGCGGAGAGAAAGAAAAGTTATATACGTATATATATATATATATATGTAATATTTATTTATTTATCTTGTTTTTCTGGTATATAAAACATGTTGTACACACTTGAGGAAGCTGCATTAATTGATACATTAGACGCATCTAAGCTTGGTGGAAAGGGTTTTAATTTAAAGCTAATAGCTTCCGCTTTTGTCAATTCGCAATTTCAGCCAGTACCAAATGCTTTATTGTGCACAACAGATTTGTATAAACACCATGTCAATTCAATAGATGGTTTGAATAGCCAAATAGCTTACTTGTATAGACATATTGGTCATAATGAAAAAAATGATTTACAATTGTATAAAGATATTTCAAACAAAATTATATCAAAATCACTGAGTGAATATTGCAAAAATAAAATACGCACTTTTTTAAAGGCTAATGATAATAGGCCTGTCAGCGTTCGATCTAGTGCAACAGTTGAAGATGGCGCTTCCGCATCGTTTGCAGGCATTTTTGATACATTTTTAGGCCAATCGAATGAAGATGAAGTTTTTAAGAGTTTAAAAAAATGTTGGGCGTCGTTGTGGATGCCAAATGTATATTTTTATTTGAAGCAATTAAATGATGGTAAGATTCTCACGAGTGTAAAGCCTATAATGGCAGTGGTCATCCAAGTGCAAGTCGATTCCAAAGCATCTGGGGTAATGTTTACATTGAATGTCAATAGTGGGGGCATAACTGAGTTTACCGTTGAAAGCGTTTTTGGCCAAGGGGAAGGTTATGTCAGCGGTAGTCTATCTGCTGATAAATATTTAATAAGAAGAAAAGATGGCAAACTTTTAGTACGTGAAATTGTTGTTAAAGAGTATTATTATGATATTATTTTCAACAATTCCCATAGTAGTAGTAATAATAATAATAATGCAAATAGTCATAATCAAAGTAATACTGATAGTCATTGGGTTAAAAAACAATTGCCAGATCATTTAAAATATCGATCTTCTTTAACACAGGAGCAATTAATAATATTATCAAATTATGGCAATAAATTATTAGACTTATACAATGAAATACCGCAAGACATTGAATTTGCAGTTGATGCAGTTGGATATTTATATTTACTCCAATCAAGGCCTGTAACTTCTGTAGAACCAAATTATGATGCTGCGGAAGCTATGGAGTTTATAAATCCAGGAAAACCTGGAGAGTCATGGAAATTAAATGAACATTTCATACGACCACAGTAAGTATTTCATTTACATCCTGCTGTATTTCTCTTTTTTATATTTTCATTTTTCTAACAATATGTATTGTCTTTGCCGCAAAATCAAAACAATTACATATATATATATATATATATATATATAGTACTCCGTTATTCACTAACTGCTATGAAAGCCAATTTGCAGCTGCAATTAAAGCTGATATCGGTTCCTATTTGCCTGATTCTATTAGTGATTTTGCACCTCCGGGAAAATTTATTAATGGTTTCATGTACCTTGGTGATGATACTGAAAAAGAATTAAACGAAGGATGGAGCGAAGAACATTTGTCATCTAAATTACCAACAATTGGACAGTTGTTTACAAACATTTTCTTCCAATGGACACCAACATTAGTTTTGCAATTAGCTACAAAAATAATGTTTAATCTTGTACCAGCTGCAATATCGTTTAAAAGCAAATGCAAAGAAGTATTACAAAATAAAAAATGGTTAAATGATTTAGAGTTTTGGGACAATGAAAGAAGGCCTGAGTTGATTAAAACACATAACAAATTATCTAACATTGATCCGGAAGCATTGTTATCCTCAGAAGATCTGTTAAATTATGTCTTAGATGTAATAAATCATTTTCGATTTTGTGCTTTCAATCATCATCGATTTAATTCTGCAGCTATGTTACCAGTGAATTTTTTTCTAAGATTTAGTAGTGAAAATGGACTTAGTCAGATTGATGCATATGAATTGTTAGAGGGGAATTTAAAAGAGCAAGTATATGAACACTCAGCCGGTAAATATTTACGTTCTGCATTTTTAAATGTGAAGAATATGGATGCGCTTGAATTGCTGAGACATGCTGTTGAAATATCAGATGACACCTCATTGTCAAAAAGTGATCAAGATAAAAGAATTTTACTAATTTTAAATAAATTACAAAATGATTCGAATTACTCTATAGAAATTCGGGAAAGTATGAAACAATATTTAAATGAAAATTGGTATCGCCAAGTTGGTGGATACGATATAACATTTTTCAGTGGGAGAGAAATGCCTGGTATACTTGCTAGTGCTGCTTGGAAAATAATTAATGATGATATAGAAATGTTTCGCTTAAAACATGATGAAAATGTAAAAGCTGCATTAGAAAAAATTACACGATCAAAGCAAGAAGAATGGTTAGAGTTAATGGAGGATGCCCATAAATGTCATCGTTTACGTGATGAAAGAAGCCTTTATAGCGATGTGGTAAGTTTATAATTTCTATTATAGTAGAGCTATATATATGTAATATATATTTACATGTTTCCATCTCCCTAACTTTACATGCTATTTTTACATTGAAATTTTATACAGTGGGCTGCTGGAATCTTACGTAGAGCATTATTTACAGTAGGAAAACGATTTTTAAAAAATAGGAAAAACGATGATCATAAAAATGCTCAAAGGATTATCTTACATGACATCAATCATATTTTATTTATTACAGAGAATGAATTGATTGCACTTTTGAAAAATGAATCTGCAACAAATGATGATGATAGCGTTTTATTAGATAATTTGGATGAGAAATTGCAATATCGATATGTATATTCAATGCAAACATTACTTTCACATGCGCCTTCGTCAATTAATGGCCCATACAAAGGTAGGACAAGTGGCGTAACAGAGTTTATTAGCCCAATTATTGGAGATAAAGATGTGCGCCAAATCATCCTTGGCCTTGCTGATATTGCAAAAGTGAGTGATAGTAACATGAGTTTATACAATGATAAGAATACACCTGGTGTTAATATCTTACATGGTGATTCTGGCTCCAAAGGTAAATATACTGGTAAAGCGAGGATAATTAGAAGTGCAGCAGATTTTATGCTTGTGCAAAGAGGAGAAATTATTTTTAGCGAATTTACAAACAGTAGTTTTACACTTATCATGTCAAAAGCTGGTGCATGTGTGACTGAAGTTGGTGGGACGCTTAGCCATGCTGCCATAGGTATGTAACTATTGATATATACTAATATATTTATATATATATATATACATATTTGATTGAACTTAATCAATATATATACATATACTATATCATGAATACTAACAACAACTACTTTCTTTTATTCATTTTCCTTATTAAATATACGTATATATATATATTTATAGTATGCAGAGAATCCAAAGTTCCTTGTGTGACAAATTGTACCAATGCAATGCAAATTGTGGAAGATGGGGATATGGTTACTGTTGATGGTGATGTTGGAAGAGTTATGATTGTTGAACGGAACAACAATCATCTTAATGGAACTGTTGTAGCATCAAAGTTGTAAAACAAAAGGGTGTGATATTTCTAACATTACGGTCGGTCAAGTATTTATTAGACTCGTAATATATTATAGTGTACAGATAAATAGTATTTCCAGAGGTAGTATATCTCTACTGAAGTACATGACGACATATATATATATCCTTGTATATGATTTTTCAATAAGTTTTTATTTTTTTTACGCATGTTGGTGTGATTGTTAATACAATATATATTGTTCCTACTAGCTGGAAAAAGCCACATGTATTTATTA
>JACLAD010010291.1_pt1 | contig 11712 bp, 8 predicted proteins | sample 8027901 | NCBI WGS metagenome assembly JACLAD01 (sample SAMN15725071, study PRJNA655200) | protist metagenome | isolation source: fluorescence activated cell sorting (FACS) single amplified genomes of... | place: Spain: Blaines Bay Microbial Observatory, Mediterranean Sea | collected 2016-07-05
CGACAGAATAAGCTGACTATCGTTTGCCTGCTTGACGCCTAGCTCGCGGCCGATTTCAGGCAAGGCTGGCAGCATCGCGTCAATTGAAACGGCGGTGAGCGCAATCATCAGCGCCATCATGGCGACAAATTCGTTGAAGGGAAGTGTGTTGGGTGCGGTGTTTTCGGCCGAAGCTAATTTCATAGATGCTTTGCAGGTGAACTGCCTACTGAATCATTCTCCCATACATCAAAAGTTTGCATAGGCGTTTTCCGATATAGTCGGATAAACTGGTTGGCCGATACAAAAGCGGTCATGGAGATTTGATGTTACGGACGATTGAACGTACAGGGCAACTGCTCAAACTGTATACGCTAGAGACGCCTGAATGGGGAATTACTGAATTGGCAACGGCGTTAGGCTGGAGCACTTCCACAACGCATGATTTGGCCGCGTCATTGGCACAAATCGGCTTGCTGAAGCAAAGCGGCAACCGGCGTTATACGATGGGATGGCGCGTCTTGGAGTTGAGTCAAGTTGTGTTGGGATCGAGCACGCTTCAGGTGGAGGCGCGTAAGGGGATGGAGCAGTTTGCCGCCAAACATGATGAGACGATCTTACTTGGGGTGATGGCTGGCGGGAAAGTTTTGTTTGCCGATAAGATTTTTTCCAAAAGCTCTTTGCCGAAGGCTATTTCAACCCCGGACGTGCGCTTTCATGCTCACTGTACAGCGACGGGCAAAATGCTGATGGCGCATATGTCGTCCGCGGCTCGGCAGGACATACTTGACGAGCATGGGCTAGAGCCAATGACGCCCAAATCGCTCCGATCGTTGGTTGCGCTAAACAACGAACTTGAGCAGATCAACGCGCAAGGTTATGCATACGCATTTGAGGAGTGGAGCGTTGGGCTGGGATCAGTTGCTGCACCCGTTTTCGATTACTCTGGGCAGGTTGTGGCGTCGCTGAGCCTGGCGGCCGATATTCAGCAGTTCGAGCGCGACTTAGACAGATACCGCAGCGCGATTGTGTTGACGGCACGTCAAGTCTCAAAACGGTTGGGGCATATGATCTTCACCGCTTGAACAACCAATTGTGTCGATCGCGGCCTTAAATTAAGGCTAAATCCCTGCTTGCGTATGTGAGCAAGATATCGTGTATCATAAGCAGTTCATGATTAGCGTTGCGATTCAATCACTTGCTTTGGCCTCAGTCGGCATTATTTCACCCGGTTCGATTACGGTGGTGCTTTTGCTGCTAATGTCGGCCGATGGGCGGCGCAACGGGCTAGGCTATACGCTGGGCTATGTTGCAATGTACACAGCGATTGGGGTGTCGGCGATTGGGCTGGGTTTGGGTTCGGCCGAAAACATGCCCACTGAACAAAGCCTCCCCATTTCGGTTGCCCTGATTATCCTCGGCATCCTGTTGCTGGCATTTGGCCTGCGCAGCTGGCGCATGCCTCCCTCAGACGGCACACACAACTCGCGTCTCACCGCTATTTTGAACAGTATCACGCCACTTCGCTCTGTTGGTTTGGGGGTGCTGGTTGCTGTGGGCAACCTCAAAAACCTCGCCCTATTTTTAGCGTCGCTCTCCATTTTGCTGGTCAGCGAGCTTTCGATTCCCACAAAACTCCTGATTCTAGTCCCGCTCGTAATCTTATTTTGCATTTCAGTCGCCGCACCTGTGGTGGTTGCGGTCGCGTTTCCTGCACGCGCCGACCATTACCTCACGCGCATGAAACAGATGATTGATCGCTACAGTCGGCCGATTGCAATTTGGATGCCAATTTTGTTTGGCGCTCTGCTTTTAGCACGCGGGATCAGAGGATTAGGTTGAGTTTTGACTAACCACTAGCCGCTCTCCACTAAGCAACTTTGCCTTGCTGATGTAACCAAACGCATATCGCGTATCAGCAGGCTTGAATGTTGACCGTGACGCCTCGCGTTAAAAAACAAAAGGTGAGGCTCCAGAGGTTGGCGAGCGCCAACCTCTGGAGCCTCATTACATGCGGCTCTACTACAGCGTCAACTAAATTCTGATGGATTTATTTATCGCGTATCGAGATGCTAATTTGTCGGCGAGTCGTCTCGCGACAAAAAGTTTTGTGTCGAATTTTCGTGATTTGGGGTGAGAATTCACCCAAAATCACTAAAATTCGACGAAACAGATTTGGCCGCGAGCGGCCAAGCTAGAAAACAGTCGCATCAATACGCGATATTCAAAATCGTTAAAAACCTTGTTGACACTGTACTACTCTCTCTACTTCACGCAGAAGGTTCGTTGACAGCAGACTTGCAAAGTGCCTGCTTAACATCCGCAATAATGTCTTCGTGATGCTCAAGACCAACCGAAATGCGAATCAGTCCAGCCGTGATGCCGACGACCTGCCGTTCCGCGTCGGTCAGCCCCGCATGGGTTGTGCTGGCGGGATGCGTTGCCGTCGTGCGCGAATCGCCGAGGTTGGCGGTGAGCGAACACATTTGCAGCGCGTCTAGGAAGCGCCGCCCCTGTGCCAAGCCGCCCGCCACCTCAAACGTCACGATGCCGCCGCCGCGCTTCATCTGCTTTTTGGCGAGCGCATATTGTGGATGTGAGGGCAGATGAGGGTATTTGACCTGCACGATGCTGGGCTGACCCTCTAGCCAAGTTGCCAGCCGTTCCGCATTGTTGCAGTGGCGCTTGACGCGCACCGGCAGCGTTTCCAGACTTTTGCTAAACATCCACGCGTTAAACGGCGACATCGCGGGGCCAGTTTGGCGTGTAAACGAGTAGATTTTATCGATGTATTCAGCATCGCCAACCAGCACGCCGCCGATGCCACGTCCCTGCCCGTCAATAAACTTGGTGGTCGAGTGCATGATGAGGTTAGCGCCCCATTCAATTGGGTTTTGCAGCAGCGGGGTCGCGAACACGTTGTCGACCAGCAGGATGATGTTGCGCTCGCGGCAGAAATTGCCGAGCCATTCGAGATTGATGAGGTCGAGGGCGGGATTGGAGGGTGTTTCGACGATGCACATTTTCGTGTTGGGCTGCACCAGCGCGTCCCACGTTTCAGGTTCGGCCAGCGAGCCGTAGCTGTGGCTGATGCCCCAACGTGGCAGAACCTGCGTCAAAATTTTGTGCGTTGTGCCAAAGATGCTGCGCGCCGCCAAAATATGGTCGCCGCTACTGAGTAGTCCAGCTAGCGCCGAGAAAACGGCCGACATGCCTGATGCAACCGCAACACCCGCTTCCGCTTTTTCCAACAAACACATCTTGGCAACGAACTCATCAACGTTGGGGTTGCCGTAGCGAGTGTAGATCGAGCCGTCGATCTCTTTGGCGAACATGGCACGCGCCTGCTCGGCATTTTCAAATGTGAAGCTCGACGTCATGTAGATCGAACTCGCGTGTTCGCGATGGCCTGATGCGGCGGCACGTGTGCGAATGAGATCTGTTTCGATATGGTTGTTCGACTTCATGTTAGGTGTCCTTACGCCAATCAATAGCGGTGGGTATTACTCAGCAAAACTTGGAGGCGTGCAAGTCGCTTACGCGTTACAAGAGAGCGGTCGGAGACCGGCCTGACGAATGGGATCTACTAGGAGGGAACACACCTGTTTGTTTCTTCGTAGTTTCTCGCGTGTCAAGTTGACAAGCGCTGTTTTTGACGCCTCGCGGCAAAAATTGAGTTGTGAGATTCCAGAGGTTGGCATACGCCAACCTCTGGAATCTCACTCAAATAACACAGCCGCGAGTGGTTGTATTACGTTTTCTGCCTGTCAATACGCGGTGATCAAATCAATAATACAAAGTTATATTAGCAAGAGCCCGATTGTATCAACGACCAAGGCACGTGGTCATAGGTTGGTCTGTAGAGGTTTTACATTGCGGATTGTGGAAATCGTACGACAAAACATGCCAAGGTTTTCCAAAACGGGGTGACGATTGCAATGAACCTGTTGACATAAATATATTTTAGGGCATTATAAACATTAATTGCTTTTTTGATTTCGTATCGAGTTCAAAGACTCAATCCTCACTTGAAGTTTGCTGTGGGAGCAGTAAGAGTCCGATTCTTATTTCAATTGAATAACAAGATGGTTGTGCAATAAGTGGAACAACGCGTTCAGCTTGAGCACTGCGTATGCTCTGGAACGGCGCTCAAAGTACCCGTTTATGACGACTTTGTTTTGGCGTTTGTTGTTCAAAAATAGAGTGTTCCAAATCTATGTCACGCTTTTGGAACGCTTTTTGTGGATACTGTCACTGTCAAAGCTTTGGTAACAACGAAGCCGCATCGGTATTGACCATCATCGCGGCCGGAATGAAGTGCGCAATTCGGCCGAAACATGTTCCAGTTAAATTCGCTGGAACTAAAGCTGTATCTGTATAGAGTTTTTAGAAAAGGAGCTCCTATGTTTTACGCACATCATGCGCCGCATCATCATATTCAGGCCAGACGTTTTGTTCATGCCTTATTACCATTTGTCATTCTTGCTACAGCACTTCTTTTTTTTGGTTGGGCAACTCACACTGCGCAAGCCGCGCCCACAGCCGAGCTTACAGTCAACAGCACGGCCGATCTGATTGCCGACGACGGGCAATGCACCCTGCGCGAAGCGATCACCGCCGCTAACACCGACACCGCGTCAGGCGCGATGGTTGGTGAATGTGACGCAGGCAGTGGCGATGACATCATCAACCTGCCAGCAGGTGAGTACAAACTCCTTCTCTTTGGCGACGAAGATAACAACGTGACTGGCGACTTCGATATTTCTAGCAACATGCACATTCGGTCGCAAAATGGCGATAAAGTCGTTCTGCACGGCAACTTTGTAGATCGGCTTTTTGAAATCTCAGCCAACACCGTTGTCACTATCGAGGCCGTTACGATCCAATACGGACAAGCCACTACAGGTGGCGGCATTCGTAACCTTGGTAATCTCACCCTTAGGGACAGCGCCGTGTTGAGCAACACGGCGACCTCCGGAGTCGGTGGTGGGCTTGTTACCGGCGGCGGCGCTGGGCCAATAGCGACTATTATTAACAGCACTTTTGTGAACAACATGGCGGGCGGTGTCGGGGATGCGATTTACGCGGGCAACAGCAGCGGAACATTGCATCTCCTCCAGTCGACCGTGTCAGGAAACGGAGATCGTGCTGTCTCCCTTAACGCGGCAACCGTAACGATTGAGAATAGCATTTTAGCCAACTCAACGGGTGCAGGACGCGACTGCCAGATTAGCAATGGCGCTTCAGTGAGCATCAGCAACACGGTGGTTGAGAGCGCAAACTGTCAGGCGGGATATGTTGCAAACGTGCAGACTGGCGACCCTGCGCTAGGCGCGCTCGATAACAATGGGGGGCCAACGCCGACGGTTGCGCTGCTGTCTAACAGCCCCGCGATTGATGCTGGCAACAGCGCCACCTGTGAGGCGACTGACCAGCGCGGCGAATTGCGCAGCAACGATCACAACTGCGACATCGGCGCGTTTGAACTGCAATTTGAAGACTCGCCGACGGTGATTGTGGATGCGCTGGTGCTAAATGAGCCGCAGAGCTTCGGCCCCACCCTCATTACGCTGACTCTAAAGGGAGGCACCGACCCTGGCACGATCACCATCACCAGAAAATTGCAGCACCCGATTCATCACCCATCTGACCCGGTTGGGAATGGGGAGATGAAGCTGTCGTGGTTTATCAGCGCCGATGTGGAGGCGGGTCTGAACATTGAAGCGACCTTCTGTTATACCAATGCCAATCTAGCTACTCTCAAGGGCCGGGAAAGGGATCTGAAGATTTGGTGGAAAGAGGCCGGTGATGGATTCATTCCCGCTAGTCCTCAGGATCCGGTTGACAGGGCCGCTAACTGCATTACGGCGACAGAGGTTCAACATTTTAGCCAGTGGACGCTGGCTGCCCAACGGCCATCTTTGGTTGAGATGAGCGGGATTTCGGCCGAAACCAATCAAGTCCCTCTGCTACTTGCCGCATTTACAACGCTGCTGGTGACAACGGGCGTGGCACGTCGGCGACAACAGTAATCACGAGCGAATAGTGAATAGAGAACAATGAACAATGAATGGTGAATGACCGCGCTGCTCTGGCGAGAATTCATTCACTATTCGTTGTTCAAACGACATAGGAAACCTGATCATGACTTCAATTTATGAGCAAGCAACGATCGTCGATGCAGTATCAGGTGCGGAGTTGGCACAAGTGGCGTTGAATGGCACGCAGATTAAGGCGGGGGCAACCTTGGCGTCGAGCGGCCGAATGCGCAGCTTTAAGCTGTTGGGCGGCAATTTGCGCCAGTCTTGGTATGCGCATCGCACGATGACGCTTCAATATGATGACGTTGATTATGCGGTGCGGATTGCGGCGCTGCCGTCAGGCGTGGGCGCGATGGGGTTTGTTGAGTTTGTGGGTCGCTAAATTAGAAGGGGTGTCTGCCTTAAAAGCAACGTATAACGGGTAAGTAGATCGGCATAAGTCTCTGATTTAACCGCGAAAAAGCGAAAGCGCGAAAAAGCGAAACTTCCAGAGGAAACCTCCTCACTTCTCAAAATCTCTGCGCTCTTTGCGCTCTCTGCGGTTCAGTTTCTTTTGACTTCCTACTTAATGCATAACGGATAATTACCAATGTGTCGCCAGCGCGAAGCGTCTTCATTGGTCATTATTCGTTATCCGTTATGAATTATCAATTGAAACATCGACAAAGTTTAGTCGATATGAGCGTCATTAAACACTGGAAACGGGATGCAAGTTCGCCGAGCCTATGATTGCCGCAATGTAAAGTAGTTGCCTTCTGGGTCGCGTGAGTCGAAGACGAAGACATTCGGGATAGGGAAGCGAATTTCGCCGACCCAGATGCCGCCGTCGGCGAGCGTTTTGTGGGCGGTGTTGATGTCGGTGACTTCGAAGTTGAAGCGGGGGGCAGAGGCTGCGCCGTCGTCTGTGCCGCCTGCGTGCAGGGCGAAGGTGCATTGGCCGGTGGAGAAGGCGACCCAAAATTCGGCCGAATAATCGTCCACATGCGGATACGCCACGCTCAACCCCAGCACATCCCGATAAAACGCCACCATCTTTCCCATATCAGTCGCATACACAATCACCTGCGAAAGCTCTTTTGCTTGAATCATCACGTTGCCATCCTTGTTGCAATAATTAGCTTTTACGTTCTGTTTTGCGACCATTATGCCAGCGTCGTGAGCGATGTTCAACTAGAGTTTCTAAATCTGTTGTGTCAAAATTGATGCCCCTACTACCTTACTATACTCAATCGCTTATTCTATGTAGCTGCATAATTATTAAGCCTACTTTTTAGTAGTGCGTAGCATGAGTAAAGTCACGATAACTGCAATCATTAGTAAGGCAAGGCTGATGATAAGCCCAACAATTAGCCCTGCTGACAATGTAGGCACAGATTCTTTGGCTGGCGAATTTGACTCAATTTGCTGTGCTGGCAATGATTCCGTGTCTCCAATCTTTGCTATTTGTTCTGCAGGGGTTAGTTGGTTAACTGTTATCTGAGGTTCTATAGTGGAAGTAACCTCTGGTGTCACTATCGTGGGCTCTAGCGTTGCTGTTGGCTCAATGATAGAGGTTGGAGCAAGTGTGGGTGGCAACTCTTCGAGCTCAGCGGAAAGCAGCACAGGTTGTTCGAGAGGTTCTAATGTAAAGGCGGCGCTTTGTACGAGCTCCTTTTCATCATAGCTGGTTGTAAACGTAGCTTCATAAGAGCCTGAGGAGAGTGATCCCAGATCGAGTCGATAATTGAGATGGTCGCCGGCTAAGAAATAACCAAGCTGTATAGGGAAGGTTGCTACAGGTTGTTGATTGCTGTCCGTTATTGTTAGATCGCCGGTGATACGTTTAATGCCATCATTGCCACTATTGTGCAGTTGGGTGATGAGTGTGTGGCCTGTGCGACTAGTTTCGGCCGAAATGCCCAAGAACTCAAGATTTGATTCTAATGGTTCCTCTCCTGAAACCGTGGCCATAACAGCAACAGCAAATCGAGGAATAAACTGAATTCCACCAATTTCCTCCGTCTCATTCACTAATTGAGCCACAATAGAAGCCGCGTACTCTCCACTCGGTAATTGGTCGGGAATCACTAGGGAAAATGGTATTTCACGCTCTTCACCCGCAGCCAGCACAACTTCTTTTGGTTGTAAGTTTAGCCATGCTCCACTTGCTTGTGGCGTTTCATCCCAGCCAGTCTTTGCGGTCACGCTACCGCTAGAAGCTGTCATTGCATCGGCAGCAAATAATTGTAAGCGAACCGGCTCTTCGCCTGCATTGAGCAATGCGATTGTATCTTCAATGGTTATTCCTGGCTGCGCTTCATACGAAAAAAAGCCTAGCCCTTCCGAAGAAGATTCACGTGCAGGGTAAAGACGAAAATTGGCTGTTGCCTGTGCAGAGGCGGTTAATACGATACATAATAGCAACAGACAACAGAGCACAATTGAAGCAGAATAATGTTTAGTAGTCATGAAATTGTCCTATGTGAGGTGGGTGCGCCCACGCACAACATGTGCATGGGCGCAATAGAAATGAGGAATATTATGGGCCAGTGGCGATGGTTAGATGAAAGGGGGCGTAGTAGTTGTCTACTACATCCAGACTACTGAAGAGCAACTGGAATTGTGGGCTAAATAACCATGTTCCCATGCCTGTTCTAGGTTCGGCCGAAATCAGCAACAGAGGACTCTCACCGACAATTGGCACGGCACGCAAATTCTCTTGGCACATAGGTGCAGCAACCCGTGCATCATTGCTCGTCAATTCTGAATTGCGGCAACCACGTACCTTAAACTCTTCTGCCTCACCGATTTTCAGCACGTGATTTTCTGCGTCGCGAGCGCCACGCAGATGATCAAGTGCAATCATTGTTACATTCCATCCTGCCTGCAGCTGGGTTAAATCGTTGGCAGCCCACGTGGTTCCGTTTGCCTGCACAATCACATCCTGACCAACAGCTCGAATGGGAAAGCGAACCTTACCGTAATCAACGCTTAAGCCCCCATGTGACTCAGCTTCCGCTTCGATCAGCCCTTCACCTTCTAACGCTACAGCAGGTGTACGCTTCTTGCATTTGCCATGACGCCCCGCCTTGTACAGTCCTGCAATTTCATCTGCAGATAAAGCGCGTTTGAACAACTCAACCTCGTCGATGTTTCCATCATAGTACATCTCAAGATTGAATGTGCTGTTGGCATGATGACGTCCGATAAATAAGTCGCCATCATTATCCAGACTTCCTGAACGGCTAGTCGGGTTGAAGGTGTGGACTAGACTACCATCTACATAAAGGCGACCACCCTCTGCATCGTCACGATCAATTGTGACTGCCACTAGATGCCATTCCCCGTCATTGAGCTTATCTGAGCTTGCATTGTAGTAGTTGACCCAACCATTGATAGGGTCTGCGAGTTGGAACATCAGATGACCTTTGTAAAGTAACATGGAGTACCCAATGGGGGTGTTGTCTCGCTTGTCTACAATGATGTTGTATGTGCCATCGTAGCTGGTACGAACCCATGCATCGATTGTGATGTCGCCTTCGCCCATATCAAGGGTAGGATTATCCTTTACAAGCACATATGCATCTTTGCCATTGAACTCAAGCGCATTCGCTACCATGCCAGACACAGGGAGAGGGTTGTTGATGTGACCACCATCGTTGCTGCCAATCAAATCGTAGGCGATTGCACCACTCGCCTCATCAAGTGCATACCATGCAACCATATCTGCGGGTGGCTGAACACAACCATTGTCCACTTGCTTGCATTTGCCTCCACTGCCCGCTTTATAAAGCCCCATGATTTCATCGGGACTCAGTGCGCGTTTGAACAATTCGACTTCATCAATGTCACCCGTGTAATACATGTCAACATTAAACTTGCTGTTGGCATGGTGGCGGCCAATGAACAAATCTGCATTGTTGTCCAAGCTACCGGCGCGGCTCGTTGGGTTGAATGTATGGATTAGTTCGCCATCTACATACAGCTGCCCACCTTCTGTATTGTCACGGTCAACTGTAACTGCTACTAAGTGCCATTCTCCATCATTGAGCTTTTCTGAGCTTGCATTGTGGTAATTCACCCAACCATTGATGGGGTCAGCCATTTGGAACATCAGACGACCTCTATAAAGCAGCACAGAATATCCGATAGGTGTTGTGTTACGTTTGTCTACAATGATGTTGTATGTGCCGTCATAATCGGTACGAACCCACGCATCGATCGTGATGTCGCCGCGACCTAGATTGAGTTCTGGGGCATCCTTAACTAATACATAGTCATCTTTACCATCAAAATTCAAGCTGTTGGCAACGTATTCATTGATAACGGTTGGGCCACCCATATGTGAACCATTGTTAAAACCAATCAGGTCATCGGCGACTGTGCCGGCTGCTTCATCAAATGGATACCATGCGACCATGCCATGTGGTGGCGCAATGCATGGTTCGCTGGGTGGCGTTGAATCAAAACAGCGGTATGTAGCAGCACCATAGCCGCTCGCAGACATATTGCCTATGAGGGTAGTTGCGCCTGTTGCTGTGTCGATCGCTAGTACATTGCCTGCACTCGTGAATCCATACAACTGGCCTGTCTGGAAAGCCAACCCCCAAATACCGCTGAAGCCGCTGCCTCCGATCAAAGTGGCATTACCTGTTGCCAAATCTACTTTTGCCAATCCAGTGGTGAGTGCTGCATAGAGCGTGCCGTCGTCGGCAAACGCCAGATCGCCACTTGAACTGCCAATTCCAAATGTGCCAACTAGCGCTCCTGCGCCTGTGTTTGGATCAACCTTGTATAGGTTTTGACCGCCTGCTGCATAGAGGGTGCCGTCAGGTGCGCCAGCCAATGCATTGACAGAGCCGCCAACTGGCCCAATTAATGACCCGCCTGCACCTGTTAGTGGATCGATCTCAAACAGTTGGCTGCTGCGAATGCCGTATAGTGTGTTGCCAGAGAAGGCAATGTCATAGACGTTGGATGCGCCAAATGTGCCGAGCGCTGTCGCTGCCGCGCTACTTGTGTCTACGGTGTGCAATGTGTTGTTGCTATTGACGTAAACTGTGTCGCAGGTGAGGTTGCTTAGGGGTTTGATTGTAGCAGGTGCTTCGGCCGATTTTTCTTCGGCCGGTTTTTCTGGATCTTCAACTTGTTGAGCATAACTCGTTGCCGGCATTGCTAGCAACAGCAAGAGGCACAGTACGATCCAGCGTATTTTGTGTGCGTAATTCTTCGTAAGCATGTTTTTCCTTGTCAAACAGGGTGCAATGCGATGCCTTCAATGTGCATCACAATTGCCTATTACATTGTCATCAATCTGATTGAAAGGAAAACTATTTGAGCCACGCGCGCAAAACATGCTACAATGCTTGCGTCAACTAAGCGGAAGGTTGCTTTGCAGGCGTTGCCTCAACAGTAGCTTTCCTCTTTTTTTACTTCTATATAAGTTGCATTACTCCATAAATCACCTCTAAAATAATATAAGTAGCAATGTTAACGACAGTTGTGGAGCAACCGTGATAACGCACGTTCAATCCTGTCAGGTCGCGTTGCATTGGGAAGGCGCGTCATCTCATATTGGATGAGACGTTCAGCCAACGCTCTATCACCATTGGGATAAAAACCGATTAAGTACTCCTTTTGCTTGGCTTTGTTCTACAAAGAGATATTAGCATGTTACGGCTTGTTATAGGTTCCAGCCTAGCCTATTTCCGTT
>JACLAD010007079.1_pt1 | contig 11709 bp, 15 predicted proteins | sample 8027901 | NCBI WGS metagenome assembly JACLAD01 (sample SAMN15725071, study PRJNA655200) | protist metagenome | isolation source: fluorescence activated cell sorting (FACS) single amplified genomes of... | place: Spain: Blaines Bay Microbial Observatory, Mediterranean Sea | collected 2016-07-05
GATAAAGACAATGCAGAGAACTAAACAAACCTGAAGTCACTATTTGCAGCCAACTCTTGTGACATCAATCTAACAAATTCTTCATCATGAGTAATACAGATCAATTGGAAATTCTGTTGTTGTTGTCTATTGACAATAATCGAAGCAAGTGCTGTGGCCAGACCTGCTTTATTCGCTTCATCAAGATTAGTAGTCGGTTCATCTAGTGCCAAAATGCCACAATTGAGACAAAACGTCTCAGCTAATGACCACATGAATAGAGCATAGAAAGTGGAGTGATGGGTACAAAGAATGGGTATGTAGATTGAATCCAAGACAGCACGAAGCGAAAGGAGTTAGTGGAGTCCCCGTCACCACTATTACTATCATAATGAGAATGATAAAAAGAAAGGGGCGAAAAAGAAGGTGGTATGTGGTGGTAATGTCCTACCTAATGCTAATCTTATGACAATGGCAGCGAGTACTCTTTGTCCAGCACTACAACGTCCTCTCATATCTAAGGGAGTGTCCCCTTTGCGCATCACAACTCGGTAATTGTAAGAGCGGGTTGTGGCTGTAGTAGATGTGCCATCTACCCCTGATTCCAACTCAATCATATCGATGTCTTGACCTTTGTAGATGAGTTGCCACAGCTCACGGATGATCTAAAGGTATCGAGGGGGGTGGGAGGGGATGAAAAGAGACAGAAACACATGTTAGTGTACAGGGATCCTGTGAAAGCGAATTGCAGGCAAGAATATACAGAGCTAACCCTAACCCTAACCCTAACGTCTGTCTTACCTTGTTAATCTCTTTGATCTTCATCGTGTGATACATTTGCAACGATTGATCAATGGCTGTATAGTATGTCGCCAAATCTTTGACACCCATTTCTACTGTTTCAAACTTGATAGAAGCATCTCGCCATCGTTTTTCAACACCTTTGTAATCACGAGAATTCAATTTAGATTTCAAATTGTTCACTTGTTCTTTAAGAACCATCACACGACCCTCCTTGGTGTGAATATCCTTCAGATATTTCGCTTTTTCACTATTACTTCTCTCAATCTTTCTTTCTAAAACCGCTTGTTGGTCATGTAAATCTACATCTGCATCAACCACCATCTCATTATCTCCACCATAGGTTTCATCTAATGTCGCTTTCTGCTCTTCAATTTGTTGCCATTTCTGCTTGAGATCATATTCAATACGTCGAATATCCAATGCTTCTTGAATATTCTTACGGGTGTTTTCTTGTGACGACAATTCGCTATTGAGACTATTCAGCTGAGGAGACAAAGTACTGATCTGGTCCTCTTTGGCAGTGATGACCAATTTGATATCATTGAGGTCATTATCTAAGGGCGTAGTTAGGGTTAGGGTTACAGTTATACAGAAAGGAGTTTTGTGATGTCCATATATTTACAAGATATGAGCAGATGATGAAACAAGGGTCATGTTAGGGTTGGGGTTGGGGTTGGGGTTAGGGTTAGGCGAAGCTTATTTTGAGGTCGTCATATTGAAGTCGATAGAGAGCGTGACAACATCTAGACCAACACCAACAAGAACTCACCGATATCGTTAACCCGAAGAGTCTCACAGCGTGCTGTTACATCCACCAATATCTCATTGCTCTGGGTCAACGACGATTGGAGGAGTTTGAGCTGATTTCCTTGAGATTGCGCTACTTTTGTTACATCATCTAGTTCAGACTTCAAAGCCCGTACATCGCTTATCTTTCGTTGCATCTCTGTGCTATTCACACTACTGCAATCTTCCATAGTTCTGTTGTGAAATGATAGTGAAGGGTTAGGGTTAGGGTTAGGGTTAGGGTTAGGAAAATAGAAGTCACAACAAGGAATATGTATTATGTGGGTGAAGAAGGGTGATGTTAGTGTTAGTGCATAGACACCATTGCCATCATAATAACTTAAATGGGGTATTTCATAACAACAGAGAGTGATCATTACCGACCGGATGTCTTGTTCCAATTCCTTGAGCTGTTCATCGACCTGGGTCTGGTCACTCTGTTTGCCCATGAGAGTAGACAGTTCTTGTTCATATCGCAACATGTCTCGTTCCTTGGTGGACATTGATTGCTGATAGAGCGCATAGCGACGCTCGTGGTCTTTTTCTTTCTCTCCGAAGGCATCCTATATGATGGTAATGATGGTGATGGTGATGGTGATGGTGGTGATGACAGTGAGGAGGTTAGTATCAATCGTAGCTGTAGTTGATGACAAGGAACATGATGATAGCAAGGTGCAGTTATGCATACTTTTTGTTTGAGTAGATTATCCTTCTCTACCATTCGATGCGATTGCTGAGTTTCCATCTCATCCATGCTGCGTCCGCCTTGCACTCTATTGGTGATGTTATCCAATGCTCTTTGCTCTCGATCCTTGGCCAGAATCTTGCTACGCCATGTACTATCAAGATCGGTCAACTTTTCATGGATCTTCACCAACACGTCCTCTGCATGTTTAGAAGCATTGGAAGTGACAGTGATCTGCTGTTCTTGGCGCTTCAAGTTCTCTATAGTTCCTTTGAGATCATCTATAGGAGGTAATGATTCGAATAAGGGAATAGTGAAGGAAGGAGATGGAGATGGAAGGTGAGAAGTAGATGAATAGAAAAAGCAGGAAGTAGAGAGGAGAGGCAGAGGTTAGTATACTCTTCATTGTCGCAAATACAATAGATCAGACGGTACAAGAAGATGCAATAAGAAAGAGACGACGAATGCTCACCTAGTTCATTTTGGACTGCACGTTCTTCAGCGCTGACAGCAACACTCTCATCAGCAGGTTTGCGAATATCTCTCAGTAGGGTCACAAATCCTTTGCATCTCTATCAGTGTATAGGGCAGATGGTAGGAGGTTATGTTAGGTTGATAATAATAATAATACTAATACTAATAATAATAATGGTGCTGATGGTGCTGATGGTGCTGATGAGGGCATGAGACGAAGACCAACCTTGATCGTCCGATTGATTTCCTTGTAGTCTGCGTGGCCATTCTCTTGGCCACACAGTTCTTCAATGCGCTTGAAAGCACTATCATAATTGGTTAGGGTTAGGGTTAGGGTTATTGTTAAATAGGACGATTGAGCGATACAGGAGTGGCAGGTCAAGCAGGAAGCAGGTCAGTGCAAGAGTTTCTATGAGTAGGTCTTACAGTACCGTTAGAGGGAAAGACATACTGGAGAGTAGTATGGCATACCTGTTTTTGGCATTTTCTCGTTCAAGATTCAATTCTTCACCACATAAAGCACAATTAGGGTACAAAGATTGCCCTTCACGTCCACTGCCATCCATGACATTATCTCGCATAACTTCATGTTCGATACTAGATTGCAACGTAGTGATGGCTCTGACAAATCCTTTCATTGTAAGAGCATATTCGATAACATTATCGAGTATAATAAGGAGATCTCTGGGTCGATTGACATCTAGTTTTTGTGCCAAATCATGACCTTTGCTGTCTTTGATTACACTTCCATCTCGATCCATGGCATCAACATACTCATCACCATCAGCAGGGTTGGGATTCTTCTTCCAGCGTCCAATAAAGCCCTTGCTGACAGCTGGATTGTTGTCTTTATCGTGCCTCACAATGCTTCTCCATTGCTCTTTGACACATAGAAAGATCTCCTCGGCGTCCTTACCACTGATGTCGAATCCTAACGAGACAACAACAACAATAATAATAATAATAATAATAATGGTGGTGGGGATGGTGGGGATGGTGGTGGGGATGATGAATGATATTAGTGTAGTCATCCTAGCATAGATCCACTGCTCAGACAAATGCAAGGCTCGCCTTACCTAAATTCTCTCGACTCCAATTCGCTGGTCTGTTCTCAGCATTGAATAATTGTTGGAAGGCACTACGCAACTCCACTTTCTTCTGTCCTAATATGTCTAACCTGGAGCCTAATTGGTTTATTTTCGCTTCAGTAGCATTCACTGATTTGGTGACTTGTTTCAATGTTTCATTATGATTAGCATTCTCTCGTTCTGATCGCCGACGTACTGTCTCGAATTGCGCCAGCACTGTATTCAATTGATCTAGATCTTGAGGAGGTTGGACATCACCAGTGTCACCATTCAGATACTGAGAGAGTACCTCCCGATGGTCATCCCATACATCCGTCGTCTTCTTTTTCTCCATCTTTAAATCTTCATCAATTTGTCTTATTGCAGCTTCTTTCTGTAAGATCTCTTTGCGATGTGTAGATAAAATGGATAATGTTTGACTGTCATCCTGATATTCGATTGTGATTTGTCGTAAACGTTCAGACATCCTTTTGATCTCCTCTTTCAACACAGCACGGCGAGCATCATAACCCAAGTAGTTACCATCGTTATCAAATCCTGGCTCGATGGCTGGTACTTGATCATTACTGTTCTCGTCCAGACCCAGGCCAGTCCCCCCTCCTTGTGAAATATAGGAACCAAATTGACTACTACCTATACCAGTACTACCAGCAGCACCTATATATATTACAAATCAGTACATATTAGAGAGATCAAAGAGAGATTATATGTTAGTCAAAGCCATGTGAGCATGGTGGTTCTGAAGATGATGAGGATCATCTGCATCCTCAATAAGAGGCACAGTGTACGTACCTAAAATAGCAAGCCTGTTCACATTTGCAGCACTTTGTGGTTCAAAAAATTCATCGAATTCCTGTTTTGCAAGTTTGTACTCTGATTCCACACGATTCAATTTATTTTTAGCTTGTTGTACTACAGTCATATCGACCCCGACTTTTCTTCGCTCATTATTCAATCGGATTTGATCCTGTAGTTTTATTTCTTTTTGCATTTCGAATTTGTTATGTTCCGTCTCCAATGTCTTCAACTCCGAGCTAACACGATCATACTGCTTCTGGATGACGCTAATCTTAGTGTGATTTCGACTATTCAGCTTTTCTAGATCTTCAGCTAAGCTCTTCAATAAAGTCGATGCTGTAGTGGTTTGGTGGTTTGGTGGTTTGGTGGTTTGGTGGTTTGGTGATGTAGAGCGGGTTAGGGTTAGGGTTAGATTGATAGTTCTGGAATCATAGGTGGATATGGTAGGGTTAGGGTTAGGGTTAGAGAGCAACGATAGAAGGAAAGCCATACCTGTTTGTGGATCGAAGCTGACGATATTCGCACTGCCATCCATACCTTCAATGCCTCTAGGCTGTGTAAATGGATCTGATGAGTTGTTACTATATGGCATACTGTCAATCATCTCATGCGTGTTACCTCTATTGAGATAGTTTCTCACTTCATTAGCTACCGTGCAATATTTAGTTGTTTCCAACGCCAATTGCTCTTTCAGAGCAGAAGCAGTACCTTTCTTGAGAATTAAATCGTCGCTTTCACCACGTTTTAAAGCTATATCACTGTGTAAGATGTCAATGTCCTGACGTAGCTTGGTTAACTCTTTACTCTTACTTTCCATAGCCTTTGAAAAATTATTTAATATTTTTTTCAACTCATTATCTAGCTTGTCATCATAGTCATTCCCAAGACGTGCTTTGCGATCTGTGATGGACAGCTGCATATTTTCTGCCTCTTTGCGCATATCATTGATCTCAACGTACTTGGACTGGATACTCTCTACAATGGTGATGATGGTGATGATAGTGATGGTTAGTGACAGGAGGAGAGAGAGAGAGAGAGTGAGTGAGTGGTGTTCAGTACAGCCCCAATACCTAGCATTACCAAACCAGTAGATGAAAAGGCAGCGTGAATAACGTACCTAACTCCTTACGATCTCGTTCTATAGATGCTTCCACTTTCTCTATGAGACCTTCTAACCCTTCCTTCTCTCGCAACAATTCATCTAATGTCTCTTCACATTCTTCTTTCTCTTCCATGAACCCCTTGGCAGCATGCAAGTGCGCAGAAGTTTCCATCAGTTCCCCTTTCAAATCCTTGGCATGGCTTGCTTGCTTCTTCTTCATTTGATTGATATTTTCCAACAATTTCGTGTATCTACTACTTTCGAAAATGTCATCAAACTTCTTCTTCAAAACAGCGCCTTCTAACATTGGCCAGTTCGAGTCTTCTTGATGGCAGAAGATGACGTTTTCAAGAATTGATGAAGTTACCCCTGTTTATGATTGATGTGAGGGACGAATTGAGGTAGTGATGATTATGAAAGCGAGAGTAAATGTAGAAAGGAATGTTAGAACCGTCTTTATTCTCGTCATAGCGACAATAAGAGAGCAGTGTAAGAAAGATCTATCTCACCTAATTGTAACGGCATATGCTTATCCAAATCTGCGCACTTATAACTCAATGACGATGTTTTCCCAGCACGATCTTTGATCTTTAACATGCCATCCAATTGTCTGAACTCCAGCTTCACTTTCTTTTTGGCCAATTGTAACGAGCGTGTCAAGATACACACCTCATTTGCGGCATTATTAAATCTTAATTTAATACAGCCTTTGACTTCAGTAGAATCCGTCATGCCGGGATCATTGATGAAACTATGTCCTGCCCGCGCTCCTGGAGGTAATTGGCCTGTGGTAGCGAACTTGAGAGCTTCGATGATAGTCGTTTTGCCGCATCCATTGGCACCTACGATCATTGTCAATGGAGAATAGAATTCGATGGTTTCTTCACTATCTGGAGAAAAGGCTCGGATGCCTTGAATCATTAGTTTGCCGATTGTCGACGTGCCATTGATGTTACCTGCCATGATTAAGTAACTCTAGTTGAGATTGGTCTAAAAGCAACGAGTTGTTGCGTAGACTTCTCAAGTAATCCGTGTTTTGAAGAGTCAAAACTTGATCGATCAGAATTTCACCCAACAAATCAAAATTCAACGAGTATTGTAAACTAAAACGTTCTGAAAAACGTTCAAATGCACACTATGTGGACTATCTAGGTCTTCAGCGTGTCGTTCAAGTCGATTCGAGTAAAGATACGAGTTCTTCCTCGCCAAAAGTTTTTAGATTTTAAGAGGCCGACCCTGGTATGCCTCTCCTAGCCCGCCACGCTTCGTCATGGTGTTCAGTGTTGTTGTAGTCGCATTGATCATCATAAGTCGCAACTGTGATCATCTGTCATGGTATATACATACATATTTCATCATTAGTTTACAATCAAATACCATAACGTCTCATCTTCATCCCCTGATAAATATAAATGCTCTGCATGCTACCCACACCTGCATCCATTTTATTGCTTCTTCTTCTTCTTATCATGATTACCATCCAAATCGCTGTCGCTACTGCTATTGCTATCGCTACTCACTTTCTTTGTCTTACGGATGATCTTCTTCACGGTAGTTTTCTTGGTACTATTGGTGGTCATAAGCAGATTTTTCAGAAAACCAAGTCCAATCTGATCCAGGATTTCGGTAGTAAATAGAGGCGATAAGAGTGCTGATACAATATACAAAATGACTAGAAGAATATGCCATCGTTTACCATCATAGACAATCTCTCCCATGAGGTAATCTGCCCAAGTATCTTCACATAAGAATCAGGTATAATGAAGGAATGAAGGGGGAAGGAATGAGGTGGTGGCAATGGTGATGAGAACATATCAATGTGCATACGACAAATAAGATGGTGCGTTGCAATTAGTATGGTCACAATAGTCATGAAGCTTATCGAGAGAGAGAGAAAGAGAGAGAGAGAAGCCATGAGGATGTCTTACCTTCGTATACCAAGCGGGCGTTATTTCTCTTATAGATTCTCTCCTCCTCACTATAGGCCAAAGCGACTCCTTGTAGATCGGACATGAGCATGCCTAATGTGAAATAATTGCGGAAAGAGTTGTAAGTAGAAGACATGTTAGTCATGATTATCATAATTGGCACCATCACCACCATCATCAATCATCAGAGAAGGAGGCGGAGGCGGAGGAGAGGGAATGACAACAAGAGAGTGATCCTTTAGGAAAGAAGGACAAAAATTATGCACTTACCAAGTTGATCTTGTGTGGCGATCTTCAGGTCTCTTGCTTCGAAACTTCCTGTCCTTTGCAAAAAGCTCATCATGTCAGGCAATGCCTTCTCCGTATCCCAGTATGGACGTGGTTTCGTCATCTGCTGCTGCTGCTTCTGATTTTTGGTGTTCTTTCGATCACGACTCGTCAAATTCTCTTTCCCCTCCTCATTACCATCATCTGTAGGGGATGAAGAACTCGGATAAGGTTTGTCTTTGGCAGGGAAAAAGAGTAAGGCAGGGTATTTGTTTTCAATCATCGCCTCCCAGTGACTGGGAATATCATTCAGATCTTTGTTTAAATAGAGGCATTGAATACGATTCTCCGCAGCTACTGCTCTGGCAAGAAACTCATAATCAGCCCTATTCGCAAAATATTTTCCTTTATGTATCAAAAGCAACACATCGGTGTCAGGATTACTAACAGCAGTCACGACATTGGATCCAACAACTTTAATGGGAAGGGCACGTTTCTCCTTTTGACCTAATGTTGTTGTTCTTGCTGCTGTCAGATAATTGATAATAAAGTGATATCCTTGCGATATCCAATCATCTCCTATAGTTACACCATTAGTGAAGATGCCATCACTACTGACACCTGCATCATTCTCGTATGTAGAAGCAGATAAAGATTCACTTCTTAATATACGATTTTTACGGCCTTTTACAACATCATCAACAAATGCTGTAGCGCCAGATTCTACGTTATTATTGTCATCACCATCTTCATCTTCTCCAAAAGTAGAGAATACAGACGCTTCGGTCATATATTTCGCATCTTGGGTGGGGTCATGGGCAACAATCACAGGAGCATCCTTCTCATTGATGCCGAAGTATTCCATAACATCTAATAATATATAGTGAGATGGTGATAAAGGCAGAGTATTAATTTGGAAGCAGAACATATTCGTTTCAAACAGGAAAAGAAGCAGAAAGTGTTAACATGAGTGTCATCACCATTCTAAAACTAGTGATAGCAAGCTAGTATGGCAATAGCGAGACAGAGAGACAGAGAGACAGAGAGATGAATGAGCTACTAACCTGGGATTTTATCAATGATCATATATGCAAAAATCGCCTTTCCTTTAAATTTTTCACTCACTTTTTTCCATGCGCCAATCATCTCTGTATATATTGGTGCGAGAGAAGGCACAATAAAGATGAATTTCAATCTACGAGATGAAAAAAATTGTGTCGCATACACTTCACCAGCACTATTATGCAAATGTAGTTGATCCATTTTAGGTAGCGCACTTCTCAAGATCCATTCTGTCAGGTCGACTTCTATGATATCTCCATTATATGGCACCATACTATTTTTGTCATCATTTAATAAAAAAATTGCAGGTATGGTTGAAGAGTCTATACCAAAAGCTTCCATAACATCAGGACTATGTATGTGATAGAAAGTCGCATGACTCCTCAGCGAATCTGCACATGCTTGAAATTGTCCCCATGGAGACATCGAATAGCCTTCTTCAGGATTATCTTCTTCCTTAATATCATGGCTATCAAAAAAACCTAAAACAATAGCGTGGTCGTGATCTCTGGCTAATGTATTTTTCACTAATACTACGTCATCCAACGTGGTAATACTAGGCTTGCTGTCACTACTCACATAAGCTGCTATTTCACGCTCAAATGCTTCTTTATCTTGCAAAGCCTCTTGTGTGAAATGTGGTCCTCTATAATCATTCAAAATACCTCTACGAAAGATTTTAATACTGGGTAATTCTATTCCATACGCTTCTATAATTTCTTGCAACTTTGAGTCAGTTCCATCCACCATTGTCATCTCTGATTCACTGTGTAATGACAAGACATCCGTATTCGTACCACGAGAATTTGTAGAGATCAAGGATGCAGCATTCATCCATACATCTTTGTACAACTGAGAAGCGGCACTGTTGCCGTAAAACAAGATAGCGGCATACTTGTTGCTTGCCAAGACGGCCTCAAAGTTTGACCCTTCCATATCATTCATCTCTAGCCCCAAGGATAGGTGCAGAAGGACCAGGGCAATGAGCAAGGTCAAGAAGCCCAATCGATGCATCGTTTCTCGTTCAATTCGAATTTAAAGGAACCCTTACTTATATTACCAAGCGAAGTCACAAGTCGAAAACTTATCAGAACGCGACTATCGAATGACAGAAAGGTTTTGCCAAAGTATGGTGCAATTTTTCGTCGTACGACGACGATAGTTTGGAGTGACGCCTCGGTGGTCGGGTCGCGCACCCATATTGGTCAATTTGGAGAGAGCTGGCGTTCCACCTGCTGTCGAGCATTTCCACGGGTATTTGCTTCTTCACAGGCCACGCTGAGCCCTGTCAGGCTGCTGTGTGCTATTATTAGGGATATTTTGTAAGAATTCTGTGCAAATAGACGCGATTCTCACTATTTGAGTTATCGACTAGTCACGGAATTTCAATCATGATGATGCAGATACTATTACATGCCTTCTTGCTTTGCTTATTGCATGTAAGAGGGCAATGGTTTACGAAATCGTTAATGCCACAGGAACCTCTCACCTACAGTGATAATGAAGAAGTCCTATTAGAAGCAAACAAACTCACCTCGGAGGAAACACCAGTGGAATTTGATTATTACGATCTACCCTTTTGTCGTCGTAAGAAGAAAGATGGCATGATCAAAACAGGGAATCTAGGAGAACGACTTAGAGGTGATTCTACTACAGTGACTCCATATGATATTAACATGAATCAGAAGGATTTCTGTAAAGTCTTGTGTAGAAAGTTGTATGATAAGGACGACCTCAAATTATTTCGTAAAGTGATTCGTCTCAAGTATAAAGTACATTGGATATTGGATAATCTGCCTGTTCTAGTGAGGACATCAAATGATCATGAACATAATAGGTACGATTGACGATTGTTGGATACGTTCAGATACTGTTGAAGTATCATTATGAAAAGCATACTAACAAAATCGTCTCTTTTACACAACTTCCATTCATATCTTCATCATCATTTATCTCTTTTCTATTTCGCTTATAGTGAGGAAATTATTGAAAAAGGATATCCGGTAGGTTTCATGTTCCGTCGTCATGGTGCCGGTGGGAATACCATGATGTCCTATTATCTATACAACCACGTTCGATTGGTCATAAAGATAAACCAAATGACGGCAGATGGCTCATTTGCTACTGAAGTAGATCCTAGAGCATCTGTTATCGACCACAGTGTGCTCGATACCACTCCCGTTACTTTACCAGAAGAATATAATAAATATAAAATTGTGGGGTTTGAACTCATTCCATTTTCTATGAAGCATGAGTACAGTGTGAGCAGTGACGAATATGACAAGAAAACTACAGAACTTAGTACATGTAATAAGCTCAATTTGGCTGGACATAGTATCAATCCAGATCGTTGGCAGAGTGTCCATGGTCCTGAGAATGATAGTGGTCAAGAGGAAGTCATCTTTACCTATGATGTGCGATTCGAAAAGTCATATACACCATGGACAAACAGGTGAGCAACTCTATACGCATTTTGTGCTTATCACTTAGTGATGGTGGTGATGATGATGATGAGTATACTAACCTTCTACAATCTCTGCTTTCTGCTCTTTCTATTCATATCTTCCTCATTTTCCATCTCCTTCTCCTTGTCTTCCTTATGCTCACTATACATTATCATCCTCATCTCATCATCATAGATGGGAGATCTATATCCGAGGCAACGATGCCCATGACACTACCCATTACTTCTCTATCATTAACTCTCTAGTGGTGGTACTCTTATTAACAACAGCC
>JACLAD010009182.1_pt1 | contig 11708 bp, 6 predicted proteins | sample 8027901 | NCBI WGS metagenome assembly JACLAD01 (sample SAMN15725071, study PRJNA655200) | protist metagenome | isolation source: fluorescence activated cell sorting (FACS) single amplified genomes of... | place: Spain: Blaines Bay Microbial Observatory, Mediterranean Sea | collected 2016-07-05
AATAACATTGGTGATTGTTTGTATTCAAATTTGTATATGACAATGTTTAGAGGATGATATGTATGATGAATGTGCCTTATGTTGTACTTAAATACGCGACACTACTACTTTCATTTCCTATCAATAATGTCGTGGAAGTAGTACTTACAACATTAAGTGCCATTTTGAAATCCACTAATAATCCTTCTCATTTACAAGGTATTACGAATCAAAATTTTTTCCCTTTTCTCTTGATACGTAACACCTTGCATTTCTTTTAATCTAGATTTAGCACGGGCAAATGCAAATGCAACATCACGACTGGCACTATATTCAGCCAAACTTGCACCAGCTCTACCAGTTGCACTCCATTCCATCTCACCAATCATAGTCGTGCTACTGCTACTACTACTGCCGCCTTCAGCATTGATCCAAACTTTTATATTTGCATCTTCATCTTCATCTAAATTTGTTTTATTTTTAATGCCTGTGTCATTCGGGTCAAAATTGCTACTAAATAAATTATCTAATGAATTTGCATTGCTACCTAATATTAACAAGGTGCCACTTTCATATAGAGCATCTACCATGGTTATAAAACGTCTTGCTTCATTATGGTGGTTTTCATCTAATATAGGAACTTGATCTACAATTACATAATTAAATGTCCTTGCAATACTTAAATAATCAACTGCACTTAATGGACGATTACATACGTCGTCAAAATTAAAAAATGCGACATTATTTTTTGGAAAATTATTATTTTTCTCAATAAATGCATTTTCAACAATCAATTGACGATTGAAACCAACCTCTAAATATTCAATTTGTTTCGGTTTATTCATTGATAATTCATTAAATATACCCCATAAATCATTAGTAGTAGTATCAGATAATGGCGATTTAAAATACATTTTATCACTAGCAATTTCAGTAATAGCACGATAATCATGTTCACTGGGTAAATGAATTATATTACAACGCTCATTTAAAAAATCAATAAATGGTAAGAACAACGAGCGATTTAATCCACCTTCATACAATTCAGTTGGTGCTCTGTTTGAGGTCGCTACAACAATAACACCTAAATCAAAAAGCGATGTAAACAATCCTTTTAAAATCACTGCATCGCCAATATCTGTTACTTGGAATTCATCAAAACATAGTAATTTCGATTCATTTGATATTTTCTCTGCAAGATGTGGTAATGGATCATAGATCGTTTTATCTTTTTTTATAATATGTAAATCTTGATGAACCTCTTTCATAAATTCATGAAAATGGATTCTTTTAGCTCCACGTTCAAAGGTAATGCCAGATTCCATACAGCAATTATACAATAAATCCATCAAGTAACTTTTACCAACACCAACGCCGCCATATATGTACAATCCTTTTGGTATTTTCTCATGCCTTGCTTTACGTATTTTACTTTTAATTTGTTTTTCTAGAGTATGTAAAATACCATTTGTATTATTAAAGAAAGATTGTTCATTATTCAAAAAATTGGGAGAACGTTTAACATTTGAATCACTATCGGTCTGTTTCAACGAAGAAAATAATTCTTCTATCTCATCAATTACTTTCAATTGATTGACATCGTGTTTAATTTCACCATTCTGTACAGCTGCAGTATATGCAGTTATTGGTGTTGTTATTACATTATTATTATTAACGGTTGTATGTATGGAAAAAAATGAGAAGGGACGATGTATTTTTTTCGATAAAAATTTACTAAAAATTAAATTTGATGAACGAAAAAGTCGTTTCATGTTAATAATATTATATATATATATGTTTATATATATAAAATATACAACAAAACAAAAACGATTAGCTACTTTACAAGTCTAAAAGTTTAATTTATATATATTATATCTATATACATGTGTGGGATATATACTCTTATTGTGTAATCATCATATTCTTAATGGGGTAATCGAATTCGATGTGGTTTTTTCCTTCTGATTTCCAGGATTTCAGCAATATCAAATGTTGTATAATTTATACTTGAAATCGAAATTAGAATACTAAAAAATAAATCTCGGAAAAATTCCTAAAAACATTTATAGTCAAGAATTTTTCAATCCACCCGCACCCACGCACTCCTCATCTTTGCAACCTTTACAGTATTATTTATTTTATTATTATTATTTTTATTACCAATAATACAAATGTACTGTACTACTGTACAATGCACACACAAAACAAATAGATAGTACATCAGGTTTATTAGTAAGTTTGTATTTGTATCTAAAGATTACCAACAATTGATCAAGACGGTCGTTGAGATAATTGATACAGTACCTACCTTCCACCCATGACTTATCAAATTATATGTATATTATCAATAATTGTATTAGTTGCAAATCTAGCAGAGGCAAAGATAACAATATTATCTAATGCACCATTAAGATCAGCACGTTCATCTTTTACGTTTGAATGGTGTGACTGTAGAACCGGTACGCAAAATATATCCATTTGGGCAAATGATAAAAATAAAAATCCAATCACTTTAACGTCGTTTAATGGCGGTCCAACATGGTTAGATTTGCATGCACCGACAGATAAAATTTATTTCACATGTAATGGTATGAATACAATACAAAGTTCCTCAAAAGTTTCTTCACCAAAAAGATATTGGAGTCTTCAAGTATTTAATAATAAAAAAAAAACAATTCCATCATGCTCAAAAATATCTGGTAGATTGCATTTTGTAAGTTGGGATATTAATGTCAGTTATAATACCAGCATTGTATATAGTAGTGGTGAAAGTGGTTATGCATGTATCAAAATACCAGTATTGTTAAGGACATTTAATAATACATTATTAGCAATAGCCGAAGCAAGAAAAAATTCATGTTCTGATTTTGCTTGGACTGATCTAGTTGTAAAATCATCATATGATCATGGTCTTACATGGTCTTCCAAATTACGTGTAATACGAAGTGAAAGTGGCCCAGGATTACCACATACCGTCATTGGCAATGCAGCACCTGTACAAATAAAAAGCACGAAACGTATTTTGATACCACATACAAGAAATAATAGTGACGTTTGGTTAACATTTTCCGATGATGATGGAATGACTTGGTCAAAATCTACGAAATTGAATAATGTTAGTTTAAACGAATGGAAATGGATTGGAACTGGACCTCCAGGTAGTATTGAATTAGATAGTGGTAGAATACTTGTACCATCGTATCATTCGAAATATAGGGGGAATTTAATTAATAATATAGTTCATGGCCATGTCATGATTAGCGATGATAAAGGCATTACATGGAAACTTGGTGCAACGCAATTTGGCAAAGGCGATAAATTAAGCAATGAATGTCAAGCCGTTCAATTGAAAAATGGGAGTGTACTTATTAATGCGCGTTCATTTGCCACTTTAACAACAGAAAAACGTATACAAACATTAAGTAATGATGGTGGTATAACATTTGGTCCAACATATTTTATTGATATACCACAACCATTTGATGGTTGTCAAGGTAGTATTGTAAAAGTATCAACAAGCAATGATACTTTATATTTTACAGGTCCAGATTCATATGTAAAACGTGACCATTTATCGTTATGGAGGAGTGATGATGATGGACAAACATGGATAAAAGAAAAATTGATTGATCCTGGTGCAAGTGGTTATAGTTCATTGCAAGTTGGTAATAATAATTCATTGCTATTAATATATGAACAATCTGATGAAGATGAATTGATTATGGCACCAGATAGATTTATCTTTAGAGTTTTGTAAAAAATAAAATGGAAGTAATTTGTGCGGTGTTTTAATTATCATATTTTTGGAAATGCCTGGCTGGAATGCCTCTTTGTGTTTTGTGTGTGTATTTTAAAATAAAATAAAATTATATACTCTGACACGTACGAAGTACGAATTAAATGGATAAATTATATATATTACCGTGTACTTTGGTATGATATTATATCTCATTATATTATATCAGATACAGTAGTATCATAGCATATGTTATCCATTGACTGAAGACTATCATTATCACAAAAATTAAAAATTTATCAAAATATTATGTGGGCCGGTTATTTAAATTTTATATATACACTCATGTGATCTGCACCATCTACATCAGTACATATATATATGGCATATCATACAGTATATAGAGATATATCAATCTTCCTCTTCCTCCTCCTCATCAAATAAATCATCATCATGGAAGCTATTTGCAGCATGAATTTTATTTATTAATTTAATTTTTGCAATTTCATATTCTTTCATAACAATGTTTTGAGTAAATAATGTATACCATAATTGTTGATTAGAACTTCGTGATAATGCAGCAGCATGACCCAATTTGAAAAATAATTTATTAATTAATAATTTTTGTTCAATTCTTTTGGGAGACATTGAATTGTTATCATTAATATAATTTTTTCTTCCCTTCGTTTTCTTCCGTGTCTCATCGATAGTTTTATTTAAAGAAACGATTTCTTCAAGAATAGTATATGCATCTTTTAAATCCTTTGATAATGAATTCAGTTCACTCAAAGTTATTGGCCAATATGGTGCATTGCTATATGTTTTATTTAAACCATCGCATAATTTAGTATCTTCTACACATATTTCATATACAAAGTTATTACCAATATTATTACTATAATCAAAAAATCGTTTTTGTACAAATTCTTCAAAATCTTTTGCAAAATCATCGCATGTGAAAAAATATAAATCAGTGGCTTTTTCAACCCTTGTTTCTATTTTTGGTATCGACATCGAAAGGTTACTGTAACATACATTATCCAGCGCTTCAGCTATACCGGCCATGCTTTCAACATATGGTACACGCTTTTTCTTTTTCCGGTTATTAGTATGCCTTTCATTCATACGAAAACCATATGCATCAACTTCATAATTTCTTGTTGCATCTGGATTTTTAATTAGGTTCTCTAGTTGACTTACAATAGCTTTACATACACAGCATTGCGAGCGTTGATACGTTGGACATGGCAATACATCATATCCAAATTTTTCAAACCGTTCAATACCTTCCCATTCATTATTGCTATTCCTTGCAACTACAGCAACAACATTGAGATACAAAAAAACAATTATTGTTAATAATAAATGCTTCTTGTACAAATAATTGTTATGATAATTGATATAGTACATTTGGCATACACACACATGCGCGCGCGCAATAGCAAAATAAATGGTAGTATTAGGGAATATAATTAATATATATATATATATATATATAAATCGATTTCTACAATTCTAGTTTGTACTTTCTCTATATAAGTATAGACTTTTTGATTTACTAGACTTTTTGATTTATTATTTTTTTTTTAGTTGTTTTTTGTGCACTTCTTGTTTTCAAAAAAAAAAGTCTGCTGTCCAGCCGGAGAGGAGGTTAAGGGTGGTCCAGCTGTCTCGTCTCTTTAGCAATATTAATATTATACACCCCTGCCCCCCCATAAAATAATATTCCTTAAACAAATACTTGGTATAGTATTCTCCTGGTATTTGATTTTTGAATTATTATAAGAATAATTATTAATTAATAAATAATTCTAGTAATGTATATATATGCATATATTTCTAGTAAACAAAAAGAAAGAGGAAAGACTTTTAATAATTAGATAACGAAGAACTCTGTCGTTACAGACCCACGTTCTATGTGTTGAAACAATGAATAAACAATGTATAAAATTTGATGAATTATATAGTCGCTTAATGTTAAACCGAAGCACGTTGAAGCGTGCTTTTGGTTCCTCCTCCTCTTCTTCTAATAATAATAATAATAATAAAACGAGAAAAAAAAAAACTCGCCAAAAAGCAAAGAAAGATAGTAATAATGTCATAACCTCCAGAAAATTGAAGATTTTATGTTTGCATGGATATGAGCAAAATATTGATAGTTTTCGAAAAAAGACTGGATCCTTGCGAAGGGCGGGAAAGAGTCATGTGTCTGAATTTGTATTCTTAGATGCACCACATAATGCTTTAGTAAGAGATGGTGCTGATGAGGCAGCTGGTAATTATGCTTGGTATTTACCTCAAACAATAAATAATGACGATACAATCCCAAAATTTTTCGAAGATGATTCTCAAAGTAATGATGATTCCAGCAAAAGCTCCCGTAGCTGGTCTTTACCGTTAGATGAATCAACGTGGCACGCAAGTTTAGAACATATTGGGAAATGTTTTAAAGAGCAAGGTCCATTTGATGGTGTTTTTGGGTTTTCTCAAGGAGCTGCTACTGCTGCTGCTCTATGTCAATTACAAATGGCAAAAAATTTGAAACAACCATTAAATTTTATTGATTTTAAATTTGCTATATTTATTTCTGGATTTATTCCTTCGCATGGTCTATACATTGGAAATGAGGATATTGATACATCCATGCCATTAAGTAAATTCAATTCTTTGCACATAAGTGGGAAAACAGACGAGATTATAAAACCAATACGCTCTAAAGCATTAGTTAATAAATTTTCTAATAATAATAATCAACATGTTGAACATAGTGGTGGACATCTCGTCCCGTCGGAAAAACATGTTCGAGATGCATTGAAAGAGTTTTTAAAAATTCAAAGAGATAACCTCGGATAAAAATATGCCATATTTTTTAAGGAACTATATTCTCTCTCTCGCTCAATCATAACCCCTTGCATCAAAATCATCAATATTTTTATAAATACTAATGACGACTAATATAAGAAGTATGAACAAACTTGTATGACGATAAACATTCAGACTACCATGCAATTGTATATCATGATAAATTTTCATACAATATTTATATGCACAATATAAGCAAAAAATAGCGGAACAAGCGGAACATGTATAATTTGGAACATATGATAATAGTAAAGCAGCAGACAAAGCGAGATTAATACGAATTTTGTCTTCTATTTTTGTCCAAATGCATTGCTCACCATCATCTTCATTTAAAAGAAAAGTTTCAATATAAGAGATAGTGACGCTAATACTTAAAAATATCAATGCCCAATCACGCGCAGGGCTTATTTCGTCTATATTTTTGCTTTTATGTACATTTTTGAAAAATTGTTTTATAAATAATGAGCCCCGTTGAACAGTTTGTTTTTGTTTCCACCAATTCCCATGATAAAATAAATCACTTACATTTGAATATTCATATAAATAAAATGTTGGCATTATAGCTGTTGGTGCTACGTTTTCATCTTTCCCAGTATATAATTCTGATAATGGTAAACGTAATAATGATGCTGCATCTTTATCACCTTGAAAAATTTTACCGATCAATGTTATAATGTATTCCGGCGTCTTTTTCTTTCTTTCGTATTCACCAATTGCTGTCACATCTATCCAAGTTTCCCAATCTAATCTATGATAATACGGGGTGGTTACACATGGCCATTTATTTAAAACATCTGCTTTACATCGAAATGGCAATTCCTTCCATGCCACTTTCTTGTTAACACTAACATCATTATGTTGTAATTGCAATATCATAGGTAAAGGATCATGAGTATATTGTAATGTCATATCGTAACGCTTTTTTGTAATCGAACCGAACACACCGTAACTGTTTACAAAAGCAAAATCATCAAATGTATACAGCCATGGATGTGGACCAAATAAGTTTTTGAGCACTGGTTTACTTTTCCATAAAATAAATATTGCTAAAATTATTGGAACAAGTATTTTCTTTATGAATGATGTAATTTGTATAAAATAAAACCTAGCATTTCTTGTTTTTCTTTTCTTTGCATCTTCTACTTCTAATGATGCATCTTTCTCCTCCCCAGCATCGTTGTCATTACTTTCTTGTAATTTCATTATTTTATGTTTATAAAATGCAACCAATATAGACGATGGGAATAACAGTTCCGTATATTTTAAAATAAATGCATCATCAAACAATGCAAGACATGGTACTATTGTTAAATGATTTAAAAAAGCATAATTTCCACCCAATATCAATACAATTTGAAATGAAATTTGAATGACACCTGCAAAATGCCTAGGAGTTCTCCATGGTGATAAAAATAACCAAGGTAACACAAGTTCAACAAAATGATTTGCTAATACTTCTAAATAATGAATTTGTAAAGGTGATTTATGTAAAAGCCATGCTAATGGAGATGGATTTCCAGTTGTCTCATAAAAAAAAGCCATGCAATTCAACTTTGAGTATTTCCAACATGGTTCAGATGACATAATTTTTGATAATCCAGCACCTAGCATTACTCGAAATCCAAGCCATCGAAACAACCAAAGGACAATCATTGGTGTCGAATTACTATTATCTTTTGGTGATGAACGATAAAAATACGAATTTGTACGACATGTATTAAAAATATTTGATGTAATCGGACATAAAAAAATAGTTAGAAATCCTGTTTCTAGTAATTGAAAATCCCAACCATAATGAAAAAATCTTACACCAGGCAAATGTGATGCAAAATAAAATGATTCATATAATGCCCACAATATAAATGCGATTATAGGATTTGAAAGTCTTCCAGAACACAGAAGCAATGATAAAATAAACCCAACCCACCCTAGACATTCCAATACTCTATTGTTCCAACCAAATATTGAAAAGAACCATCCTTGAATTGGTAAATTTTTCGGTTCTGATAGCAATGGGACAGGGGTTAATCCATCGACACCAATCAATGGTCTTCCTTGCAATGCTACAATTAAAAATGCAGCACTATATACAAAGCCTAACGTGCGTATGATTAACATACGTGATAACCAATATGTATTTTTATTTATTGATTGTGATGTTGAAGATAATGATCTTTTTCTATTATTTTTTTTACTTCTAGGATATTCCAAAGATGATTGCAACGACGTTGTCACGGAAAATGATTGAAAGGCATCGCTATTTTCAAGTAAAGGTATATCCTCTTCCTCTATGTATGAATATGTATATTCTATATCCTTTACTTCCTTGGTATTATTTTTATCATAATATTTCTTTTTATTTATTTTACAACATTTACAATGAAAAAAAACGTTTTTAAAAACATATTGTATAATCTTTGCAATGATATAGAAATAAATTAATAGCAAAATAAATGTGTATAAGATGGACGAAGCAGTTAAATAATCTATCAACATGGTTGTTGGTTTATGTGTCGTCTATGTTTAATGTATATCGATTTGTATTGGTACACGTGCCATTATTATTATGTATGTCATTACATTGTATGTAAAATTAATTTTAATGTGAATATTTTGATTATTATATTTTTATACTCTTTATTATAACATGGAATATTATTATGTACAGTATAGTATGTATGAGAACAACAAATATGCACATACTATATATAAGTAATTTTACGATCGTACTACCAGGACTGATTACTCACACACATACATGTATTACGAACTTCGTAGAAACTTTGTAAAAAAAAGAAATATTTATTAATATACGTATATACATATTATAATACGAACGCGTATAAAATAAATTACCAAGCCAAATTTTTTTAAAAATTTAAAAAAGCAAAAAACTTAATATCGTGTAGTACGAACGTATATTAATAGAGAGAAACATGTACATACTAATATTTTTAGTGTCATACCTGGTATCATAGATAAATTTTACAAAGACACTTGATCTGCTTCATTAATTTCAATCATTTCTTCTTCATTAGTACTATCAAAACTTGGTGTTAATAAACTACTAATTGATGTTCCAACTCGTTCTCGATCACCATTGTTATAACCATTATCATCATTTGCATTTGATATTAAGCTTTCACGAAAATCAACTGACATTTGTCTAGTTCTCGCGTCGCCATTTGGATTCAATAATGACAAAGATGCTATTTTATTTTTTAACTGAAAACAACAACAAAATACCTTTTTATTTAAGTAATCTATCACAAATGAATTTTGATACCAAATGCATAGAGCAATTAATCCAGGCATGACCGAGCCTAGTATATATAAAACTTTAAAAGGAACAAGGCTATAACCAATTGAAACTGGAAGCAAAAACTCTCTTAACATAAATGGTACATTTATTACTAAAAACGTTAACGGCAATAACATTAATTTCCGAAACAGGGCCCATTGGGATTTACGCAAACGTGAATTATGTTGTAAAGTTCCATCATCACGGCTAACTTTGGAATATAAATAACCCAACAACATACATATAAAGAAAGTTACTGCTAATGGTGAAAAAATAGTAACCCAATGATATAACATATCTCCCTTCGACATGTGAAAATTACAATATGTTGGATTGTTTTTTTTATCACTTCCAAAACCATAATATCTATGTATCAATATGCAATTTATAATAGTTACAAAAAGTAAAACTATAAAATAATTTCTAGATCTTGTTGATTTATTTATCATTCGTCGTATAATTGTAAATCTTTTTTTTGCCAATAATGTCACGTGTGAGGGAAGTGTAAGATCAATGCGTATCAAAATATAAAACTCTACAGTCAAAAATACTACACACAGTTGATTTAATATTTCAGTTGCAATTAAGCAAAAACCTTGTATTGCACACGATACAGAATCTCCATCTTTGTATAGGTATCTATATACAAGCAGTTGCTCTGTTTTCATTAGATTTATAGCTATTAGCGCGGTAGATAGTTTCATATATGTATTAATCCCAATATTCCATTTTGACCTTGTTTTGTATAAAGCAGTTAAAACCATCGAGCATAGAATAAAAGAGATATCATTGTATAAATAATCAAATTTATAAACAAATAAATTCTCTATCATAAATGCATGGTCATTTGTCGTCGCGTTGGCCTTTGGCATGGTAATGTAGCTATATTTTTATTATTTATATAAATTAGTAAATCAAGTTACATATATCTATATACAATTATATTAATAATAATATTCACAATATATATATATATATATATCCGTATTTAATGGATTTTCTAATTATATGTCGGCTGCTATACGTATCTATCTAGTTACGTAGCAATTAAATATAATATCCTCATCTAAGTTATATCTACATTTGATCAACTCTTATACACACACACACATGCACATGCACATATACCTTTTTATAGCAAAAAAGCACAACAAAACAAGCTGAATCTTTAATAATAAAATTATAATATTAATGGTATTGTACTGCTGACCTGGTAATCTGGTAATTATAATCCAGGTATTATATTATAATCCGACTTTTTTTTTCCCATCCATCACCAAAAACACAAACACCACCATCCACCAATTTTTATACTTGGTAAATTTTATCATCTCGATCCTCCTCCTGGCCTCCGCCGAAATGCACAAATAATTGAATTTAAATTGTATGAAGAAATATATTGTTGTGAAAAAATGAATTTGCTCGATGTTACAAAGATATCATATATAGAATTCAATATTCATCTACAGCTTTTATTGTGAAAAAAAACAACGAAAATAAAAAAGCAACGAAAAAAGTAGATAGCAAATAAATATTGTTGAAATAAATAATACCATGTCAAGAAAGAAAAAAAATAATAATACTTCCTCCTCCTCCTCCTCCTCATGTTGTAAATGTTGTAAATGTACACCGGTTAGGATTATTATATATTTAGCATTTATATTAGCCTTATTCTATGCTGCAATTAATTACCATTTTATACAAAAACTTTCAGATCTATCACATATATCATTGAATTCACTCGGTAGTGTTAAAAATGTAAAGCATAACCAACAAAAGAGAAAAATGGACAATGATGATGACGATACTGAATTGGAGAAGAAAATT
>JACLAD010017350.1_pt1 | contig 11708 bp, 6 predicted proteins | sample 8027901 | NCBI WGS metagenome assembly JACLAD01 (sample SAMN15725071, study PRJNA655200) | protist metagenome | isolation source: fluorescence activated cell sorting (FACS) single amplified genomes of... | place: Spain: Blaines Bay Microbial Observatory, Mediterranean Sea | collected 2016-07-05
GTTGTTATAAGTTTTGAAATCGTAGACCAGGTAAAATACAACAATAACAAATTTAAAAAAAATGTATTGTTAGTTGTTATAATTTTTGAAATCGTAGAGATCAGGTATAAAATAGTGCTGTTCTTCCCTATTAAATCTGAAAATGTATTGTTAGTTGTTAGTTGTTATAATTTTTGAAATCGTAGAGATCAGGTATAAAGTAGTATACTGTTCTTCCCTATTAAATCTGAAGTACTTTTCCTATACTTAAAATACTACGACTATACATAGGTTATACAAAATACTCCCCCGAGGAATCTTCTAGTTATTTATAAAAAAAAAACGTTTTGACCAATCACACTGTGTGATAAGCACATAATAATAAAACAATATTAATTTTTATATATACTTGTATCTAGTATTACATATATCATCACAACCTCATTATTTAAACAGGAAATTATATGTGTGTACATAAACATAATATCATAAAAAAAGAAGAACGAACATTAATTTTATCTATCTATCCTGATTTTTTATTGATAAATCAACTAAAACACTTTGAAGATTTAAGATATTTTGTATAATATTTTCTCGTTCTTCTTTAATACTTGCTTCTACATTACATTCGTCGTCATCTTCATCATCATCATTATTAGTTGAATAATACTCATTACTTTCCACGTCACCTAGATCACTTTCAAGAAAAAAGTGTTTTTTATTGTCATTACTTTTATTATTGTGGATGATAGTTTTATAATCAATTTTATCATTATTTATCAACGATGTCATTTCTTTTTATTTACATATTATACGATCAAACTTTCGTCTTGGTTTTTATTATTATATTATATTTTCGTATATGTGTTGAGATAATCCATTACTGTATTTGCAAATTGTGTGTACATATATGGAAAGGAAAGTTTAAATGTGTCCGGACACGTACGTGATGTAATGTTGTTAATATTATAGTAGCTCAACAAAAACAAAAGTTTTATAGTTTTATTAGATTTTTTATACACAGTATAAGTATTACCTAGGTAATTTAAATTTAGCTATATGTCAGTACTGGATACGCACGTACCTTAACCTGTACTCTAACTGGTACAACTAATTGTTGTTGCACTGAGTCTGAGGAGAGTCCTTAATAAAATTTAATTGAGTACGACATACTACACCTGTAAATCTATAGTAAAAACAAGTAAATAATAATCGAAATTTTTTTACCCAATGCAACGCCACAATGTTAACACTGATTTTATTATATAGTCAAATAATAATCAATAAAAAAACAACAACATATTATATATTTTGTAATGTGCTAATCTGTGTACGATGATGAATATATATTTACCACCATTCAAATCGTTGATGTAAATGTTGTAATTCCCACTTTTACTTGTTACACCTTTAAATTGATATCGGCGTTGATATACTGCTAGAACTCGCAATATTAATATATAAATATATTTATTGTATAGACGACTACTAGTATATATAATAATATATTGACATACCTATATCTATTTACAATATTATATGATAACTTATTATCACCATGGATGAAATCCAAGAAAAGAAGCGAAAGCGTTTAGTAGAGAAAGAAATTAACAGTAGCGACGAAGATTCTTCGAGTCCATCTTCAGAAGAAGAAGAAGAACTTGCAATAAATTTAGATCAACATGGTAGGATAATTTTCGGCGGTTCATTAAACTATGATTTTCAATGCTATGAAAATATTTTTGATGAACGGATGGATGATGCATCGTATGCAACGCTTAGTAACGATTGCGATATCGCCTTTACAGCCAGAGAGATGGAAGATGACGATGACTATAGTTCTGGTGATACTTTTTTTTTGTATGCATCTGAGGATAAACCAAGGACTAAGCTGGAGCAATTGGTAAAAAGAATTTTTAGGCACCATACAAAAGGTATAAACTATGACCCAACGATATCGGGCGCAGAATGGTGGACACTAGTAGTAGATCCTGATGATGGTGGAGTAGGCTTTCATTGGGATAAAGATTATAACTTAGAACATCATGGTGTATCCATTTTCCCGCATATGGCAACTGTTACGTATATAAGTAACTTGCCAAAAGCAGCACCAACCATAATTATGGAAAAAACAGCCCCGCCAATGTATGCCGATTCAATTGAAGGTAAAGCAGGTGAAAATGTATACATTAGTTGGCCGAAACAAGGAAGGCATATAACATTTGATGGTAGATTTCTACATGCCGCATGCACAGAACTTATTCCATCGTTATCATCAACATCAAGTAATAATAATAAGAAAGGTTTATTGCTTCATGATACAAAGCGTATATCATTGCTTGTAAATGTATGGTTGAATCATGTTCCAAAAGGTGCTTCTAAATTACCAAAACATATTGTAAATAAATTATCCCCATTCTTATTTGATGATGATACTACTATTGCTAATATGCATAGTAATAATAATAATAACAACAATAATAATAATAAGCAAAAAAAATTGAAGCGACACATTGACTTTGTGGATGTAAATTTTCACAACAATATGAAACAACCAAATGATATTGTTGTAAAAAAAAAAGATATGGAAAGTTTGAAAATGTTTGAATGGGAATTGTTTGTAAACTCTATTGAATATGTTGTTCGTGCGTATATTCCAATCAAGGCAATAGAAGCGTTTAAAGGTAATCATCTTGATGGTAATTTATGTCGATTAATATATGATATGACAGAAGAAGAAGCATTTTTGCCAAATATTCAAGTGAAAAAAATCTAAAAAATAAAACGTACAGAAAGCTGGAAAGGTATGCATTATACATGAGATATTTTAATATTTTTTATAAATATTTTTAATAAAATATGTTTGTTTATTAAAAATGCATAACTTTATTTTTTAATTTACTTATATGATATATGATATGATAATTCCTATGATACCCTCCATATTATTAAAATTTATATTTATATTCGTAGTTTTTCAGTTATGATATATCATATGTGCAGAGATAATGATCTTTTTCGAATTGTTTCAATAAACTTATGAAACCTAGATTTGGTTCGACAATAGATCGTTTTTCACGTACACATCTTAATGCTTCCATCCACCCTATATTGTTTTTATACATTAAATACGCTATAATAATCGTCGCAGACCGTGATTTACCCATCATGCAATGGATTAATATTTTTTTACGTTTCGTATTATTGTTGTTGTTATCATTTTTACTAATCACTTGATCTATATAATTTATACACTCTTTCAAAATTACAAGTAACTCCATGTTTTTTTCTGGTTTATCAGAAACATTATAATATTTATACACAACATTGTCCATTTTTTCACATCCAATATCACCACATAATGATAATATGTCCGTGATGCCAATTTCAAGCAATTTATCGTTATTAATAGCTGCCCCAATACTTCCTATGTATATATTTTTCTCAATTTCAACGGGCATGCCATCAGTTTCTTTTAATCTTATAGCTGCTAATATTCGCAATCCTTTTGATACACGTGCGCTTCGTTTTTTCGAGTATGCCATATAATGAAAGACAAAAATTTGTACAGGTGCTGCATATGATGCTACCAGACTAATCTAAGATGGAAAAAGTGATAAAACAGTGTAAACGACATAAATAGTAAGAAAGAACAATGTAATCAAAGTTGAGATGATGTTAATACAGGTATATATAAAATATATAGTATTACTATTATCGAAATTATTTTCTTTCGAAAAAAAAGCGAGAAAGAGTCTGACGACGGTAGTCCTGGTAGTCCTGGTAGTCTACAATAGATATAGCTCTATAATAATGTACATAGTACCTTTACCCTGTACAACTGTTAAAAAAACTTAAATAATACTAATAATGATACAACAGGTATCAATATTGAATTTTAAATTGCCACAGCTCTGTGTGGGAGCTATAGAGCTAGCTCTAGCTCTAGCTCTAGCTCGCCAGGCTAGAGCTAGCTCTAGCTGGGCTCCCGTGGTAGTCTTCCTGGGAAAACGTAGATTTGGACCTGGAAGATCTAATAAGGTGTGCAGGTGTCCAGAATTATGAATAATACGTATATCGTATAGTTCTAATAGTAGGATTTTGGCATTGCTTTACTGGATTATTATTTTTTTTAAAATGCACACTGCTGGACTGCCAGAAGACTGGCAAGCTTGTACTGTGGCTGGCTGGCACACCACCACGTACAATATTTAAAAACATCTGCTACGACACCATTGCACCGCCAATAACTGCTTTTACTTCTTCTTTGCTCTTATCTTTTGCAATTGTCATCGTTGTTCCAGCAATCATATTGACAAAGGAAAAGACTGGCAGGTCAAAGATATCATCCCCATATGGCTCATTAACCAAAAATGAAAATGCAAACAAGGAAACGACAACAAATACTACCATTATGACACCTAAAAAGCAAATGGCAGAAAAAACTGGCCGAGATGCATATTGAAATCCTTCCGAAAGTATAGCTTTTTCTAATGTAAATGTAATTAACCAGACATGCATACTTAAATGAACCGCAATTTTGTACACTACTGGTATAGGCATATGTACATTAATAATATAATACAATTATCTCTCAATATTTTTATAACAACAACGAAACATGACAATCAGACCTTGTTGATAAATACATATTTTTTTTATTTTGTTGTAGGTCATTTATACTATTTCAAGGTGCTGAACTGGCTGACCTACTGTAATATTTGGAAATAATAATAAGTTTATTTATGGAAAAAATAGTATATAAAAGCGTAACGGACAGCTGGTCTGGGATATGGGCTGGGATGTACTAGATGTGGACTTGGCACCTATGAAAATTTAGTATTCTTATTTGTACTTAAATAGACTATTTGAATTTTTTTTTTGCGGATAAATTGGTTTTTGTAAATAATATATACTTAAAAGTACCAAATTTTATATTTTTGGCGAGTGCCATGAATACTTTCTTCACATTTTGCATTTTGATAGCAACCATAGGCTTGTTAGTATATGGCCATGAATACTTTCTTCACATTTATTTCGAGAGGGTACCAAAATCGTACTTGATAGAATATATGAAATTTGATAGTTGCCAAGTTTACACCGAGTCTTCGCTTGCGCTCAGAATTCCTGATTTTGGGCTGTAGCAGGCGAAGATGAGGGGATCGAGTAGGCTGGGATGGGAGCTCGGGACAGCTTGGAGGCTAGTGATGGCCACGGCAAGAAAAACAATTCACGCCCGACCACGGCATCTGGGAAAAATCCACAACCGACCACGGTTTGACGGCGTTTTTGACGCCGTCACTATAGCTGTTTACTATTGAAAAAAATATCAAGCCTATTTAGTGCTAATATATGACAAAATTATTAGGAACCTTTAAATAGATTAAATTTCATGCCAATTTACATGATTTTTTTCATATTGTTTTTTATGATTTGAGTATACCATTCCTATATTTAAGTTATTATTTTTAATTTTAATAGTAAACAGTCTAAAATAGATTCCTGTTAAAAAATAAACCGTGTTAGTATGGATTTTTATGTCAATTTACATAGTAAACAGTTATAAATGACGGCGACAACGGCGTTTTCCATTTTGCCAAAAAAATTCACAACCGACGACGGATTCCAGAAAATCCACGGATTGTAGCCGTCGGTGATGTCCGTGGCCATCACTATTTTAATTTATATTGGAGGCCGAATTCCCCCCCAAAACTTAAGGTTTTAAGAAAGAGTCGTCTGACATGACACGCAGACTGTATATATTAGTATATTTTCTTTAGTATAGATTTGAAGGGGAAATAAAAGAATTATCAAAATACTGATACAACATATTACTCTTAATTACCGAGTATCATACTTCGTAAAATTTTTATTTACCACCAGGATTATGCAACACCATTTTACTAAACAATTGCGTTTGCATATTTGTCATGGTAAACTTCAATCCACGTTCGGAACATTGAAATTGCACTTTTGCAATTCCTTTGATCGAATCAACAAACAAACCATGTAAACATACTAAATCATAATCAAGTTTTGTATATTCGTTTTGCTTATAATGATGCAAACCACGTCGAACGTGACCTTGGGTATCTTCAAAATTCATAAACAACATTTCTTGCCATAATTCTTCAATATATTTAACAAACCCACCTGGATTTTCTAAAATTTCACCCAATTTTGCTATATATTTACTCCCAACAAGATCATGAAACCATGTACATTCATTGATATAATGTAATAACGTAACCATAGTTATTTCACTTTCATGCATATCCATCCATTCAATGAAATCATGGAACCATTTTGCAAATTCTTTTGTATATTTATAAGGCAAAATATTTGGATTTTCATCAATTGCTTCCATTAAACACGTTAAAAATTCCAATATATGTTTACGCGGAAGTGTAAATGACATGCTACCACGTAATTTAAAGATATCATTTAATATTGCTAATTTTGCACGATTTTGTGAAAATATGTTCTTCTCCCCAGGTGATATATCAAAACGAATTGATAAACTACGTAATAAATTTGCAATAGGCATATAAAAACCAAACGCTCCTCTAATATGCATAGCTTTACCAGCGAAAAAAATACATAATCGATATACACGAGTACCTTCACCTTCAACCAATTCAATTGTGAATGAATCATATTGTGGTATTTCCTGAAAAATAGGCTTTAAATATTTATTTAAAATTCCACGAAACCCCATTTCCAATGTATCTAAACGATCCGATGGGATGAAATCATGCACAGCAAAATCAACCGTTATAAATGTTTCAACTTTGTCTGGTGCTTCAATTGAATCTAATAATTCTGTTAAATCCGTTGCTTCTAATTTTAACCAATCCACTTGCATTATAACAAGATTTTCAGCACCCAATGCGTTGGAAAACATACGTTTATCAACATCCCCAATGACTATTTCACTTTGCAATACAACGCCTGATTTTAATCGATCATCATCAACTTTTCCTACTTGTAAAGCGGCTAACTTTTTCTTTTTTTTCTTCTTTAATGGTAATGGATCCGTTGCTCTACGTTTTTCATATGTTTTACCAATTGCTTCCATTCTACCTTTAAATAGTAAACAATTTACCTTTACACGTAAAGCAGTTTTTTGAATAAAATAATGCATATCATGCTGTAATTTTTCTTTGACAAATGGTACGATTTGTACATATCCTCCAGAATTTCTTTTTTTATTTAAAATATTATTTCCAGTTTTCTTATTATTACGATCCTTTTTCTTTTTCTTTGTTTCAGTATTATTATTATCCTTATTGTTATTGCGATTGTTTCTTCTTTTGTTTTTATTATCATTTAATGCTTTCATTTTTTCTTGTAATTCTTTTTGTGTTTTCTCTTCCTCTTTTCTGATTATTTCTGATAAAGTTATATATTGCGTATCTTTCATAATTTGAATAACTAAATCATCGATTAAAACATATGGAACGTCATCCGTCCATCCATATTTACAAATGATTTCACGTCCATGTTCCTTCGTTATAACTATTTGATACAAGTCATATACAAATAAACGTACATGTTCTGGTAAAACAGCACCATCTGGCAACTCTAAATATTGTGGTATTTTCGGTTTTCGTATACGTTCACCTGCTCTTTCTTGTCTTCGTACTTCTTTCCTCGCTTCTTTCTCTAAAAATTTCCTTGTTTTTCCCGGTAACAAAACTTGAATTGGCATTGTTTTACTTATTAAATTTATTGAATTATATATTCGTTCTTTTTCCCTATCTTTTATATTACGTAAATCCATTTCCAAAATACCTAAATCATCATGTAAAGTTCGTGTCAATCTACAATCCCAATGCAAACGTACGAAACCTTCATAATCTAAACCAATTTTTTTTTGTGCACTTGCATATCGTTTTAAAATAATCGTTTCATATGTTCTTTGACTAAATAATTCATGCTGAAATTCCTCCTGCCTCAATGATTGTGTACAATACGTTGCAAAATCATGCAAATTCCAATATCCATTTTCTCGATGGTCAAATAAGTCAAATATAACACGCAAACGTTCTCTGGCATATTCATTATATGATAATACACTCTCTTCAATTAATGTTTTTGGATCAACAATTAATTGATATTCACTAACTTCATCTAAATTTGGTACAAATGGTGGTGGCAATGGTGGTTCTATATCCCTATTTTGTAAATTTACATTTTGCTCATATGCAACTTGTAACATTTCTGGATCGCAACGTAACGCTTTTATTGAATCTTTTAAACCTTCAATTTTGGAAATAATTTTTCTACGCCGTAAATTTAATTGATTGTATGATAAATTGACAAGTTGTGAACGTGGTGTTGGTACATACCCCCTCCCTTTAAATCCTTTTGCAACGATTTGTTGATCATCCACTTCCCCAGCAGCAGACGCCACACCTTTTTTTCTAGGTTTCATTGTTGTTCTTTGTACTATATTATTATTATTATTATATTTAGTCTATCTTTTAATAAATTATAATAATTTTGAAACCAGTGTGTATTATATTATATAGATTGTAAATATGAATTTTATTACATCCAAAATATGAAGCAGCAACTTTTCGCTTATTCTTGATAAGTATTTATCCTAATAGATGGTGAAACATTTTAGCTTAAATATTATATGTATATGTATATCTATATTTGTATGTGTGATGTAAATCTGTATACCAGATGTATAGTCTTTTTAAAATTTAAACTTTTTTTTTTTTTTTTTTTTTTAAAATAAAAAAAAAATATATACGTGCATACCGCTGGTAGAGCCGCTCCGTTTTGCACAGGTGCAGGGGACCACCCGACATAGATGCTGAAAATGACGTTCTGACGATTTTAAAATTTACAACACTTAAATAATTAAATTTTCAATTTTCCAATAATTTTTATTATAAGTCATATAATGATAGTTAAGGTAATTAAAAGACAAAAATAGACTAAAATTAAGCTGTATACAAATGTAGTGTAAGAAGTATATAATTTAATTATATACTTCTTACATTATTAAATTATAACGATTAGTACTTATTTAACGATTATTATCTCAATTACCTTAACTAGTATTATGTGACTAATAATAAAAATTATTGGAAAATTGAAAATTTAATTATTTAAGTGTTGTAAATTTTAAAATCGTCAGAATCGTCATTTTCAGCATCTTGAAGGGTTTGAAGCCCGTGCACAGGTGCAGGGGACCACCCGACATAAAACGGAGCGGCTCTACGCACATACGCGCGAAGACGGAGTACAGATGGTACATGTACAGTAAGCGAAGAGGCGAGGATCTCGACTACCACCACGGTGGTAGTCTAGCACATACGCTGGTACGCACATACGTGCATATACCAGGTATACAGTAAATTTATTAGACGACTACCGCCGCTAATAAGGAAAATAGATATATTATATTTTAGCTACTATGGATATATTAATTCGTTGGAATGCACACATATACTGTATCATCATGACAAACCTTGCCTTGGCTAAAGACGACACATGTGAACATGTTATACAAAGAAAGCATTTATAACACAACTTGGATAAATACAAACAGATTTTTATAGTGTCTATTTAGTAAATATAGCAAGATGAAAAAAATGAAAAAAAGAATGAAAAAGTCAAGCTGTCAATGATATATTAAAACGTAGTAAAATGAAAGCCAGGGTAAATACTAGGAACAAGAAAAAACAGCAGCAGCAGCAGCAGCAGAGAGTAAATGATCTTACTCATAGAGATAATAAAATAATAGAAATGAAAGACAATGAACATTTTGTTATTACTGGAGAACATAATACAATAGAAAAAATGGTTCAACATAATCATCATACTAATACATTAAGTAATAATAACAATAATGACATGACCAATGGTGCAAACAATAATATTATTGATAACACAATGGTAGTAGAAGATATTATCAATAATAATAGTAGTTATGACAAGCAAATTATCGTTGAACCGAATTCAAATCATCATAATATGATCGATTTAATAAATATGAGTGCAACACAAAGGAGAGCAATCTTTTCTGTGGAAATACTATGTGATACAATAAACGAAAAGATGAGACAATCTGCTGCAAATAATGATGTTCAAAAATTGAATAAATTATTAGGATCTGGGATTAATTGTGATCCTCAATCGAAATTAACTGGCTGGGCACCAATACATTATGCAGCATACTCAAACAATCATGAGTGTGTAAAAATATTATTAGAACATGGTTCAAACCCTGAAAGAAAAACTTCAGATGGTAAAACTGCAATTCACTTATGTCTCGAGGGAAATGGTGAAAGACATTGTGAATCATATCAATTAATACATAAATGGATAGATAAAAAACATACAGATGAAAAATATCGTAATAAGAAATCGAGATTACGTCGTAGTAATAGTAGTATAGAAAATTTATCATTAGCAAGGTCTGGATTTAAACAAAGAAGTGCATGGAGATAAAATTATATGTGGTGTCTTTAACAGGACGAAAATGCGTAAAAAAAATATATTTTTACCCGAGAAGCGCCCCGTGTAGTAATGTTAAGTTCCGTCTATTTGATACTTCTCGTATGCATAAAATAAAAATATTTTAGTGTACATTTTTTTCTTAGCGTGTTATGAAAAATATTTAAAAAATATAAAAAAAAATTTAAAAAAAATGTTTTTTTTTTAAATTTTAATCCCACCTACCCCACTCTTTTATTCTTTTTTTAAGTTGCATCTATAATAACCCTTTTTACATTCTTTAAATCAGGCATGTTGTTTACATCAAAAGGTGGGGGTATATTTAATTCCGATGCAATATCTTGTAAATCACAACAAACAGATAATTTCACAGGTATACCATTTTTTGTTCTCTCAAGCGATGCTTTATATTCTGGATCTCCTGGTATCAAAACAGGTTGCGTTTCATCAATTGGAGGACAATTACGAAATGTTTTAATCCATAAATCCATTGTTTGTTGAAATTCATTTACTGGACGAAAACCATTGATTCTCATTGCACCAAAAAAATGTCCAATTCCATTTACACGTTGATGTATTGTTGTTGACTCTTCTTTTTTATTATCATCCCCATCATTATTACTTTTTGTTGAATCACCATAATTGACTGCATTTGTAGTAAACCCATCTACGGTGGGCCCCCAATTTCCACCACTAAGAACTGCACATAATATATCAACCATAGCTGCTAAACAATAACCTTTATGTCCACTATTAATTCGATGACCACCTAAATTCATCAAAGCACCTTCGCCTAATACTTTATCAGGATCTGTACACTCCAATCCATCTGAATCGATTGCCCAATTTCCTCCTAAATTTTGCCCTGTTCTGGAACATTCTTCAACTTTCCCCCAAGGCACTACGGAAGTGGCCATATCAATAATCATTGGTCGACCTTTATTTGTACAAGGAAATGCAATTGCAATTGGATTTGTCCCTAAATATCGTTTTTTACCATATAACGGAGCAACCACCGATCCTGAATTTGTCATCGATATGCCAATCATATCTTTTTTCAAGCATTCAAGAGAATAACTACCAGCAATTCCATAGTGGTGGGTATTTCGTACACTAACCCATCCACTGCCAACTTTTTCTGCTTTTTCCATTGCAATTTCATTACATTTTGGTCCAACAATCAATCCTAAGCCATTATCTCCATCTACCGTTGCAGTCGAAGCAGTTTCTTTAATTATTCTAATCCTTGGTTT
>JACLAD010010398.1_pt1 | contig 11707 bp, 5 predicted proteins | sample 8027901 | NCBI WGS metagenome assembly JACLAD01 (sample SAMN15725071, study PRJNA655200) | protist metagenome | isolation source: fluorescence activated cell sorting (FACS) single amplified genomes of... | place: Spain: Blaines Bay Microbial Observatory, Mediterranean Sea | collected 2016-07-05
TTGTATTTTTTCTCTCCACTACAACATTCTGCGATCACTCTAATAATTTCACGATCACTTTTACCACGTAGATCCAATCGCAGTAATCTCTCATATGCATCATTGATGTCATAGCTATTCATAATGACGTGAAAAATATCTCTGCGTGTATCTGTATTCATGTTGAGTTTTTTAGCTAACGCTATGAGCGCATCATCAGTTTCAAGATAACTGTTTCCAGCGCTGGTAGAAGCAGAGGAGTTACTATAATCATCATTCATACCATCCGTGACTTTCCCACTCAAAGTAGAGTTTGCATTGCCTGAAATTGTACCATGGCCTTGCCAACTTGCACCTGCTTTCCACCATCTTCCCTTCGTTTCAATCTGCAACACATCAGATAATCCAATACGCATACATAGTTCTCCTTTCTTAGACCCAAGAGATGTTTTAATGCCTCCTAACCATTTCCTGTAAGATTTCACTAAGTCGCCAAAAGTATTTTGAACCCTTCTGGATTTGTTATTTTTTAAATCAGTGACTGCATCCATGAAGTATACCGCTCTACCAGAATTGAAGGAGGATGACTCACTAATATGATATTTTTCAATGCAAGAAATTATATTTTTGAGTCCCATTGGATCGTCAGCTCGAAGACTTGATCCACAATGATCAATAGCAACACACAATAATTCTACCTCCATATCACTGATTCCCTTGCTGCTACTGCTACTGCCCGCATCCGTTGTAATCGAATTCATTATATCGATGACCATACCATGATGAAGCACTCGAAAATTGTAAAGATAAATCAAAATCAACATCAAATTGACAGGTACTTTATCGCCTATTAGATCATGTGTATTTGTGATTTTGTCATGTGAAGAAATGCTCTCTCGGGAAGTAGTAAGGTTTTCATGAAGTTTAATTACTACAGACTCTATCACACTAGCACCAATATCTTGGCTTTGAACGAAATGCAATCCAGCAACAATTGCTGCGTATAATGGAATTAATGCTGTCATAACTTGTGTTGGGTTAGCACATACTAAAAGAATGTTATCTTTTAAAACATGAGTCACTACAGTTGAAGAATTAGTCCCGTACAAGGCTTTTATAGCGCGAATTGTTGGGTCCTTGCTTTGTTCAGACAATCTGTTCAATAATCCATTCATCGTCCTTCGAACAATAATTACTTTCTCAGATGAATTGTCTATAAACTCCTCCAAAGATTCTTCGACGTTACGAATATCATCGTCATCTTTACTGCTATTGTCACGTTTCCGTTTTCCAGGAGGGATGTATTTACGTGTTCCTGTGTCATTGGCAGCAGTTGGATCCAGTTTCCTACCGTATATGTCCTCGCCAGGCGCAGCTCTATTGATATATGTATCTTCAGGTAATGATTCATCACCATCACCATCACCATCACCATCACCATCACTATCACCATCACCATCGTCATCATTATCATCATCTTCATTATCATCTTCACCAGAGCCTGAATTACTATCGTCTTCTTCATCACCTATACTATCGTCATCATTATAATTATCACTGTCATTGTTATCTTCCTGTAATTCTTCATCGTCATATTCGATGTCTGAAACCTCGTGCTCAGAATCATGCAAGAAAGGCACTACTTGAGAACTCTTCTCCTGATCAGAGTCATCATTATCTCCTCCTTCCCTTTGCAAATCAGCCTCATTGACACCTCTTTTCCCCACAGCATCCAAGTTCATCAAAAAACTCCCAAAATTGCCCCCAATACCTTCGAACATTTCGTATTCCTTATCCAATTTAGCAGCAGCCTTCCCCTTGTCTCCTTTGATACCAAGCAATTTCTCCAGACGCCTAATTTCCACATCCTCTGGATCCTCTCCTGTTGAGTTTGCGACACTTTCATGTATTCGTAAGTATTCTTCTTGCTTTCTATTCAACTTTTTTAGTTTTTTCTTGGGCTGATGATCATCAGTGCGACTAGTCTTGCTGTGATCATTTCCCTTTGAAGTTCCCTTCTTCTTCATGCCGCCTATTTCCAACAAACCAGTATCGAACTTTCCTTTCTTTTGATTAGATGAAGTTGAAACCGTAGGTTTCGATGAAAATGCTGATGCTTTACGTCTTTTCTTCTCTTCACGTTCATTCTTCCTCTTCTCCTTGCGTGAGACGACCCTCTTGTTGCTCTTCTTACCTCCTGAAGCAGGCATATCACTCTGTCACGTGTAGAGGATAAGAAGCGTCAAATGAAGGATGAGAAAGGGGAGGAGAGCCAATGAATTGGATGGCGAATGAAATTACGTATGGGAACGATGCAAAGAGATGGACAAATCCCTCTACCAACAATCTAATTAGAGGCGCCCGCTGTGCTGCTGTATGATGCATGTAAAGGTAATAGAGAGTATTATAGGTAAGTAGGTAAGTACACCTCACTCTGCTTGATCACACAATGAATGATGTCTAGAAAAGAGAGAGGATATGATGTATGAGTAGGTTCCTTTTTCGTCCAATTTTGGGCAGGTAGATTATTATTAGGTACCATTAAGTAGTAGGTAGTAGGTATATAGAGAAAAAGGCCATCTCACATCAATCATACCTGCCTATTTTACCTTCATGCACCATCACACACCTGCACAGCATAGGCCCTCATGAACTCTCAGACACAAGAAAGTCCCCAATCCACACCGAGTGCAGCGTAAGGACTTTATTGCATTGATTTTCTCTCCAATCATTTGTTTCACACACGAGTGAAGGGGACATTCAGATTTAGATATCCGCACACATTCATATTTCATAATACTTCTGAAAAGATTAGTAATTGCAGCGTGTCATCATTGACTTGTGCGTGATTAGCTTTATTTAATTCCCGGGTGGAAAAAGAAAATCCGACATGTTGTTCCATATACAACGATTTCTTTTCTCTTCATTATGTATGGCATGCATCATACCGTTGGTTGAGTACTTCATGCTAGATCTTCTCTATTCCGGTGGTATCATCTTTTGGCTATTCGAATGTTATTACATCCTACTTTTTGATTTATTTTGGAGACAGAAGGCATCCGGAAATATATGTGATTCAGGAACAGAAAAAGGGTCATGGGAAGATCCTGAAGTATATGGTGTGAATAGGCGTGCATCACATGTTCCTCTGAGATCTTTTAATTCACCGAAGGTAGCTCGTGAATTTTGGATGAAAGGGGGTGGAGTTTCTAATAAGAATTTATTAAGTAATATCTATTATTTGACTGGTGTTGCAGGATCACCTGATGCACTTGACTCGCCAACTTGGAGATTTACTCTGCGAGGGGATCCAACTGATTTACCAGCTAAATGGGAACAGATAGGTTATGATGATAAAAACGGATCTGACGGTGTGAACTGGCATGATACTAAATTACCAGCCCACTGGCAGCTGCAAGGTTACGATATTCCTATTTACACAAATACTACATATCCTTTCGTGTTCAACCCACCATACGTCCATCGAAACGGGAAATGGTTTGCAACCGTGTGCGACAAGGGGTTGGGTGGCACTATCGAAAACGAGGGAAAGTTGGATCCAGCAGAGCCTGGTCCCAATGCAACAGGATTATTTCGCCGAGAATTTTCAATACCTACGGAATGGAAAAATGGCATGCAAGACAATCGATTGTTTTTGATATTTGAAGGAGTTGATTCGTGCTTGGACGTGTGGCTAGATGGACAACATGTGGGGTACTCTCAAGACTCCTGCCTGCAATGTGAATTCGATGTGACTACCATTATAAACAACTTAGAACTACAGAACCCAGGCAACAAATCCATACACCATACTCTTGGTTTACGAGTATGCAGATGGTGTGATGGCTCCTACTTAGAAGATCAAGATAAGTGGTGGATTAGTGGCGTTTATCGCGAGGTGTACCTCATGCGTAAGCCAGATGTGATGATCAGTGACTATGAGATTAAAAGTACAATTACTTGGAACGAAAAAGACGAACCTACGCTAGCCATAGTAGATTTAGAAGTAGTTGTGGAGAATTTTATGCCCATAGGTGATAATAATATTGGTCTGTCAGTCGATTCAGACCTCTCCTCCATAGAGGGATATGCTATCCGTGCAGAAATGTACCAGGCAAGCGAAGATGTTAACCAAGGCCCCTTCTTACTTTCTAGCGTGACATGTACAAGGAGAGGATTGCTCTCGAAGCAACAACAGGCCGATGAAGATGTGACGTACCCTATGGAGAAAGTAGATGCGTACAGGAATCCCGAAGTTTTCGCCCTCCAACTTCCAGTTGAAAAAAAAGATATCAACATGTGGAGCCCAGAAAACCCTTATTTGTATACTATTGTTATATCATTATATCCATCATTAGATGATGCATATACTGCATCTGCAAAGACTGTGATAGATAACGAATCATTGCGATTCGGTATTCGTGAAGTAGATGTGGGTGGTGCACATAATCAGTTGAGGTTAAATCACAAACCTCTGTTAATTGCTGGTGTCAATCGACATGAATTTGATTGTGATAAAGGCAGGGCGATAGATGAACAATGCATGTGGGAAGATGCATTCTTGATGAAAAAGTTGAATATTAATGGCGCTAGATGTGCTCACTATCCCCAGCATCCCAGATGGTTGGAAATTTGTGATGAGGTCGGTTTGGTTGTTGTAGACGAAGCCAATATTGAGTCACATGGATTTCAAGTAGTAGGGCAAGCAGTAGGATATTTGTCATCCAGACCCGAGTGGATCGGTGCGCACATTTCCCGTATTACTAGAATGTATGAAAGAGATAAAAATGCGACCAGCGTGATTGTCTGGTCACTGGGTAACGAAAGCGGTGTTGGGACTAGTCATAGAAGTGCATACAAATGGTTAAAATCTAGGGATTCAAGTCGTTACGTGCAGTATGAGAGTGGCGGTGGTCATAGTGTTGTCACTGATATTATCTGCCCTATGTATCATAGACCAGAATGGTGCAAGAAAAATGCTCTTCATGATTACAAGAAGAGACCAGTGATTTTATGTGAATATGCTCATTCAATGGGGAACTCTGGTGGGGGACTTGAGGATTATTGGCAATTATTCAAAGACAAAGAAGTCCCTAGAGCCCAAGGTGGATTTATATGGGATTTTGTAGACCAAGGTATCACCATGAAGAATGAAAAGGGGGAGAAAATTGGGTTTGGTTACGGAGGTGATTTCGGCGATCAGCCCAACACTAAACAATTCTGTATCAACGGTATCTTAGGTCCAGATAGGAAACCACACCCAATCGCATATCAAGCCAAGGCTCTACATTCACCTATTGAATTCGATCTTGTAGTAATTGAATCAGGAGAACCAGATGGAATCAGTTTCAGGGATGTGTACGTGACCATAGAGAATCTCAATAATTTCAGAGATACATCTTACATTGAATTTCAGATCAGATTACAGTGTGATTCACCTAAACTTCAAAATGGAGTCGCAAAGAAAGTATTCGTGACAATTGCACCATCAAAGGGAGCTTCGGTGAGCTTGGAAAGTGTGTTCATGCCCTCAGCGAGTGTTTTAGGGGATTCGTTTTTGGCTCAAATAGCATCAACTTTAAAATTGTCATTGGAGGATTTGTCGATGGCAAATGAGATGTGGATAGAGGTAAAGGCCCTTGTCGCAATTGGACATGGCACAAAGGCTGTACCAGAAGGTCATGAAATTGCTTGTGTTACTTTGAAGCATCCCACTTTTATGGGTGCGCTGAGTGAAATACATGGAAAAATTGGAGATTCTCTCGTATCTTCTCCTGGAATGCTCTCACACTCCGAATCATATTCATCTATTTCTGAAGTTCAGTGCAAATCTTCGTTGGATTCAGAGGGTAATCTTAAATCTATTGTTGTAAGTTGGAGTGACGGAGCTCAAGCGATTGTGAGTGGCACATGCGGGCGTCTAATTTCGTGGACATCAAAGATGGGTGAAGAGATCATTTCATCTCCTTTTGAACTATGCCTATATCGTGCTCCCACTGATAACGATCGTGGTGGCGATGTGATAGCTTATGCTAGTAGATGGAGCGCTGCTGGAATGGATACTTTGAAAAGAACTGATGTTGTAGTGATGACCAACACTGAGCCAGCAATGTCCGAATTACCTTCAATCGAAATTTTGGTTGAATTCAATCTGAAACCCGACGATGATACATTCCAAATGCATTGTATCCCTGTTTCGTTAAAATATTGCTTTCATAGCGATGGGAAAATTTCCATCAGCAACACAATTACTCCACCTCGCCATATACCACCTCTACCTCGCGTTGGTGTGAGATTTGCAGTACCTGAAGCAATGAAAAATGTGCACTACTTTGGACTAGGTCCTCATGAGGCTTACGATGATCGTAAGAAGTGCGTTCGTTTAGATTGCTTCAAAACCAACGTATGTGACTTACACGTGCCTTATGTTGTACCACAGGAAAGTGGCCGGCGTGCAGATCCTCGTTGGATTGCTCTACGTGATGAACACAATGCAGCCAATGGTTTGATGATCATTCCAACGCCTCGCAGTAAACGCAAACCAGAGGAAATATTTTCCACTAATACTAAGAATCCATTACTTAATTTTAGCGAAGTGAATATACCTAATTACATTGGTTGGGGGTGGTCTGCATCTCAATTCTCTCTGGAGAGTTTTAATGGACCCGACACTCTTCATGACCATCAGTTGCGTCCCGATGACAATGGGCAGATCCATGTCCATGTAGATAGTGCAAGTATGGGTCTTGGGGGTTATGACAGTTGGTCACCAAATGTCCTCGATGAATACTTATTACATACAGCAGAAACTTTTGCCGTCGATGTGACCCTGGTTACCATGTCTACAATAGCCACCTTAGAAGGATCAACTTCAGATTCTGCCATCAAATCTACATACAGTAAACTTTTAAGTAAGTAAGTTGTTGTCGCTTTTTGATTTATTTCCTTCTTAATGTTCCTGTCTTCACTATTTCTTTTCGACATCACTCGATGACACGCCAAGACAAAATTTTCTCTTTTAATTTTACGCTTTTTGTATCTTCTTGTTCAGGAAATTCTGTTGGACTGCATCTAGGCGATAGTTTTCACGGGGGATCAGACGATGAATCTGCAGAACAGAGGAGTTTGTTATCAGCCTCACCTTATCGGAGATAGGTCATGAATTTGAAAGTAATTAAAATTGGTGGATGATCAATAGATTCGGTGTGATCGAAAGGTGCCCGATAATGGGAGCACCTAGAATTTATGACTTCTAGCCTCTAGAAGTTACTGATATCATACTATATGTGAATGTCAATTTGGCTGAAATAGAAGTAAAGCACTTAGTGCTTCTACTTCCCTAAGGTATTGTATACTTCTATGTATGAATTTTAGCTACCTGAACGCAAAACAACGAATCAAACAAAAATGAATCAAAATCTAACTGAAGATCGCTAAGACTAAGAGCTAAGAGCTATATGAGCTAGAAACTAGAAGTAGAAGTAAGAGGGCGGAAAAAGCCATCCCAACGAGGAAGGCCAACATGTGTTTCAACAATTTACCTATTACTTATTAGTCGGGACTAAGGTATATTATTATTATAATTATAGTTATAGGAGAGGCGCTAGCGAATAGTGAAGTGCTTCTGCTTGCTTACTTGCTTGGTGAAGCATCCTCTTACCGCTTATTATTATTACCGCTACCGCTACCGCTACCACTACCACTACCACACTTCAGCACTTTTAACTTTTAAACTCTTACCACCGCTGCATAACTGTTTCTTGTTTATTCTTACTATTACTATCACTACCGCTTATACATGCTACATGAAGCGTGAAGTGCTTCTACTTCTAGCTTCTACTTCTAGTTTCTAGTTCCTAGAAGCTAGAAGCTAGAAGCTAGAAGTAGTAGTAGTAGTAGTAGTAGCAGTTCCTAGTCCTAGTCCTGAGAAGTACTTACTTCTTCTACTTCTACCTATCTTCTTTTTCTACTTCTAGCTTCTAGTCTATATGTAGTCTGGAGGTAGAAGTGTAAGTGTAACCGTAAGCTGTAAGCTGTAAGTGTAAGAGTAAGAATAAACAGCTACACATTACACATTACACATTACACAGTAGTAGTAGTAGTAGTAGTAGTAGTTTACGAGTAGTAAGAGTATTGTCTAGCTGACGACGCAAGCCTCGTCCGCTTCGTGCTCAATTGAGCTGGTCGTTGATATGTTTTCTCCCTCTTCAACAATCTCCAGCTCTGCTTCATCTGTCTCCAACTCCATTGACTCCTTCTCCTGTGCGCCGCTATGTAGCCAACAGTAGACCAGAGAAAGCGCCAAGACTGCAACGACGGTCCAAATAAAAATGCCTACAGCGGAGCTGGCAAACTCTTCTGTATTCTCTTCGTCGAAATCAATGTCGACAGATAGGACCAAGGATGGGGTCGACGTTGGGCTCAGGGTAGGATTCCGGGTAGGATTCTGGGTAGGGTCCGGGGTCGGACTTGAGGTAGGAAGCGGGGAAAAAAATGTTCGAACACGCTTATTGCCATAGTCCGCTATATATACATTCCCAAACGGGTCCACCGCCACTTCCATTGGTTCCCTGATTTTAGCGGATGTCGCGGCTCCTCCATCTCCTGAATACCGTGCCTGCTACTGCTACTGCTACTGCTACTGCTACACCGCTACACCTACGCCATAGATGATGGCAGCGTTCACATTGATCGCTCATTCGGACGCAATACCACACCATTACCATTCGCCATAAATGAGTAGCATTTTACAGATTGAACAGTGAGGAAGTAGGTATGTACGAATAAATATCTAACTATGAATCACAGCATACATAAGATATACTTCTAGATCATAACAGATATGATACGAACTAACGCTACTTTTACATGCTACTTCTACGCACTTCAATCTTCTATAGATCAATTAACCTATATACACTATACTATTGCACTGCACTATACATTCTCATAACAGCAGTAAACCTTTCACATTCTGGTCACATACCAGGCCGTCTCAAACTCACATAAGATGTCCCTGAGTCAAAGCTTCCGTTGAAAAACTGTCCCTCGAATTTATTACCATTGCTATCTATGTATTTCCCATTCCCATGCATTTTACTATCTATCCAATCGCCTTCGTAACAACCTCCATCAATAAAGGAATACTTGCCTCTCCCATTGAACATTCCTTTATCAAACTCACCTTCGTAAGTCGCTCCAGACGCAAAAACATATTTTCCTTCTTTCATTGAATCATTCGTCCAGCTGCCCTCGAAACTTTCGGGGCCCGTGACGTACACACCAAAGCCATCACGGATTCTGTTGCCCTCGTTAGTATTGGTGTACTCGCCGTCGTATTTCGAACCATCTACAAATACGAAGGATCCCTTTTTCCTCTTAGCGACAAACTTCTTTGGTGCCTCTTCATTGTCATTCTCCCCATCACACATTCTTCACGGGCTTCCGCTTCCACGATATTACGGCTTTCTCCGATCTCACTTGCTTTCGAACCTCTTGGCAGATTAGTATCTCAAGTAGGAAATTACTACCTGAACGAAGGATGAATGACCTTGGGATGTTGGGTACCACTTGTCAATGTCGCATCTACTTACCTGCTACACCTAGCAGGTAGGTACTACTTATACTTTTAGGTAGGTTTCTAGTAGGTAGTAGGTACTTCCGTACTGTGATGTATGTACTCTCTACTAGGTACCTAAAACTGTGTATAATAAGTACCTGACTCTCTGCTGCTGCTGCTGCTGGCTGCTGCTGCTGCTGGCTGCTGCTGCTGCTCTGTGGTAGGTAGAATACCTCTAGTAGTACAAACTACCTACAACCTATCTACCTACTATGACTCTGCTCTCTCTCTGCTGCTCTGCTGTATGATGGGTAAGTAGTAGGTACCTACTACTACCTACTCAAGTACCTACTCCATTGTCCATGGAGCAGGGTGAAACTTCAAAACTACCTATATTTCATTTTAGAGGCGAAGGCGGGTTCAGATAGTAGGTAAGTACTTAGGTCAAACGATCTTGCTGTTTTCGATCCTAAAATCCATTCTTTCTACGTCTTCTTGGAACTCAATTTTATCAACGTAAACTTGTTTCGTCGCAACTATCAGCCTGGGAGACAGGACTTGTATATCGAAACGCTACTGGCAATTAACGGATAACGAGTATCAAAGATGGACTTAAGTTTAATGAAAGATTTCGAGGAACTGGAGGGGTTCCAAGCTGATGCGCTGGAAGTAAATGTAGACGATGATGAGGATGATGGATCCTTCAGACCAGCTAATGCTTACACTCTCGCCAGTGCTGATTTGTATTATGAAATGAAGAAGAGAAATCTCCAATCTTCGGGTTTCGAGAACACAGACAAGGAGAAGTTACAAGCTGCGTTTCAGGAAGAATTTGAACGTGACCTAGAAGGTATGCACCATGTCCAAGTGACTTTTTATTGTCATGAACATTAATGAAGTTCAAACCGTACATTTTTCCAATTGCATGATCTACTTTTTTGTCGTCTCTTCTACAGATTTGAAGGCAAAGCGACGGGAAATGAAAAGGAGGCAAGCACAGGCAGAAGGATTACAAAGAAGGCGTTTGCTCATGGAGAAGACTCTACAGGAAGAGCAGGATGAATTGGCAAAAGATTATCAAATACAAACACGCATAGATTTTATAAAGGAAAACATGGTAGGTGATTATCTAAGGATAGACGTTAATTCTATCACTGCCCGATCATTAGCGAAAGCAATGTGGTCAAACTCGACAATAACATGCTTAGACGTCTCTTCAAATGGACTGAACGACCATGCAGGATCTTACATCGCTCGAATACTCAAGAGAAACAAAACACTCCTCAAGATTGAAATAAATAACAATGAATTGGGATCGGTGACATGTAAGGCATTTGGTGAAGCATTGCAAGTGAATACAACACTGCTGACTTTGATACTGGAATCAAATCCATTAGCAACCAAGTCACCCCAAGGCATGCTAGCGTTGGCTGATTCCCTTCGTAGCAACAACACGCTTACCACATTAAGTTTACATCGGACAGGCATTGATGCAGCGACAGGCAATGCGTTGGCCAATTGTATGGAAGAAAATGATAAAATACTCTTCTTAGATTTTACTCACAATCGTATTGACATGAAAGATCAGAAAAGACTTGCTGAAAAATTGGATATCAACATGGCTGCATATGAGGCTAGTGAGCGGTTGAGACGAGCGAACGAAGCAAAAGCTGCGGAAGATGATGCCAGGATTAAAGGCGAGGAAGAATCCAAAAAGAAGGCTGCAGAACTTGCTGAATGGCTTGAAGATCAGCGGGAGAAGCGAGCTGATGACAGGCGTCAGGCTGAACTGGATCGTGTTGCAGACGAGAAGAGAGAGAGAGAGGAGAAGAAAAAAGCAGAAGATGCTAAAAGAGAAGCTGATCGAAAGGCGGCACAAGAAGCAGCAGAAAAAAAAGCTAAAGCTGCTGCGAAGAAGAAAAAGTAATATTGAAAATGACTCATCTTGAGCACTAAAATTTAAAAGTTTCGGCGGTTTCAATCATTTTGAAATGCGCGTACACTGGTACTGGTGAACTGCCTCCTAAAGTAGCTCCCAGCTGAAGTAGATAAGGATGTGAAAATAGAAATTAAATATATATTCATCATTTGGAACATGAAGGTACTTCTAAATTCTAGCTAGGTTGAATTTTCAAGTAGTTAGATTACATGTAGCTACGGCTCTTTTAT
>JACLAD010014770.1_pt1 | contig 11701 bp, 7 predicted proteins | sample 8027901 | NCBI WGS metagenome assembly JACLAD01 (sample SAMN15725071, study PRJNA655200) | protist metagenome | isolation source: fluorescence activated cell sorting (FACS) single amplified genomes of... | place: Spain: Blaines Bay Microbial Observatory, Mediterranean Sea | collected 2016-07-05
ATATATATATATATATATATATATATCTTGTTATTAATTGTTCCTATAATATGAGTACTCTTGTATATATATTTATTGATCATTTTCTTTTATTAATCATATATTTAAATGTATTATATGTGTTTATACATATTCATATTTTTTGGGAAGAAAGGTTGCAACTGGTGTTGCTGGTCTAATATAGCTGTGATGTCTTTCGATCTTTTGATGCTTTGCACTTTGCACCTTTTGTTTAGCTTTAGCATTACCAGTTTACGCCAGGAAGCCAGGAATGAAATTTTCATTCTGTATTAATAATGGTAGGCCCTTGCTATGTCCATTATTTTGGATAATCTATGCGGTGATGGTTGGTGTACTGTTATCTGTTTGCTGGAATGAAATAGTCTAATATGTATACCTGGTAATGTATAATACAGTTTATCAATTTTTATCTTTTTCATCACCACTCACCACTATACTACGAGGAGTAGAGACGACAATAGCACAATATCTATATGTTCTATGTAATAACTATAACAACAAGACGACACAAATATGATCTACATGTATATATTATTAGATATATAGATATACATACATACACATAATAACAATATATACAAGTTCTATTTCATAACAATAAAACAAAAAAGACATAGACAGACAGACAGACAGGCAGGCAGGCAGACAGGCAGGCAGACAGCGAGAGACACTTTCATATTCAAATGGCTGATAATAATAATAATAATAGTAGATTGCAAAAAGCACTATCATCACCTGGTGGTGGTTTAAATATATCTGAAGTAAATTTTAATGACAATACTAAAATTAAAAGAGCAAATACAACTGTACCTAAAATTCGCAATAACAACAATACAACAAGAAACAGAAAAATATCAACTGGAAGAATACATACAGTGAATATTAAAAACCAAGTTCACCAGGGAGTTACACATGTTGAAAATGAATTTTTCGAAATTGGAAATTTAACATTGGGTATTACAGAAGCTAGAAATTTGATGGTTGATTCAGGGCAAGGCATCATGCCATTGAACACATCAATTCGTATTGAATACCAGGATCAAATTAAAAATACGAAATGGATCTACGGTACTAGAAATCCAAGGTATGACGAGAGTCTCGTTTTAGGCGTCTACGATCCTTTATTTAAAAAACCAATTCTAATTACTTTATTAAATAAAGTGCAAGGACATGAACATATTATCGGATATGTAGAAATATATTTACATGATAAAAATGTGCGTTATGGAAACAGCCGGGATGATTTCTTTCAACTTCGAGATCATAAAACAGATCAAGAATTAGATACCGAAGTCCGTATTAGTTTAGATTATGTAGCACAAGCATCACGTATAAATACAAGTAGAGATGAACGATTTAATGTATTACCACCATCAGATGTAAGAGACTCGGAAAAGCCATCGGAGACAAAGGGAGAAGGAAGTGCAAATAAACGATATGCAAAGACCCTCGTACGTCGGTTGCAACATGAAAACAAAACATTATATGAGGAATATAAAAAACTATTTCGTGAAGATTTCAAAACATACGTTGCGGAGTGTGGACTAAGCCGAGTTGAGCTTGCAAAAATAGAAGAAGAATATTGGGCAAATGGTATTGATCCTCGTGATAAAGCGGCATACAATGGCATTTTAAAACAACCTAAGAAAAAAGGTAACTTCTCCTGGCTGTTTGGAAGTGGTGATAAAATCCCACCATTATCGCAACAAGAAAAACAACTTCTGCTAGCATGTTGTGATACAAATACAGCTTTACAAAATGGTATGGGGGTTGTACGTTTAGCAATACGCTCTGCTGATAAATTGATTGCGATGGATGAGAGAACTGAAAATAGGACGCTAGGTCTTTTCGGTGGCAATAAAGTAAGAACAACAAGTGATCCATTTGTGCAAGTTTTATACTATCCTTTAGGTCGACGTAACAAAAAATCGTACGATGTTAATGATAAAGAGTGGCATAAAGTTGAAGTAGCAACTACAAATACTGAGTATAAAGTCATCAGTCCAAAATTTGGAGAAAATGAAAATGTGGGGCTCTTTAAAGATCAAACCAAATTGAAAACAAAATTTAGGCTCGGGTGCTTCGAGAATGGGACGAAAGGGAGAAAAAAATTGAAAGATCAAACTTTATTATATCACAACATTCGCGGGGATTACAAGAAACAACAAATGGTTCACAAGTGGGAGAAAATTCTTAGCCAGGATATCGAGATGGATGGACAAGTTGAAATGAAAAGAAAAGATGCTTACAGAATAGTTCAAACAAATGGGCATCCATCACATTCCAGTGCATTCCGTGGACGTAATGGGTTAGATGTTCGTGGTGGAAGTTTAATCGGTGCATATTGTGAAATTCCAGTAAAAAGTTCCGATGCAAACAAAAGCGATGAGAAACTAATTCCAAATGGATCTATTCAATACTTGAAATGGGGTGGAACAAAGGATGGGCAGGAACCATGTAATGTTCATATTAAAATCCACCTACCTCGTCCAAAGGGTATTGATTCATCGTATATGGATTGGAAAAATCATCCAGGCGAATTTGTATTTGACGTATACGATGATGATGATCATGAAATGTCAACAATAAATCGTTTACAGAACAAAAGCGATAATGATTTCCTTGGCCGAGCTGTTATTCGGATTGCAGATTTAGTATCACATGATCAAAAAGAGTTGAAAGGTAAGCAAGCCATGTTAACACAAACTTTGCCTTTGGCTTTGCGTGATGAAGATATAGGGTATATACCAGATACACAAAGTCCAACGAAAAAATTGTTAAGAAAGGAAGATGAAAATTTGATTGCTAAGGGAGGAAATTCTGATTTTGGACATCTAGTAGTGCAATGTCAGCTTGAATTACGCAGTTCTCTGAAGCTGAACGAGAAGAGTAGCAATAATAAAAGTGAAGAGTTAATATGGGATATCATGAATCCGGAGGATAAACGGAAATCGGATGTTAATTATACGTTGGAAAAATATATTGCAAAGAAAAATTATCCACCTTTTCTGCTACACAATGGCTTAAATCCTGATCGATACTGGTTTGCTGAAATCGATGGCATTTCTGGTCGTGCAAGAGCATCCATTCAACATTTATTAGGGAAAATAAATGCTAGTGAAAATCGTTTAAATTCGTACATAGATCGTCAAAGAGAAATGTCATTAAAATTGATGAGTTTGTTTAGAAAAGAATATATCAAATTAAAGCATACAAAGGTTCATGGATACTTGAATGTTGCTTTATTGGAGGGTTATGACTTGACTCGATTTACGGTTTCAAAGACAAAAACTGAGGGACAAAAACTGAGGGACAAAAACTACATATACAAAGAAATGAAAAATAAAGCTGATCCACAAGTTGATTTATTAATTGATGGTTTAGTAGTTCATCAATTTTCAATTAAAAGAAATGATACTCAACCAAAATGGAATGAAACATTTCGCATACCAATAACAAATCATACTCCACCAATAATTCAATTTCTTGTTTATGATATGAATAAAAAAAATCATGATAGTAGTAAAGGGAAATTTTGTATTGGGCAATTTAAAATTAATTTGAAAGATATTTATGCTGGTGAATGGAAATTTGGTGTAAATGCGGAACCACCAAAATGCATGAGCACGTTTAAACTTCCAAAAAACTATGTAGATAATTTGAAAGACCAGAATGACACGTCTGACCTTCAATCATATGACAATGTTACGCCGAAATATCAGAGTAAAAAAGGTATCCGTTCAAAAGTTTACCAAAATTACGATGTTAGCGAAGAATCCAATATGAAATCTTTAGATTTGATATTGGAACGTGAAAAGGATCCAGAGGCACATCAAATATGGGAAAAGATCTCAAAGCCTGATTTTGACTATTTCAACACTGCAACTACATCAAATACTGGAAATTTTTATTGGTTAACTAAATTCAAAACACGATATCAAAATTCAGTGATAGCTCCAATTCGACCCCTACAAGAGCCTGATATGGAAAATAAAGATGAAAAGACTAAAAAAGATGGTTTATTATGTGGTATTGGTGATAAAGCTGAACATTCAGTAGATGGGTGGTATAATCTTTACAATGGTGCAGTAGCGCCTGGACCAGGATACATAAGAGTTAAAATAAGCTTAGATGGTGTCTCTACTACAGGTTATCGAAAGCATGAAACGGACATTGATTTATATGACCTAGTATCTTCCAATAAAGGCCATTCGAAAGCTATTAAGCTTGAATATGAGAAAATGGTACGAGAAAAACAATATAATTTCACAAAATTTTGGGCGATGTATTTTGCTAAGACGGTTCAAACTGAAATGAATCATTTATATAAATTAATGGTCGATTGTGAAAATGAAATGCTTGCTGATGTGGATGATGCAACTAAATCACTATTTACAATGTATGAAGAAGATCGGCGTAGGCAACACTCAAAAAACCAAGAATATCGTTTTGCTGTCGCCATATCAAAGGCAAATAATTTACTTGGTATAACACATGATGATCATACAAAATTAAAATCACGAGTATTTCATGAGAGATTTGTCAGAGTTAAAGTATTGGGAGAAAATGATATGAAAGAGGGCGGGGAAAGCAGGGTAGGGCAAACCAATGATGAGAACAAAACAAATGCTGGTATAGTGGAAAATGTTAAAAATAAGCAGAATGCAACATTGCCATTCCCGATATATGTTCCATCAGAAAAAGATGGACGAAATGTACCACTTTCGCAAAAGGTAAATAGAAATCAAGGAAGGACAGCATACAAAGAAGTTAGAGAAAGCGTCAATTATCAATTTAAACAAATTAATAAATCGTTAAAATATTGCAAGTGGGACATCGATGATACGACTGTCTTAAGTGCGTTTGACCATGAAGCAAATTTTGGAGGTGGTGAAGATGAATTGGATCATACGGTGATGGAAGATCGTTTGGGAAAGTCTCCTTGGTTTGAATTCGGATTTTTCAACAGTGCTATGTTGCTTCAATTCGAAGTTGTTGATCGTACGCAAAAACGGCAAGGGGTGATTGGTGGACAAATTTTGGATGATGATAGATGGGGACCAGCTGATCAAGAAATTGTTATAGGCGCATCGACATTGTCCGTTGCGGAATTAAATAGGCATATTACGTCATATTGTAAGCTTGAAAAACTTACATTGGGACAGGAAATCGTGGAAGTTGTAGGAGTTTCGAGAGAGGATTTAATTGATTTGCGTGTTGGTCATGAAGTGAAAGTCGATTTAAGGAAAGCCAAGGTAGATATAAACGTTGATGAATTTGCAATTGGTACAATATACAATATTTATGAAGTAAATCAAGAAAATTTATATGATGTTATCGTACCATCCTTGGCGGAACATCATCCACTAGAAATACGCTGTGATCTTGGCCAAGATTTGACAGGAAATACATTAACTTCCATGCAATTAAACAATAAATTGAAGCGAAAGGCTCAAGGTGAAATATATTTTCAAGTAAAACTTCTCCCTCCAAAGCCTGTGCTTTTGCCGCCATCTGCAGCTAGTGTAGATCATTTACTAGAAAAACAGCATGAGAGATTGATACAGTCATCCATGGAAGTGAAAGATACTATGAAAGAGATCTTAGAGCACCATGCTATGTTTACGAGAAGAATAAAAAACGTATTTGCTAATGATTTGGTAACAACTGTTGACGATCGTAACAATCCAGTTCCTGCAGTTGTTCAGATTGAAGTACTAAGTGCAAGAAATTTTCATGTACATGATAAAGTGAAAAAGTCTAATTTATTTCCATACATTCAATGCGTTCCATCAAAAGGTGTGCGAAATATTACTGGATTACACTCAAAACAAACTTTCGGGAAAATTCGAGATCGCACAAACTTCAAAACTAATTGCTTTCAACCGGAAAGTCTTGGATGGAATGTAGACGAAATGCAGTGGCGTGACGAAGTATTTACGTTTGAAGTTAGCGATGCAAGATATTCTAAAATTGATTTGCGTTTAAGAGATTGTTTAAAAACTTTTAGTACTGCGCAAGATAGTGAACATTTTGATCAAAAATTAGTGCATGAAGCTTCATTGCAACAGACTGAGCATGTGGAAGATACTTTTTTTGGAAACGTATCTGTAGACATTCGTGACCTTCTTGAAATATTGCAAGAGGAGAAAGACGAAAAATTGAAAGGAAAGCGAGAATTATCTAGTTTGCGCAGTGATGTGTCTCCAGAAAAAAGACGTGAATTGGAAAATGTTATTAAGAGAAAAACTCATTTGAGACGCATTGAACGTTTACTAGGAGACGAGAAGGTTAAAACGTTGCTGGAGGCTGGTGATGTTTTTAACAATCGATTGGAAAATGATAGTGTAGAGCTGCGACCGGCTATGAGCGATGCATTGGAATTTGCAGAGTATATCATGGTTGGGGACAATGTGGGAGATTCTGGAAACGATAAAAATTCATTAGTCTTACATCAATGGTACCCATTGGGAGGATTGAAAGATTCTCACGCTGATAAATTGCATGGTGGTGCGGTAAGATTGAAAGTGAAGATTGTATTAAAAGATGTTCTAAAAGGTGGTGCATTGAAAGAATTTGTTCCGTATTACGATATGGATACTATATTACGCAAAGTCTCTTCTAACTTTAAGAAAATGAAACTCGAATTAAGCAAATTTTCAATTGAAAGAGATGAGGAACTGCATAAAATTCGTATTTTAGAAATGAATAGCGATATTCGAAAACGAAACGAACGGCGGAAAGCTAGAAACTTTGTTGGAGATGATGTTGAGATGTATGGGGAAGCTATGGAACATGAAGTTCTATCTTCATATGAGTTAGGCAGGGAGTCTAGAAAAAAACAATTACAGAGACAAATTATTGAGCTTGAGAAACAAATAAGTCATGCAAATGAAGTTAAAAAACGCATGGAGGATATTGTTGAATTGGATCAAATATTTATTCCTAAAACATTAACAGATCGAAAAGTTTGGCAAGAAGCTATTCAGAAATTTGGTATTTCAGCAGGTAAAGTGTCGTTAAACGCTGCTGGGCAGACACAAGAAACATTTCGTAACTTGAGTATATCAGCATCAAAGATGTTGAATAATTTGGGAAACAATAGCAACAACAATGATGATAGTATTGGAGCTGTGAAAAAGGACGATAGTAACAATCCTGGTAGTAGCGATGATGGGTTATTTTCATGGGTATCAAAAGTATTTTCAGTCTCTAATTCCATTAAATCTGCTTCCACTAGGGAGGGAAAACAAGATACGCATGGTGATGATGAAACAAAGAATGGTTGATTGAGGTATACAGCCCAAGGAGTGGTAAAATGATTAATATGATAAGTACGTCATATAATAAAATGTGAGATATTATTATTAAAATTTTTTATAAATAAAAAAGTAAAAAAAACACACCACAAGCGCTGGATTCTTCTCGTTTAAGACTTGTCCCGCTTAATTCTTGAAATACATCGGAAAATCCTTTACTTTGCGCAATATTCAAGGCACTCATTCAACGTTCGTTTCCTTTTTCCCAATCGATTGCTAATACGGAATTATCTGATTCGTGCTTTTTCCATGTAACATTTGGAAGATGTTTTCCTTTGGCAATTGGTTGGGCAGCAACCGGATCAAGGACAACCATATGTTTATTTAAAAATGTTTCGCCTTCATTTAATAGTGCTTCCATCAGCTGGCAATCTTTTAAAGCACCATTTGCTTGAGTCAATAAATGTACAAGCAACTGCGTCTCTTCTAGTTTCATATCACGGGGCAAAACAGTGTGTGATATCACAATTTAAATATAATGAGATATAGTTCTATTTTATAAGATATTGAAATGATTACTGGATTAGGCCACAGTAGGAGTAACATACAAAATATTTTGAATTATTAACACGAAAAAAATTTATATATTTCCCTCTCTCGATTACTACTTTACTTTTATTCTTCTTTCAAATAATTTTGGAAATTTTTAAAGTTGTCAAAAGTTGATGATTTTTGCATCTTAACCCAGTTACAATACCATTCATCATTTTGTCTCACATATTCATATGTTTTGTCTTTATGTTTACCAAAACCCAGTAATCGTTGATGCTTGGGGTTTTTTCTAGTTTCATTATTGTTTGACTCTTCCCTTTTTCGTTTTGGTTAACTTTCCAGAGTTGCAACAGTTGTTGTACTACTGGAACTGCTGCTACTACTACTACTGCTGCTACCACTACTTTTTTTATAAACTATCTCCTCAACTTCCCTTAACTTTTTTCTTGTGTGCTCGAAGTCTTCCCTCAAATCACGATCACTTTTTCTTTTTTTCTTTTGTTTACTTTCATTAGAAGATGAAGTGGATGAACTAGAATCTGTATTTTGATTTTTATCACGAATTACTGTTTGTGGAGTTGATACTATGGGGATAAAGTCAAATTTGTTTTGATTTTGGTCTTTCCACTTACACTCGAACTTTTTACCATTTTCATCAACATAAATCTTTGATATTACGTTCTTGTCTCCTTCAACATGATCTATCACCCAATTCAATAGGTCATCACCTTTATTTGGTGTGTTCTGACGCCAGACTTTTGAATTCAGGAAAATTTCTGTTGGAGTAGACTGAAAATCTTTATATAGTTTCAACATTCCAGATACATATGTACTCCCCTGTTCGTGTCCACGCATATTTCTGCTTATGCCTTTTTTCGCAATTTCTATGTTTTTTGCTTTTAATATTATAGTTAATATTTTATAATTTTCTTCTTTAGCCACATGGTATTGACGCATAAAATTATATAATTTATGATTTACGTTTTCTAGAATCACAATTTTCTTTTTTGCAAGAATAGCCTCTGTACAGGTCTTATTGCACCAAGGTATTGCCTTGTTGCAATGTATACCAAGATCCCATACAGCATTTGGTTTATGCTTTGGCCACCACCTATCATTGCTTGCAACAACACAATCATCTCCGTATTTATTTTTTAATTGGTCAGATAAATATGTTTTCCCCATACCAGTACTTCCTCTGAAAATAATGAAAAAATTTTCAGAGGAAGTACTGGTATCAGTGTCAGCCATATTATTATATATATATATATATATATTATATTATATGTATTGCCGTTTGTATATTTGATATTATATAATCTGTTTTGATTACCCCTACTATTTTAGCAATGTGCTTTATCTATTTGTATAATTTTGTTGTTGCGATTTTTACCGGACAAACTAAAAAAGTTTGCAATTTGCTTGGACTTATTCCTTTATACTTTTTGTGACGCGATATTAGGAATAATGGCCAAATCGTACTTAAAATATCATAATGGTATACTAAATATTCCAATCAAATTAATAAATATCTACTTTTGATATTCTAATTTCCCGTTCAAGTACAATAATCGGTTATTTGATAGGGTTGTCATTTTACATCATCCGAAAAAAAAATAAGACGAAAAAGCAGCAACTACAAACATAGGCAACATAGCACAACCTGAGTAAATAAAATCTTTATAAAATATTATAAATATAAGTCTAGAATAAGAGAGAATTATTTTTATTTTAACTCTTATTAATTTAAAACACATAAATATTATCTTTTAAAAATCCAATACCTTCCCCTATTGCACACATTGAAGTTTCAAAGTCCTCTGGGCCACATACTAATAAAGCAGATTCTTCACCCGGTGGGAATATAACTTGTTTTAAATGTTCAACTCCAATACGACCGATTTCTATATTACACTCTGGAATGTTTTTCGGCGGTAATGGCCCTTGACTAAGGTAGAAAAATATATTGATATTTTTATTATTTTGCTTTAATTTCATCAACTCTTTAAAAAACGGTATGTCCCCTAACATCCTATTTGCGAATAATAAACAGAATTCAACATCAGAAACTTGCGCTGCGTCAGATTGTAATATTTGCAACATTGGGGTTATACCTGTACCACCAGCAATCATAGATATATACTTCATTTCCTTGTAATTTGTCTTAAAATTTGGACCTCGCCCAATCTTTGCAAAGTCTTCGAATTCTGGCAGATCAATTGATACGTCACCTAATGGCCCACGCATTTCTAACGATTCACCTATTTTCAAATTTGCAAATATTTCGGACATCTTTCCCTGTTGAAGCGTTGAGAATGTGAACAATCAATGTGTGAGAAAATAAATTGAAATTGGATATTTATATAGAAAATAAAATTGTACTTACATTCGGGTATAACTTTATTGCAAGATCAAATTTACCTTTAATTTTATTACTTGAAACAGGTGTATATTCACGGATAACTATTTCACTTGAATTTGACAATATGCCACGGACTTGCAAATGTCGTTCCACGGTTGTTATCCCTAAAGTATGTGATGGATGCAATGAAAATGTATATACAAACATTGTATTTGCAATTTGCTTCTTGCTTAATAAATAAAATGGTAAAAAATTATTTGGATTCATAATATGATATTCTTTATTATTATTATGCTGTTGAGGAATAGTTTTCATATGGGCAATGGTATTATTGTTATTGCTAGCTTTTCTGCGTTGAGCAGCTAAAACTTCACCAGATCTTTTGAAAGAATTGCGTCCAAGACCACCTTGATATACACTACCTTTACCATACATCGACGATGATTTTGAAGAAGAGGATAATGGCCCTCGCATCCCACCAGAGGAGGTCCCACCTTGATATGCACCAGAGGTCTGATTATTTTTAATTTTCGAATGGTGAAGACCATCACTTGATTTAAATTTACGACTTGCTTTTCCATCTGCGCCAGAGTTACTACCAGGTCTTAAACAATTCATTGCAGCATCTTCATTAAAAGCCCAACGATCACTTTCGAATTCTCCATCCGTACATTGTCGCCCAACATCTTCCAATGATGTTAAACGTACGTATATACCATCCTCTCTCTCTTCGACGTCATGAACCCGTTGCCTATTTTCACTTGCTTTCCATCCTGCTGGTTGCAGCTTACCACCTTTGAACTCCATAGCTTGATATAATTTAGAACCATCCTCGAGAACTACTGGGTAATGGTGCCAAGGACATCTGACACATTCTTTTCCATTAACATCCTCAATATCCCCAATCGTCAACGGCCCACCCATATGATAGCAAACGGAATCAATTGCATATAATATATTATGAATTCCACGAATGACAGAAATATAACGGTCTTGAACAGCAATGTGTATTCTTGAATTTTTTTTTTTCAATGGCAATAATTCTGATACTTTAATAAATGGCAAAGATTTTGTAGACACATTAGAGGAGGTGGAAGATATTGCATTGGATGCCATGTTAAATAATGAAGGGGAGAACTTTATATAATACGTATGGAGGAAAATTATGTATGATGTATTTTGCACATTTGAATATATATATATTTTATATAGTGTTTTTTTCTAATTTTGTTTTTTTTGTACTGTTGTACTGATAGAACTGATGTAGGTTGTTCGGCACGAGAGATGGAAACTCCTAGGGGGGTGCAAAAACCTGGTCCACAGTATTCACCTGCTATATATACAATGGATATAGCATACAATATAGACATACTATTGTATATGTTTGATAGAATATTTTAATATTTAGTATATAAACAGTACGAAGTGGACCGGCCAAATAAATAAAATATAGTAACCTGGAAAGCCAGAAAGCTGGAAAACTGGAAAACTGGAAAAGCGCGATTAT
>JACLAD010012243.1_pt1 | contig 11695 bp, 9 predicted proteins | sample 8027901 | NCBI WGS metagenome assembly JACLAD01 (sample SAMN15725071, study PRJNA655200) | protist metagenome | isolation source: fluorescence activated cell sorting (FACS) single amplified genomes of... | place: Spain: Blaines Bay Microbial Observatory, Mediterranean Sea | collected 2016-07-05
GGTCCGTTCCCCCGTGACCGGCCGAAGCCGCGCAGATCGTAGCGATAGACGGTGCAGCCCGGCAGCCGGTCCGCCACCCGATCCCAGCTCTCGAGCGTCATCGTGTAGCCGTGGACGAGAACGACCGGCACCGGTCCAGAGCCGTTCACCGCGACCGCGAGAGCGGCTCCGTCGGCCAAGTGGACGATTCCGGCTCCAGGTCCCGCCGACATCGCTTCCTCCGTCCACCTCCGGGCACCTCGGGAAGGCTACCCTCAGAAACGTGGTTGAAACATTTCAATTCCTGCGCTTCTATCACCCTCCCGGCGTACCGGGCAATTTGGGAGGGGCGAATGACAAGAAACATAAACCGGCGGCACTTTCTGGCAGGAACCGCGGCAGCCGGGTTTCTGCCTGCGATCCTTCCCCGCTTCGCATTCGCTCAGAGCGCCGATGGTGACACGCTGCGTGTCGTCGTCCATGCCGACCTCAAGATCCTCGACCCGCTCCTCTCCAACGCCTGGATCACGATTCGGCATTGCTATCTCATCGCCGACACCCTGTTCGGCGTCGATTCCAACCTCCAACCGCAGCCGCAGATGGTCGACACCTACGAAGTCGACGACGCGCACCTCAACTACACCTTCACTCTGCGCGACGGGCTCGAGTTCCACGACGGCGCACCCGTTCTCGCGTCCGATGCGGTCGCCTCCCTGAAACGGTGGATCGGCGGCAACGCAGCAGGAAAGCAGCTCGGCCAGTATGTCGACGATGTTGCGGTGGTGGACGACAAGACGTTCACCATGACGATGAACGCGCCTTACGGCCTCGTGCTGGAATCGATGTCGCGACCGAGCGACCCCGTGTTCGTGTTCCCCGAGCGCGTCATCGCCGCCGCCAAACCCGGCGAGGCGCTGGGCGAGATCATCGGTTCCGGTCCGTTCACCTTCGACAAGGATGCCTGGCAGCCCGGCAACCGCGTCGTCTACCACAAGAACCCAGACTACGTTCCGCGGTCCGAGCCGGCGGACTTCATGTCCGGCGGCAAGGTTGCCTACCTCGAGAACGTGATCTGGCAGATGATGCCGGATGCGAACACCGCGCTGTCGGCGCTGCAAGCCGGTGAAGTGGACTACTTCGAAGTGCCGCCCCTCGACTTCATCGCATTGGCTGAAGGGAACCCAGACCTCAAGGTCCAGATCATCGATCCCATCGGCCTCCACGCCTTCATCCGGCCGAACTTCCTGCAGCCGCCGTTCAGCGACGTGCGCGCGCGCCAGGCGCTCGCCCATCTCGTCGATCAGAAAAACTTCATGCGCGCGGCCGTGGGAAATCCCAGCCTTTACGAGGAATGCCACGCTTACTTCATGTGTGGTTCCCCTAACGAGCTGTCCGTCGGCGCCGAGCCGTACATGGCGCCGGACGTCGAAAAGGCTAAGGCGCTTCTCAAGGAGGCCGGCTACAACGGCGAGAAGATCGTGGTGATGACGCCGACCAACGCCGAGCTGCCGGTGATCTACGCAGCCGCGCAATACCTATCGCAGGTGCTCACCGACGCCGGCATCGACAACGAGCTCGTCGTGCTCGACTGGGCCTCTTTCGTGCAGCGCCGCTCCAACAAGGGGCCGGTGTCGGAAGGTGGATGGAATCTCTTCGTCAGCATCGAGGGCGGGCCGGACACGGTGAACCCCGTCATGAATTACTGGTTCAACAGCAAATGCGGGGCCTCGGCCCAGGGCTGGCCCTGCGACGAGAAGCTAGAGGAACTGATGGTGGCGTATTCGCTCGAAAGCGACCCAGCGAAGCGCAATGAGCTCGTCGAGAAACTTCAAATCCGTGCTTACGAGTATCTGCCGCAGATCCTGCTCGGCCAGTACCTCCAGCCGGTAATCACGCGTGCCGACGTCGACGGTGTGCTGTCGGCTGGTCAGGCCGTGTACTGGAACGTCAAGAAGTCCTGAGCGCTCAGAGAGCCGCGGAGGATCCGAAATGTGGGCCTACATCGTTCGACGGATCCTGTCGACGATCCCAGTCATGCTGATCGTCGCAATCGTCACGTTCCTCATCCTGCACCTCGCTCCGGGCGATCCGGCGGCGGTGATGGCGGGTGATCGTGCCGATCCGGAGACGGTCGCCCTCATCCGCCAGAATCTCGGCCTCGACGAACCGCTCGTCACGCAGCTCGTCCACTGGCTCGGCAATCTCCTGCGCGGCGACCTCGGGCAATCGATTTATTATCGTGAGCCGGTCACGAGCCTGATCCTGGCCCGGGCCGAGCCGACCATCTGGCTCACCCTCGCCACCATGATCGTCGCGGTCGTGGTGGCGATCCCGGTCGGGGTCATCGCGGCATGGCAGGTCGGCACCTGGATCGACCGCACGATCATGGCGATATCGGTGCTCGGCTTCTCGCTGCCCGTCTTCCTGATCGGGTATGCACTCGTCATCAATTTTTCTCTGCGGTGGCACCTTCTGCCCGTACAGGGCTTCGTCAGCCCGACCGAGTCGCTCGCTGGCTTCTTCTCGCACCTCGTGCTGCCGGTGCTCTCGCTCGGCCTCGTCTACACCACCCTCCTCGCCCGCATCACCCGCGCGACCATGCTCGACGTGCTAGGCGAAGATTTCATTCGCACCGCCCGCGCCAAAGGCGCCAGCGAGTGGCGCATGCTCCGTGCTCACGCGCTGAAGGCGTCGGCAGTGCCCATCGTGACTACTATCGGCAGCGGCGTCGCCCTCCTCATCGGCGGCGTGGTGGTGACCGAAAGCGTCTTCGCGATCGCCGGCATCGGGCGCCTCACGGTCGATGCCGTCGTTCATCGCGACTACCCGGTCATCCAGGGCGTCATCCTTGTGGTGGCGGGGGTCTACGTGCTGATCAACCTCCTGATCGACCTCAGCTACGCGCTGTTCGATCCGCGCATTCGCTACTGATGGCCGTCGAAGCATCTGCCCGCCCCCCGGGGCTCCGGGGAGCGTTGCTGCGCAATGCACGGCGCCAACCACTGTCGGCCGCCGGCGCGGTCGTTCTCGTCTTGCTCGTCTCCGCGTCCCTCTTTGCGCCGCTCGTCGTCCCCTACGATCCGCTGCAGATGAACGTGATCGACCGTCTTCTGCCGCCGTCCGAGTCCCACTTCTTCGGAACCGACCAGTTCGGCCGCGACGTCTTCAGCCGTGCGATCTACGGCGGCCGCGTATCGCTGATCGTGGCGGGAGCTGTTGCCCTGCTCACCACCGTCGTCGGCTTCGTCATCGGGGCGGCCGCCGGCTTCTTCCGCTGGGCCGACGCGATCCTGATGCGCACGATGGACGGCATCATGGCGATCCCGTCGATCCTCCTCGCCGTCGCACTGATGGCGCTGACCCAGCCGAGCCTCACGGTCGCGGTGATCGCCATCACCATCCCCGAGGTGCCCCGCATGAGCCGCCTCGTGCGTGCCTCCGTCCTGTCGGTGCGCGAGCAGACGTACATGGAGGCCGCATCCGTCATCGGCGTGCCGTTCGGCCGGCTGATGCTGCGCTACATCCTCCCGAACACGATGGCGCCGCTCATCGTGCAGGCGACCTACGTGTGCGCATCCGCTGTGATCCTCGAATCTTATCTCAGCTTCCTCGGCGTCGGCCTGCCGCCGGAGACGCCGAGCTGGGGCAACATCATCTCCGCCGGGCGGCTCTATCTGCAGATCGCGCCCTGGAACGTGATCTTCCCGTCTATCCTGCTCGCGCTGATGGTCCTGTCGATCAACCTCGTCGGCGACGGGCTGCGCGACGCGCTCGACCCCCGGATGGCACGGCGCCTGTGAGCGATCCGATCCTGAAAGTCGATGATCTCTCGGTCGCCTTCCTCAGCGACGGCGCATGGCGGCCGGTGGTCGAGGGGGTGAGCTTCGACGTAAAGCCGCGCGAGACCCTCGCAGTGGTGGGGGAATCCGGGTCGGGGAAGAGCGTGACCTCGCTTGCCGTGCTGCGCCTCCTGCCGCCGAAGACGACCCGCGTCACTGGCTCGGTGATGCTCGAGGGGCGCCCGCTCCAGAATGCAAGCAATGCGGAGATCCGCGCGATCCGCGGGAATGCAGTCGCGATGATCTTCCAGGAGCCCATGACGAGCCTCAACCCAGTGCGCACGATCGGGGACCAGATCGCCGAGCCGCTCCTGATCCATAGCGGCGTCGGTCGGCGGGAGGCCATGGCCGAGGCGGTGCGTCTCCTCGACCGCGTGCGGATCCCGCGCGCCACCGCGCGCGTCGGCGACTACCCGCACCAGTTCTCGGGCGGAATGCGCCAGCGCGTGATGATCGCGATGGCGCTCGCCTGCCGACCGCGCCTCCTCATCGCCGATGAGCCCACGACAGCACTCGACGTCACGATCCAGGCCCAGATCCTCACCCTCCTTAAAGAGCTGCAAGACGAGTTCGGCATGTCGCTCATGTTCATCACCCACGACATGGGCGTGGTCGCGGAGATCGCCGACCGAGTCGTCGTGATGAACCGCGGCCGCGTGATCGAGCAGGGTGCGGTGTCGACGCTGTTCGAGGCGCCGCGCGAACCTTGGACGCGCGCCCTCCTCAGTGCCGTCCCGCAGCTCGGAGAGATGGCAGGCCGTCCGCGCCCGATGCGCTTCGCGGCGGTCGACGACACCGGCGTTCCCGCACAGCCGCAGGAGACGGCCGACACGGTTCGACGCAACGTTCCGCCCATCGTCGAGGTCCGCCACCTCACGACGCGCTTCGACGTCCGGCGGGGCATCCTCGGCCGCGTCGATGAGCGCGTCCACGCGGTCGAGGACGTCTCCTTCACGCTGCAGCCGGGCGAGACGCTCGCCCTCGTCGGGGAATCGGGCTGCGGGAAGTCGACCATCGCCCGCTCGATCACCGGGCTCGTTCGCCCGACCAGCGGAGAGATCCTCATCGACGGCAACGACGTCCTCGCCAGCCGAGCCGCTCGTGAGACTGCGCGTGCCGACGCGCAGATGGTTTTCCAAGATCCGTTCGCGAGCCTCAATCCGCGCATGAGCGTCGGTACCGCGATCGCCGAGCCCATGCGACTGCACCGACGGTTCGGCGAGGGCGAGATTCGCGACCGCGTGGCGAGCCTGCTCGAGCGCGTCGGCCTTGATCCGGCGATGACGCGCCGCTTCCCGCACGAGTTCTCCGGCGGTCAGCGGCAGAGGATTTGCATCGCCCGCGCGCTGGCGCTCGAGCCCAAGCTCGTGATCGCCGACGAGTCCGTCTCTGCGCTCGACGTGTCGGTGAAGGCGCAGGTCATCAACCTTCTCCTCGACCTTCAGGAGAGCCTCGGGCTCGCCTACCTCTTCATCACTCACGACATGGCTGTGGTCGAGCGGGTGAGCCACCGCGTCAGCGTCATGTACGCCGGCGAGATCGTCGAGATCGGCCCTCGGAAGCGCATCTTCGAGAACCCTCAGCACCCCTACACCAGGACCTTGCTGGCTGCCGTCCCGATTCCCGCCCCCTCTCGCCGCAACCCTCGGCCCCTTCGCGACACGACTGAGCCGCCGAGCCCCGTGCGGCCGAAGCACTATCAGCCTCCGCAGCGCCGCTACCGGACCGTCGCACCGGATCACCTCGTGTTGGATCCGGAGCCCGCGCCTCTGGGATGAATCCGGGGTGGGATCTCCAGTTCGGCCAAAAGGCGAGAATGCAGCAGCAGCGCCATGCGCCAGCCAAGCCGACTACGCCCGCGCACTGGACCTCTGTTTCCGCGGCTTACAACTTTCGACGGGTTACGCATGGCGGGCCGGCTGCAATGGTCGCGCGGCGACGCAGCCCAGACGCCTCAGAACGTTCAGGAGCACTGCAAGATAGTACAAGACGTTGCAGGCTACTCTTTCTTACACTCGTCAACAAATCAGAAGCGTGGGAGGATCTGTTGCATTTTGGAAGAATAAGAAGCGGCGTCGCAACGGCCGTTTCGGCTGCACTCCTCGTTACAGGATTGGCGACCGCGTCGGCATCCGCGAAGACGATTCGCATCAATTACGGTCATAGAGCCGACTTCGCGTCGGAGATTCACACCGCTGCATGGATCCTGCAGAAGTATGTGAACGAAAACTCGCCAACGCTGGAGGTGGTGCTCTACCCCAACAGCGGACTTGGCCAGATCGTGGAAGTCTACGAAGCGATGCGCCTGGGAGCCGGCGCGAGCTGCCAGATCAGCGGCACCGCCGAGCTCAACGGCTTCTACGATCGTCTCGGCGTCTTCGACCTGCCGTTCCTCTACCGCGACTACGAGCACGCCAACGCCGTGTTCGACGGTCCGGCGGGCGAGACCATCGCCAAGGAGGTGAAGGACGCGATCGGCATCGAGATCGTCGCCTGGATGGACAGCTGGGGCTACCGGCATGTGATCACCGTGGATGAGCCGGTCAGCTCGGTGGCAGACCTCGCCGGTCTCAAGATCCGCACGCTGCTCAGCCCGATCTACGTCGCGGCGCTGGAGCTGATGGGGGCGAGCCCGACGCCGATGGCCTACGGCGAAGTCTACACCGCCGCCCAGCGCGGCGTCATCGACGGGCTCGAGGTGACCCCGTCGATGGTCCAGTCGCAACGGTTCTACGAGGTGACGAAGTACATCACCCTCACCAGCCACATCTTCACCCCGCTGATCCTCGCCTGCTCGGCGCAGGAGATGGAGAGCCTCACCGACGAGGAACGGGCCGTCTTCGAGGCTGGCGCGCGCCTCGCCCGCGACGTCCAGCGTGCGCTCGCTCCCAAGCGGGAAGCGGAGGCGCTGGAGTTCCTCAAGGAGCAGGGGATGGTGATCTCTGAGATCGACATGAGCGAGCTTCTCACCAGAGCACCTGAGATGCACGCCAAGTTCGCCGAAGAGGCCGGCGCGGCTGATCTCCTCGAGATCATCGAAAAGACGCAGGCCGAATAGGGACGTCAGCGCTCCGCGCACCAGGCGCTGCCTGCCCGCGCAGGCAGCGCCTCGGACGACGTCCCACCACGTTCCATCCGGGTCCCTCGATGAAACCAGCGCTCCTGAAGGCCGAGGCCCTCGCGCAGATCGTGTGCGGTTCCCTCCTTTCCATCATCTTTGCGAGCATGGTGGTCGTAGGAGGAATTCAGGTATTCGGCCGATTTCTCTTTAACTTCACGCCCTCGTGGGCGGAGGAGTTCCAGCGGTACGGCCAAGCGTGGCTGGTCTTCCTCGCCATTCCGTTCGCCTACGCGCGCGCCTTCCACATCGCCATGACGTTCCTCACCAAGCGCCTGCCGCTCGGGGTTCGCCGTTCGCTCGCCGTTCTCGTCGACCTCTCCTGGGCCGGGCTCGGCCTCATCCTCGTAATGACGGGCGCGCGCATCATGTCGCTCGGCATGATCCAGAAGAGCCCCGGGATGGGCGCCTCGATGGCGCTCGTCTATTCCGTCATCGTCATCTCAGGCACCTACACCACCCTCCTCGCCCTCCGGCGGCTCGTCATTCGCGACGACGTGCGCGAGGAACATACCCTCGAGGAGGAGGAGGCGCTGTGATCGTCCTGCCGCTGCTCGTCGCCCTTCTCGTCCTGATCTTCCTCGGCTTCCCGATCATCCTCGCCATCGCTTTCACCACGATCGGCGGGATGCTCGCGGACGACACGCTCGTCCTCGCCCTCTTCGCGCACAAGACGTTCGCCACGCTCGATTCCTTCAGCCTCCTCGCCATGCCCTACTTCATCCTCGCCGGCACGCTGATGGCGCGCGGCGGGATGAGCGGTCAGCTCGTCACCTTCGCCGAGCACCTCGTCGGCCACATGCGCGGCGGCCTCGCCAAGACCGGCGTCATCTCCTCGATGATCTTCGCCAATCTGTCGGGCTCCTCGACGGCCGACACCGCAGCGATCGGCTCCGTCATCATCCCGTCGATGAAGGAGCGCGGCTACAAGGCCGGCTTCGCCGCCGCCCTCATCGCTTGCGCGGGAACGATGGGCCCGGTCATCCCGCCCAGCCTCACGATGATCATCTACGGCTCGATCTCGGGCGTTTCCATCGGCGGCCTCTTCCTCGCAGGCGTCCTGCCGGGGTTCCTCATCGGGTTCGCGCTTTTGGCATGCGTGCACATCCTGTCCTACTCCGAAGCGTATCCGGAGATGCGGCCGCAGCGGGCGAAGAGCACGTGGCGCGAGGTGGCGCGCTCCTCGCGCTCGATCTGGCCGGCCCTTCTGACGCCCGTCGTCATCATCGGCGGCATCCTGGGCGGGATCTTCACTGCGACCGAGGCCGGCGTCGTCGCCTGCATCTACGCCTTCGTGATCAGCACCTTCTTCTACCGCTCGGTGCGCCTCAGGGACCTTCCTAAGGTCCTCCTCGACGCCGCGCTCACCGCCGGCGCCGTGCTCGGCATCCTCGCCGTCGCCGGCGCGTTCGGCTGGCTCCTCGCCTACAACGATTTCGCCGACAAGGTCGTCGGCTCGATCACCTCGATCACCGCCAACGGCTACGTTGTGCTCGCCATCCTGCTCCTGGTGATGCTCTTCCTCACGATGTTCCTGGAGAGCCTCGCGGTCCTCATCGTGATGATCCCGGTCGCGATGGAGGTCACCTCGCGGTTCGGCTTCGAGCCGTTCCAGGTCGGCGTCCTCATGGTCGTCGCCACGCAAATCGGCGCCGTCACGCCGCCGGTGGCGGTGCTCCTCTTCGTGGCCTCGAAGATCGCGGAAACCTCCATCGAATCCACCGTTCGAAGGTGCTGGCCAATGCTGCTCACTCTCCTCGTGGTCCTTGGGATCTTGTTCGCCGTACCCGGCCTGTCGACGTGGATACCGAAGGCAGTGTTCGGCTAGAGGACGCCCGTCACGGAAACTGCAACACTATCCTATCCGGCCAAGACTACGCTTCCTAAGCTTTCCACCTAGGGCATAGGCGCGGCTGATAATGTCGGCCTGATCCCTTTCCAAATGCTCAGGGTGGGAGAAAACACGATGAGACGCGGTTCGATTGTCACCATGTCCCTCGGGATCGGTCTTGTCGGCGCGGCCATGGCAGGCGCGCCGGCCACGGCGCAGACGAACCTCATCGCCTCACTCCAAGGCCCGATCGAGACCTCCTACGGCCAGGCCTTCCAGGAGCTCGACAAATGCCTCCAGGAGGGCTCGGACGGCGCGCTCTCCGTGACCATCTACCCCGACCGCCAGCTCGGCGACCTCACAGAGACCTTCGAGCAAGTGCGCCAGGGCACCGTCGACATCGCCGCCGTCGCGCCCGGCATGATGGCCGAATTCATGCCGGAGGTGCAGGTCGTCGCCATCCCCTTCCTGTTCGAGAGCCTCGAGCACTGGAAGGATGTCGTGAACGGCGAGGTCGGGCAGGAACTCGCCAAGCGCACCCGCGAGAAGGTCGGCATCGAGGTGATTGGCTACTACGGTGGCTCCGTCCGGCAGCTGGTGACAACGCGTCCCATCAACTCGCTCGCCGACATCGACGGCCTCGTGATGCGCCTCCTTCCGAGCGACCTCCTGCAGGCCGCGTGGAGCTCGCTCGGCGCCAAGCCGACCAACCTTGCCTACGGCGAGGTCTACAACGCCCTCCAACTCGGCGTGATCCAGGGCCTCGACAATGAGCCTGAATGGATCATCCGCATGAAGTTCCACGAGCAGGCGCCCTACGTCGCCCTCACATCCCACGAGATCGTGACGCGCCCGCTCATCTTCAGCGCGCAGACGATGGACCGGCTGCCCCCCGAGCAGCAGGAGCTGGTGCGCGCGTGCGGTCTCAAGTCCGCCATCTACGAGCAGGACCTCGAGAGCCGGCTCGACGGCGAGTATCTCGACAGCCTAGTGGGCGAGTACGGCATGACGACGACCGAGATCGATAAGAAGGCGTTCGCCGAGCGGGTCGCCGCCGCCGTGGAGCCGTTCGTGGAGGAGAACGGGCTCGTCGAGCTGCGTCAGCAGATCGAGACCGTCGCCGGAGAGTGATACTGCGAGCGCCCGCACCGTGATCGACGTCCTCGCCCGACTGGACCGCGCCCTGGAGCGGTCCCTCCACTTCCTCATCGGGGCGATTTCGACGGTCGTGCTCGCGCTGATGGTGCTCCTGGTCGCCTATCAGGTCACCTCGCGCGTCACCAACCTGCTCCCCTACGTGTCCGGCACCGAGGAGCTGGCGCGCGGGCTCTTCATCTGGCTGGTGCTCCTGGGGGCCGCCGCGGGCGTGCGCGAGCGGTCCCACTTCGCGGTGGAGCTCTTCACGTTGCGCGCCCCGCTGGCGCGACGGCTCCTGCAGCTCTTCGTCGCCCTCGTCATCCTGACGTGCGCGGTCGTCTTGCTCGTCTACGGCTGGACATTCATGCTCACCGGGCTCAACCGCCGCTCGCTCGCAACCGGGCTGCCGGCCATCTGGTCCTACGCCGCGATCTTCGTCGGCGGCGCGCTGATGACGCTGTTCGCGGTTCGCGTCGTCATCCAGGTCGCCCTCAGCCCGGTCGACGACGGCCCGCACCCATCCTGCGAAGCTTAGCTCAGCCGATGGCCGATCCCACTCCCGTCCTCGTCATGTTCGCCGTGCTCTTCGGCCTGATCGCACTCGGCGTGCCGATCGCCTTCGCGCTGATCGCAGCCTCCTTATGGCCGCTCCTGGTGGAGGATCGGCTGACGCTGCTCCTCGTCGCGCAGCGCACCTACAACTCCCTCGACACCTTCATGCTGCTTGCCGTGCCGTTCTTCCTCCTCGCCGGCGCGCTGATGAACGAGGCGGGTATCACACGGCGCCTCGTGCGCTTTGCGGCGGCGGTGGCGGGGCACCTCCGCGGCGGCCTGGCGCAGATCAACGTCGTCGTCAGCATCATGTTCGCCGGCGTCTCCGGCTCCTCACTCGCCGACACTGCGAGCAGCGGCATGCTCCTCATCCCCGCGATGCGCGAGCGCGGCTTTCCAGCCGAGTTCGCAGCCGCAATCACCGCCGCCTCCTCGGTGATCGGCGTCATCATCCCGCCGAGCCTCTACCTCGTGGTGTGGGGCGCCGTGACGGGCACCTCCATCGGCGCGCTTTTCGTCGGCGGCATCATCCCGGGCCTCCTGATCGGCCTGGTGCTGATGTTGGCCGTGCGCCGGATCTCGATCAAACGCGATTTTCCGCGCGAGGAAAGGCAACCCCGGTCGGAGATCCGTGCGAGCTTCCGCGACGCGCTGCTGGCGATGATCCTGCCCGTCCTCATCGTCGGCGGCATTCGCCTCGGCTGGTTCACGCCGACAGAGGCCTCCATCATCGCCGTCCTCTACGCACTCCTCCTCGGCGTCGTGGTCTACCGCACGCTCAACGCTCGCAACCTCACGCGGATCTTCTTCCAGTCGGCGCGAATGGTCAGCCTTGCAATGTTCTGCGTCGGGGCGGCTGGCATGTTCGGCTTCCTCCTCGCTTACTACCGCATCCCCCAGCTCGTCGGCGGGCTCGCGGAGGTCGTCACCGACCCAACGCTGATGCTCATCGTGATCACCCTCATCCTCCTCGTTCTGGGGACTCTCCTCGACGGGCTGGTGATCGCGATCATCTGCGGGCCTTTGTTTCTGCCGGCGATCGAACAGGTCGGCATCGACCCGGTGCACTACGGTCTCACCGCCTGCATCGCGATCGCGATCGGCGTGGTGACGCCGCCCTATGGGCTGTGCCTGCTCCTTGCCTCCAACATCGCCGGCGTCAGGGTGGCGCGGACCTTCCCCGACGCCTTCCGTCTGATCGGGGCGATGCTCGTGGTCCTCCTCCTCGTCATCCTGATC
>JACLAD010007737.1_pt1 | contig 11692 bp, 8 predicted proteins | sample 8027901 | NCBI WGS metagenome assembly JACLAD01 (sample SAMN15725071, study PRJNA655200) | protist metagenome | isolation source: fluorescence activated cell sorting (FACS) single amplified genomes of... | place: Spain: Blaines Bay Microbial Observatory, Mediterranean Sea | collected 2016-07-05
TTATTCCTCCAATACTCTCTCTCTCTCTCTTGTATCATGTTTGTTCTTCTTTCTATTTTTTATTTTTTATATGATTATCGATATGTATATGTCATATCGATCTTTTAATAATAATATTCCTATAGTATTTCCATGCTATTTCATCAACTCCAACAAATCTTATTTGTGTCAATCCAAATCCTAACAGTCAAATAATCTTCGCTACGCCTCATACTTAGTCGAGATCCTCGCTTCTTCGCTTACCATCTGTACCTCATACTAATTGCTCTCGTTCCTATTTGATAATAATGCTATAAATAAACTTTGCTATTTTAAGCTAGCACAACATACTGGTACAAAAAAAAGTTGCAAAATTAAGGTGCAAATAACAAATAAATTCAACCTTAAATCTTAATAAAATTTGAAAGATTCATCGCGGGCCCGGCGGGACACATTTTTATGTGTGTGTGCTTTTTTAAAAAATTTGTGCAGAAAGAACTTTCTTATTCTACTTATTGATTTGTGATATAAAAGTTGTGACAATCTAGCAGTTTTTTTTAATGAAACGACAAGACTTAATACACTTTTTCTGCATGGTAATAATTTCACTATGGCAGGTAAATACAAGATATTTTATGCATGGCTTGCTGCTGGTAAATCTGTAAATCCACCGTATCAAATGACAATATTTGATCGTGGGGATTTTTAGGGAAGAATTACATTTTAACAGTGGCCTGATGCACCTGTTACTACTACAATTGGTTTACTTGCCATTGTTTGTTTTCTTTTTTAAGATTAAGATTGTTTATTATTATGGTTGTTGTTATTGGATTGCCAAAGAAACCAAAATCGGATTGATAAAATACCTTAGCTTATAATACGCGAAATGCGGAACGATTGACATACATATTACATCTTTTTTTGGTTTTTTTTCTTAAATATTACAAGAATAATTGTATAATCATTTATATAATATATGATACGACATAGTATGTTCTTATTCTACAATATTTTGAATGTGTTTTTCTCACTCTTTATATACAGTAGCTATCTATACATATAGACATAATATATTTGTTTTGCTTCCTAATGCTCATTAAAAGTCATAATACAAAACACGCTTATTTGATAGATGTACATTTCATACATTGTGATGCAATATATCAAATTTTTTTATTTATACATTACCAGGTAGTGCATTACTTGGTAGGCCTAAGGCAGGTAAATAAAAATGGCGTGTGGTAATTTCAGTACTGTAAGTACTTAAGGTGGTATACTTTTTCTCCGCTAAATATATCAAACGTGCAAACCTTAAATTCTCTCTCTGCTGTGAATATTTGAGATTTTGCACAGGCGGAGAGACGACTGGATTGTGTGTGATGTATGCTCGTATGCTGGTTTGCAAAGATATTGTTTCAGCAAGTTAAAAAGATGATGGTGTGCTCTGTGGTGTGACTATGTTAATTTATTGCCAGCCGGGCGGCCCCATCACACAAATTATTATTTGATATTACAACAAAAACAATAATAATGTCACATATAGATATCTTTTTGATTAATCATCTATGAAGTTTATAATACCGTACCGTATATATACATATAATAAGAGTAGTACTATAATAGATAGATAGATACATATAGTAACTATCATGAATCGTACAGATGATGAAATTCAACGTGATTTATCAAGAAGTTTATTAATAGATGAGGGGAAAAAATCAGATGATGCATCAGAAGAAGAAGGAGAAGAACAAGATGAATCTTCCAGCCGAAGTAACACCTCGTTTAGTAGTTGGTGGGGCAATAATAAGAATAACAATGGAAGAATTAATGAATCAAATGGTTTAGAAATGTTAAAGGAGAGTGATATCTCTAGACGAAAAAAAAGATTTGACACTTTATTACGTAATGAAGTAGCACACGAAACTTCTGCAACGAAAAATTATATTTTACAAAACAAAAAAGTCTATTTAAGTCGTATATGTTTTGCTCTTGCTTCATATTCTATTGCTAGTATATCAAGTTTACCTGTTGCTGATCAGGCCAAACTGTCAAGGGAAAAAAAGATTACCTTGTATTTTTCAGGGACAATATTTGGTGCGATCATTGCAGGTTTGTGGTATGATCAAAAAGGATGGTATTCATCGTTAGTATTAAGTTGCTCATCTTTGGGATTATCCACGGTGATTACCGCTGTAAATATTTTTTTTATATTAAACTTGCCACTTTTGGCAATGATATCGCTTGCTTTAAATGCATTCGGTAAGTATAATTTCTATTTTCCCAAAATCTATATAAGATATATCCTCTCTAACTTGTTATTCTTTCATATACTATGCTTCACAGGTGTGGGTGCAATGTATCCAATTTCTGCACTTCTTTCAACATCGTTATCTTCAATAAAATTCAACGATAAACAAATGGCATTAACGTATTTTTCGCAATTTACAGGTAAAGCTGTTGCTGTTGTAACATCCGTTTTTGTACTGTCTGTAATAACAAGAAGTGACGATTATTTCACACCTAATCAAGCCAAACTTCATAATGGAATACTTTCAATTGTTAGTTTATTTGCTGTTATATATGTATTGTATGTAGGATCCACAATAAGAAAAAAATTTTCCGTTTTATATGATTTAACAGATGATAATATGGGTGGAATGGTTGTACATGCATCTACATTATTTCGTGCTATTGTATTGAAAAAAAAATCCTTTGCCGGAGCAGCGTTGGCTTGGTTTTTATTTGATTTTATCTACTATGGTGCCGGAGAGTATGGATATTTAAATTTAATTGTAGAAGGTTCGGATACAAGTATACATGTACGAGATGCAAAGCAAAGTGTAAAAATGTTGATTTATTTGCCCGGGTACGCGCTGGCATTATTGATTTTTTCATATCGTTATTATTTCGATAGAAAAAATTTACAGGTCGTTGGTTTTATTTTATTAGCGATTAGTTATTGTATCCAATGGCCTCTCTCTTCCAGTATTGGCATTGCTTGTGAAAAATATTTTGTTAAATCCCAATACGTTGAAACTGGTCATATGAAAACGAATATAACGTCACAAAGTTGTTTCGATAAATTTCATGGTAGACCTGTGAGATATGGGAGCGATCCTACTGACATTTATATACAATGCCGTTGTGGTGAATGGGGCTTATTTTACTATTTAAAAGTGATACTAGTCATTTTTCAATACACCATCTTGAATTCAACCGTCAATGCAACGACATTTATTATCAGTGCTGATAGTTCACCACGATATGCACCTGCAACTTTTTTTGGATTAGCAGCAGCTGCGGGTAAAATTGGTGCGGTCTTTGGTTTAATTATATTTGAAAATAGACAGTCAAAGTATCCAATTTTAATATTTGCATCTTTACTTGGAGCCGTATTGACCGTATTGTTCGTTCCACGTAGACAAAAAAAATTTAGTAATTACAAATATTCTAATAATTTGGAGGATGATTATAAATCAACCAAGGTTCGTACTAGACGATTGTCTAATATAGATATTATATCAAAAATATCGACTTCTGATTTCCATATACCTTCAAATGACATAGATGTAGGAAAACCTATTGGTGCAGGTGGGTCTGGTACGGTTTTTGCTGGAAAATTTGCGGATCAAAATGTATGTTTAAAAGTATTAGCTGCTAGTGTGATGTCTGATAGTGATGTTGGTGGTTTAAAAGAATTTGAACATGAATGTAGTATCATGTTAAGAGTTAGCCATCCTAATATTGTACGGTTGTTTGGGTATACAGCTAGGCCAACGATTGGTTTGCCATCTCAAACAAGCCTATATATGATAAGTGAATTATGTGCTGGTGGTAGTATTTACGACATTTTGCAAAAAAACGAAGCAACATCTGCGCAATTATATCGTTGGTCTATTCAAGTTTGTAAAGCAATGAATTATTTGCATAAAAGAGAGTTTCCAATTGTTCACTTGGATCTTAAACCACAAAATATTTTGTTAAATAGTACCCATTTAGAAAAGGCTTTGATAAAAATTTGTGATCTAGGTGAATCGAAAATTCTTGGAAAAGATTTACATTTTCGTGCAGAAGAAATTGGTACGCCTGGATATATGCCACCAGAATTGCTACAAACTTCAGTTGTAAATCAAGTAGATCTAATAGACGGCGCTAAAGTTGACATATATGAGGCAGGTATTTGTTTTGGATATATGTGGAGTGGAGTGGAACCGTTTAATGATTTTTTTCAAAATCGTAATTTCAATTTCAGTACACAAGATATTTTAAATGAACGCATCATGCAAGGCGCAAGACCAAATTTGGATAGCGGATATCGAAAGGTACCAAGATACTTGGTAAATTTAAGAAATAAAATGGTTGCACAAATTCCAAGCGATCGACCTTCTTTTGAGGAAATTGGGCAGATGTTAGAACAATTTGTACAAAGAACAGGGAGAAGGAAATGAAGGGAGCGGCGTATTATATTATTTTTAAAATCTATATAGTCTATAATATTATTTATTCGAAGATGTTGATTAATCCGCATCTTTCTTTTATTTCGTAAGCAAGTCCAAGTATTTTACTTATGTCAGGAGGGCGACAATACTGGTGTGGCTGCCTTCATGAGCGAGGTCCATAGCCGTTTTGCCTCCTTTTGCCACAATCTTTCTGTTGGCCCCCCTCTCGAGCAGCAGCTTGGCCACCTCGGCTTTGCCTCCAAGTGCGGCAAATATGAGCGCCGTCTGTTGGCCTTCGTTCGTTTCGTTCACGTTGACACCCCTGCTATCGAGGAGCAACGTGGCCACTTTAATGCTGCCGTAGTATGCGGCAAGCATAAGCGGTGTCCTGTGATCTTTAAAACGCGCTGAACATTGGTCCCCCCTGTTGAGCAGCAGCGTGGTAATCTCCACATTGTCTTTTGATATAGCCGCTTCCAGCGCCGTCCTACACGCCGTGCTACCACTACTATTCCACGTATTCACATTGACGTCCCTGTCGAGCAGCAGCTTTAACCACCTCGGTCTCGCCACTACGTATGGCATGCTGAAGCACTGATCCACTGTAACAGCACATGTGATTCACGTTGGCCCCATTGTCGAGCAGCCATGCCACCGCATTGTAGTTTCCCTGACTTGCCGCCTCTGTCAGCCCGGTGTCGTCATTGGAGTCGTAGCCCCTGTCGTCGACGGAGGCACCCTTTTGCAGCGCCCCTTTCATCGCAGCCACGTCACCATGGGTTTCTCTCACAACCTTGTACATGTTTACTTTCGTGGATTTTGACATGAGATAATCTGCGTAAGACATGTCTGAATTAGAAAAGTGAATATAATAAATGGATAAATAATATCAACAATAAAAAAAATATTAACGATTTTGATCAGTTTACTTAAAAAATTGGTATACAAAAATTAATCGGTTCATTTATCGTAACGGGATACAAAATATCTTCTCTTCAATTTCTCTAACGCTACTACTGTGGTGCTTGGTATGTTATGTATAATACTCGTATTATTATGTGTGTATATATATACAATATATTATAATATTGGAGGTGCTGGTCTGTGGAATGGAAGGACAGTTCTACTTATATAGGAATATTTTAACACAAATTACTATAATACCAGGTATACTAATAAGTGAATGTAATATTATTTGATATTTATTTTGCCGCGAAAGAAGAAGAAGTGTGTGGTGGAAGAAGAAGTGTGTGGTGCAACTCGTGAATAGCTCTAGTGAAGTGCATGCCGCCTGGCAGGTGTGTGCCACTTCAATAAATTTAGTACAGTATATGTGTGGTTATATACAAAATATATATGTGAATTTTGAATAAAATATAAACTAAAAATAAAAGCTACAAGATGAATAGCTCTATATATATCTATTGTATATGTTCTTTCTATATGAAACAGTATTGCACGTGCTATTTCATTTAAAAAAGAACATTTAAGTTGAACATATACCAGCAGTGACATTGGTTATATTATATATATATAACAATGTCTAGTAGTTTCTTAAAAAAAAGTAAACAATTTACGTCTGTCCTTGATGATCTATCTGAAGAGAAAGAAATAGAACGTTTAGAGAAAGTAGTTTTGGAGGAAGCAGATGAAGTACGTAAATTACAATTACAATATTACAAAGCAAAACGAACTCTTGAAAATTTCCAAATAAAGCTTGAAAATATTAAATTTTCGCGTCTCAAACGGTATGGTCTAAACAAATTAAAAGACCATGTCCCTGATTTATTAGCTAATATAATTGAGTTTATTGATTCACCAAAAAGTTTATATAATTTTATCTTGTCATCTGTTATAAAACAATTTGCGAAAAATATGAATCGTGTTACATGGAAGGAAAATCATTTTAAAAAACTTTTCTACGATTTGAATCATGTACAAATCAAGTCATATGTAGATGCGAAGAAAGATAAAGAACAAGATTATTTGATGTTTGTTTATGAGTCTAAATTGATTAAATTTCAAATCATGAGAGATTTATACCAACAATATAAAGTTGAATTTCCAAATGTGCTTGCAAAAAGACTAAGACCTGATCCATTTATATGTGCATGTGAAATGGGGCGCTTAAATGATATCAAACTATTTATGTACTATCATATGTATATGTATGATTGGCCGCAAACAGGCAAATACATGTCGAAAACAAAATTACTTCAGTTTAGTGAACATGCTTCTAGTACTTATGTTAATATGCTTGATGATTGGCTTGATGTTGAAGATTCTGATGATTATAAAATTAGCCCTATTGGCATAGCAGCAATAAATTGTCATGTGGATGTACTAAAGTATTTAGTGGAATTTGTGAAGGATACATTCTTTAAAGGTGGAAAGTATAGTCTATTCTTCGGAGTGTTGAATACTATTGCACCTCATAATCAACAAATTCTGGCTCCGGGTTTTTTATCGAACAAATTGAATACTCTGAAGGTTTTATTAAGTAACAAAAGATGTTCAGAGTTGATAAACGTGCGAGAAACAGCAAGATTGATAAACGTCGCCGGACAAGGAAAATTCACACCAATCGATGTTATTAACAATTATATTACAACTGTTCAAGATGCTACTGCAAATAACAATCTGAATCAAGTACAACGGGCGAATAAGCTTCTATTAATTGCAAAATATCAAGAGATTGTTGAGTTATTCCGTGGCAAAAATGGTAAAACTTCCAAAGAATTATTTAGCACATTGTATCCCTTGTTTTATTCAATCAAGCAACAAGAATATGATGATTTTTTGTCAATATTCAATGAGAAACCAGCAATTTTTCTAGATGATGAAGGCCAGAATGTATTTCACTATATAGCAAAATATGGTAACTTTAATACTGCTAATATGATTGAGCATATACGTAGCCATGAAGCAATTACTTTCGAAATATTATTCTCTGCCCTTGTTGCCTCTGATTATAATAATGTAAAACCAATAAATTGTGGCAATATTTATGTACATGAATTTATTCAGTATACAAAGCTTAAAATGCAGCACAATTTGAACAGAGAGAATGCGCGGCTAAAATTAGAAGCTACATTTGACTTATTGAGATACGCCGTAAAATTCTCAGATGAAGCTCTTTTTTCTGATTTATTAGGCTCGGATGAGCAACTAATGTACAAATATTTCAATGGATCCGCCAACAATAATTTGACTCGAAGAACAATTCTTCATAATAGCTGTATCTATCGTGTGAAAAATAGTATTATTGAATTATTATTAAATAGCATCAGTGATGAGTTTGTTCGCAACATTATTAATATGCTTGATGTTGCAGGGAAAACAGCATTAGATTACATGCTTATGTCAGAGTCAGCAATAGACCAATTAAACCGCATTGTTAAACCGTCTCTCCGTGGAAAAAACCCGACTAGAAACTTACATGATGTACAATCTATCATTAAAATATTAGAATCAAAAGGCGCAAAACAAGGAAAGGATCTTCCCCTCCCATTGCATAATGCAATTGAAAAACAATCTGGAGTTAAAAAAATCTTGGATAGGCATAATGTAGGAATTGATGATACAGATAAAATCGGTAGGAATGCATTGCATTGGTGTGCTTGGCATGGTAGGAACGTAAAAATGTTTGAATTGCTACTATTACATCGTAGTTACACTCAAAAAGCGTTGAACAGGAAAGATAAACAAGGGCACACGCCGTTGGACTACGCAATATTATTCAACAGAAGTAAGATGAAAAATGAGATTGTCGCTTTCATACAAAAAAATTTTGGTAAAAGAGGTGAGGAATTAAAATTTCTTTTTGATAGGGGATATTGTTGAATTGGTATACCATTTTAGTATACCTGGAGGATTTTACCCTCAAAGCTCAAAACCAAAACCCACAACACCAACAACACGCGCAAAATGGAAAGTCGATGAGAAAGATAATCATGATATATAGAAGAGCAAGAAAAAGATACCAATATATATATATATATATATATATTTAAAGTTTATAAATATATATTGTAACATCGTATATAAGATATTTTACTTTATATATATATAATTTCAATGACCGAGGAATATGATGTATTAATAGTTGGTGGTGGGATAGTTGGCATTTCAATATCGTATTTTTTAAAAACATTTCAACCAGATTGTAAAGTATTAGTAATTGAAAAATCTACAATAGGTAGTGGTGCAACTGGATTATCTGCGGGGACATTATGGTGCATGGGGTATGGAGATTATAATGATGCAGAGGCTTGCGTAACCCAAAGTACTACTGATTTTTTAAATAGATTATATGAAAAAGGTTTTGATTTTGAATATGTTCAATCTGGTGCTTTAACATTGGTTTTTACAGAACAACAAGCAAATCATTATATTGAAAATACAAAGAAATTAATATCTAGAGGTTTCAATTTGAAATATATATCTAATCCAAAAGAAATAGAACCAGGTTTAGATACGTCTGTAATAGGTGCTGTATTAACGCCATTGAGTAGTCATGTCCAACCAATGCAATTGGCTATTACTATTGGTGAAGCAGCTGAACAATTAGGTGTTCAAATATTAGAAAATAATACAGTCTTAAAAATTGCACGAGATAATACTAATAATAATAATAATACTTGTAGCAATTATCATTATAATGTGACTGTAACATCCCATGATTCTTCTTCTTCTTCTTCTTCTGATATGAAAAAAAATATAGTATTGAAAGCAAGAAAAGTTGTATTGGCAGCTGGAGTTAATACGAATTTTTTTTTGCAACAAATATTTAAAGATACAAAATATCTTCATTCTGAAAGTTTTTGGGAAACATTTAGTGTTGTTCCTGTCAAAGGTTCAATATGGTTGACTGAAGTAGCACCATTACAAACATTAAAACACGTAATTTTCAATGGAGCGTCACATTTTACATGGCACCATACACGTAATGGAAATACAAAAAATATTAAAATGCAATATCCATATTGTTTAACACATGTTGATGGGAAACGTATAACGTTTCATTCATATGGAAGGCAAAATAAAGATGGATCGATTTTATTTGGTGGTGGACGTACAAAGGCAAATAATGTTAATGATTATGAATTGAATTTAAATCATTTAAACGAAAATCGAAAATATGTATATAATTTTCTACCAACTCTTGAAAATATACCAATTCAAGGAAATTGGACAGGCGTAATGCCATTTAGTATGTCTGGATATCCAATATTAAAACAGTTTTCACAATATGATGGACATACAAATTTGTATATAGCTAGTGGATTTGGACCGGAAGGCATCATGCAAGGCCCTGGTGCAGCAAAAGCATTTGCTGCATACATTTTAAATAAAAAAGAAAAATTTTATGAACATCAAGATAAAATAAGAAGAATGTTGAAAGAAGAATGGAGTTTTGGTTGTTGATAAAAAAAGTTTCTTTTTATAAAAAAATACCCTTTTATTTACACACTCACACGATGTGTTAATACAGCAATTAATCTTCACTTTTCTTTTCTCCTTTCTCTTTTCTTTGGTCAAATCTTTTAACTTTTGCTACTAGAATTAGTATTACCCACCATATCAACTTTATAATTTTGCGATACATATGATTCATGAGATTTCTTAGTTCTCTCAAGTATACTTTCATTTGCACGTTTCATATCTTCTTTGAAAAGAAATTCATATTTGGAAATAATTTTATCATATTGCCATCGGGCAAGTAAAGTGTAATATGGGACTGCTAGTAGTGGATGTTTTGAATCTTTAGGCAAGGAAAGATCTTTGAAAAGGCTGCCGCGTGTAATAAACAAAATATAACAAATTATGGTTAGCTTTAGATCGTAAATTTTGGTTCAATAATTATCAATATAAATATTTAAATAGAGAGAGAATATTAATATATATACTATATACATACTTTGTTTTGCCATCCCAAGATTTCATCAAATATCCTGTATATGTAAAAGTAGCTATTGCCATATCAAATATAGTTAATTGTGTTTTACCTTTTAAGCCTGGATACATTTCATCGTGTTCTTTTTGTGTTGGCATTTCACATAAACTATATTGATACTTCTTCAACAATTCTGCTGCTGGTACATTGAATGTCTCATAACAAAGACGATATTTAATTAGAAATTTAATTGCTTCTTCATCGCTATTTTTTAGTCGATTTAATGTTGTTTCTCCAACTACAGCATAAAATGTTTTTTCTTCTTGAGCACGAAAACTTTTGATAGCCTCGGCCAGTTCGTGTTGTTCATTCAAATACAATACCCACCTGAGATAATTCGAAACACCATTAGATAATGCCATCAGTGGTCCTATAAATGAATCAAGTTGTTGCTTGCAGTGTGCCAATGCTGCTCGTCTTCGCTCTTCTTCTTGCATTCGAATTTCTTTTCTTCTTTCTTCGTCTAATTTTTGCAATTCATGTTTTTTTAATTCAATTGTGTTTAACCTTGATCTAATTACATACCCGATTACACCTATGCATGCTGCCACAATAACAAGCACACCATGAATCGTACTGCCTGAACCAGCAATACCTGTCTCTGACATTGTTTTAATCTTATTATATATATATATATATATATATTAATTTTAATATTTTGTCCGTTTTGCACTTTTCCTTTTTCAATATATATATTAATTATTATTTGAAGCATGGCAGTTGATGCCATGTGCAACATGTGCCGATAAAATTGGTCGGTGGTGTCCGGTGTTTTTCCGTATTTCGCATACTACGGAAAAAATACGGGTAGCCTTCTAGATGATTAATAACTATTATTTAGAATTATAAGCTATATCTCATATATAGTCTATACTTATACTTATAATAGGTAGTTACGTATACCACTGGTGGTAGTACATTGTAATTTTTTTCCGATTAATTTTTTATTATAATAAATTTTTCTTGATAAAAAGCAAAAATAGATATGATGTGGATGGGATACATGTAGTAATGGCACACTGTGGACATGTTTTGGAAACAAGATCAAACAATAGATTGATAGGAAGGAAACGGTATAATATATCATATCGTATATTTTAGCATTAAGAAAAATAAAAAATTTACAACCAACAGACATAACAACATATAAAGAAGGTGATTTACAACTTTATGAAGGAGTAGCTTCTTCACCTAACTGTAAATCACAGACAGAGGAAGAATCTTTTGAATTATTAAATAATTTACTAAACTTTATAAAAATCATTTTTGGTTTGAGATGTTAATGAACGGGAGTAAAATAAATTTTAAAAATATA
>JACLAD010005551.1_pt1 | contig 11691 bp, 7 predicted proteins | sample 8027901 | NCBI WGS metagenome assembly JACLAD01 (sample SAMN15725071, study PRJNA655200) | protist metagenome | isolation source: fluorescence activated cell sorting (FACS) single amplified genomes of... | place: Spain: Blaines Bay Microbial Observatory, Mediterranean Sea | collected 2016-07-05
TGCAAGGTGGTAGAAATGAAGAGGTTTTATCACCTATACTACGGTCACGTTGTCCACCAGAAAAAAAAGGAAAAACACGTTCAGTATCGTTTGATCTAGCATATGATTCTGTTGAAGAAATATCAATCACACCAGCTGGGGATAGTATTTTACATAAATTAAGAAAATGGTTTTCTGTATATATATTAGCAACACCTATGATTTGGTTGTATGGATTTTTTACAATCAATGCATTTAGAAAACGAAAAAAAGCACTTGTAAAAAGTGGAACAAATTTTGTATTGCGGTTTCAAAAATACATGAAAGTTGGACAAAAACCAGTGCAAGATTTTTATTTCATCGTTTCAACATTGTTAGCAGAGGAAGAGTTCTATTTAATTGCTCTGCCTAATATTATATGGAATATAAATTATGAGCTAGGTCGTTATTTAACTTTGTTAGTATGTGGAAGTTTAATAGTTGGAAATATGTTAAAAGATGTATTTAAATTGCCTAGACCATCACGTGATAAAGTATGGATACCAGATATGATGAGTAGCATTGATTCTACTGCTGCACGAGATTATGGGTTTCCATCAACACATGCAATGAATTCGATGTCAAATCCATTGTTTACAATATTATATTATTACTATCGTCCAAATAGTTCAGTAGGTGTTGAATTTCCATTTTCACTTGCAGTTATTGGAGGTATAATATGGTATCTTAGTGTAACGTTTTCACGTTTATATGTCGGTGTACATTCACCAACTGATTTGCGTGGCGGCACATTATTAGGGGTATTATCAAGCATTTTTTACTACATGACATGTGATGTATTGGATTCTTGGTTTAAAAACACAGAGTATTTAGCCTTTCAAATCATATTCTTTATGATAATTGTTTTATTATTAAATCCACAAACACGGCCATTAAAACCAACTTTTTCACAAAATGCTTTACTTGCTGGTTTATTTGCTGGATGTTTAATTGGTCAAAGATGGCATTTTGAAAATGCAGACAATTTGAAAAATGATAAAGATTATATTTTTAATTTAGGTGGTTTAATTGAATATAGTGTTGGATATGAAAATGAAGGCATTGCTAATTTTATTAAAATTTTTGTAAAATCAGTGCTTGGATATATTGTTATATTATCGGTACGTGAAGTATTAAAACAATTGTTAGTATTGTTCGTGAAAAAATTACTTGGTCTTGATCCACATCCAAAACCGACAAAAATTAAAGTGAAAGTTAAAAATGGAGATAAAGATGATGTATTTAAAGTTGAAAATACTATTACAGGATGGAATATATTTGCCGCAGCATTTGTTAAATTTTGGTCATATACTGCAAATGCAATAATTATATGTTATGTTTGCCCTGTGGTATTTAACAAGTTTGCGATGCCAATGACAGCATCGAATAGCATAGGATAAATATTTAATATATAACACGTATAAAGAGAGAAATACAAAATATTTTACTAAAATCTTTAATATCATACGTCGTACGATACGAGGGATACATAATTTATATCATATATATATAATATCTGTGTGTGATGGTTAAAATCTAAGTTATAATAATTTTACACTTCTCGTGTTAAGTAATATGCTCAAATACTCAATCGCAAGAATAATATGCTATTCTACTACTATGGTAAAGCTCTAATGCACCAATGATATATATATGATATATCATTTTCTAGTTTTTTTTCATCGTAAAGTGCGTCGTGGTTTTAATTTCAACTGGATTGATTGTAATACCCACATCTTTTATGGATTTATATAATAAATTTTTTTTATATTTTTTTACTTATTTACAAGTCCACCCAAACCATACTCAATTGCAGTAACTAATCTTTCTTTCATCATAGTTTTCGTAGGATATTTAGGTAGCTCAATTTGGAAAAAGCATGTATGTGCTAAAGGTAATCTTGTAGTCGGAGCATTACTAATGGTCAATTTGAACTTCCAATTTTCCCTTGAATTTCGACTTGGAAGCCTAGATCTACCCCATGCAAATTTAATAAATGCAACACGCTGTTGTTGTGAAAATTCTTCCATTGCAGACCAAAATCTTTTTGCCAATGCATGAGAAGCATTGAAACCAGCCCCAGTATAATCTGAATGACTTTTCCAAAATTTGATGTCTATTTCCGGATCACCACAAACACATATTTCTAATTCCTCTGGGGTTAAATATTGTAATGATCTAAATGGTACTATGCAGGACAACCCGCGTCGTATTGCATCTACTTGTTCATCAAATTCATGAAGCCTTGCTTCATCATATAAGTCACAGAATTTTATCCGATTCTTATAAGTAACCAGCTTGCTTTCTCCACCATTTAACAATGGCTTTGATTTACCACTGCTTTTTCTGACTACGAAATATAGTTCATTTCCTGCACCAGAATGAGTTGATTCAAACTTTTCTTTATTTTCCATACGGCGTATCCTATCCATGCGTCGAAATTTCTTTTCTTGCGGGCGGCTTTCTTCAAATAAATCAATAGATGCGAGATCTGATACGTCGATACGTTTAGTTAATAACAGCTTGTAAATCATAAGTGGGAATTTAAATGGAAAGAAACCTTCCGTGCGAATAGAGATCCCCATCAATTTTCCAAGGGTTTCAAACATACTGAAACATTCAGGTGAAACGCAATCTGAATTAGGTATATAATTTCCTTGATTAAATCCTTCCTTTGAACGTCCATTTGGTGTTTTAATTAACAAAGAAAAATGTTCAGAGAACAAATCGTCAATAATTGTATTCATAGCATCACGATAAAGACCACCCCAATCTAAACCTTCCCCTAAAACATATTGGACTTCAAAAAGGGTTTCCTTTCCACGTTCATTTTTTGTCTTTAACTTCGAACGCAACAAGCGAACTTGCGCCTTCTTTAGCTGTTTATGTATTTGTACGAACATTAGTTGCGCGTCCCTTTTGGCAAACTGTCGTTCCGGGTCCTTTATAGCGAGACGTTTCGCACGTTCAGAAGACATTTGATCAATATGAAAAATTTTATATATGTGTATATATGTGTGTGTAGTAGTAGTAGTAGTAGTAAATAAGTTATAGTCGAAGTTAGTAACTTTTTGTATTTGATTTATATAATATATTTATTGGTATATATTGTTTTTCTAGAACACTTTTAATATAGCTACATATTTCTTCTACATATATATATAGATCTATATTCTGGTATAATATTTTAATAATACATGCACACATCAGAATCCGCACATCCCACAGAATCCTACACACGACAGAATCTGGAAAAAGACTTCCTCAAAATGGAATTTAAATTTTCATACGGATTTAGGATTGTGTCGTTTGATAGGTAAGAAATCGATGTAATTGAGTGTTTTGTTGATATTCTACATGTATAAACTTTCCCTTCCATCCTTAATCTCTTCTTCCCAGAGTGGGCATTCCAGCATTCCAGCATTCTGGCATACAGGTAGTACTAGCTGTCATTTCGCATAGCCGACCCTGTTTCAATAAGCGCCATTTTTGTCCCTTTTTTCCGTTTTGATGACCTTCTTCATAACCGTTTGATATAAATAAATCCACTAAAATTATCTATGTGACGTGAATTTTCAGAAAATGAAATCAGTTCTTTTCCATCACATGTAGAAATGGCAAAATGGGACATGTAAAAAAAAATAATTTTTGAATATTTGACTAAATTTGAATGTTGAAAAGTCCCTTTTTCGTCTCCACCAATCAAATGACAGCATTTCGCATCATTGAAACGGTCGAAAAACATGTATATACATGTGAAATAAGTATATATACAATAAAATACCTTTATTGATAACTTTTGGGTGTATAAAACTGAGATATTGATGTGTGTGTGAAATGGATATATTTTGGCACAAATTTCCGCCTAATATACGTCTCATAGGTATTATATTATATATAACACTATGAATAAGTATGACTGAGTGTTATGATTAGGGTTCGTTCAGCACAGAAAAATTGTGGGCTGTTAGGGGGCCGTAAATTTGCATAAAAAAACGGAATACACACACACACATATACACACATACATTCAACATTTTAACTTTATATAGCAAAATAAGTGAGAATATGTATATTCACATATAATTAATTACATTTTTACACTCCATTACATATATGTATATATATATATATCAAAATTAAAAAAAAAGGGACATTTGCGTCGCCTATTCAAACACCCTACTTCTAACTCTACCACAGACAGGCACCTGAAACGCTTAAATATATGCCATATGTATGTGTGCGGTGTGGGTTTTTAGTGTTTCATTACAAAATACAGGGGTAAAGCAATGTGTGTGTGAAATTTTAGATGAAACGGAAGTATATTTTGGTGTGTATGTGAAAAAAAGGGACATTTGGGGTCGTCTATGCGAAATGACAGCTACTAACGAACCTGCATGGCCATGCACACACTTACACGTCGTTGTTTTTTTTTTTGTTTTTTTTTGAATTTTTATTATTTTTTTAATTTTATTTATTTGTACCAAAACAATGATACAAAACAACAACAACAACAACAACAGCAATAACAACCACGGAACAAATCAAGGGATGGCTTCAATAGCATCAAATCATGATGAACATGATCAACCAGATTTACAATCGTTGATTGCAGAGTTTTATGAAAATTTATTGGAAAATAGATATGTAGAAGCAGGTAATATGTGTAAATTAATGAATGCTAAAATAAATAAAGTATCAGATATTGAAATAGAAATGATACAAGATTGTAAACGTAAATTCTCAAATAAAATTATTCCAGGTGCAATTGGTGCGTTGAATATGGGAGACATAAATACAGGTATTGATTTATTTGCATTATGTTCTGTTTGTGGTCAAAAAGATGAAAGTGCAATGGAATTAAAAAAATTTTTAACGACCGCTTTAAATTCGTTAACAAATCATGTTGTTGAAGAGCTGAAAAGTTTACATAGTATTGTTCGTTTAGCAACGTTAGGTAAACAATCAAAAGGTGGAAATGTGCAAACGGAAGACCCCTTTCCATATGTAACAGGAATCCAGAATGTATTATCAGAAGCAAAATACCTTTTAGATATAGCACCATGTCCTGGTATGGATGCTAGCCATCATTTAGATATTATGGATAATTTATGTTTATCTTTAAATGATCCAATTTTGCAAATATTAAAATTATTTAAAGAAGGAAAAAATTTATTGCAATGGGAAATGTTTGTCTTAGGAAATGCAGAATTGCCACGTCGTGCACAATCATTGGATGAAAATGCTGTGAAAGATATAATTGACGTTACACTTGCTGAATGTAGTATATTGTGTGGTGAAATAAATAAATTTTTATTGTATGCAGATTTATTATTAAGTAAAGTAAAAGATGCAGTGAAAAATAGTAATATGAATCAAAGTAACAATAATAATAATAATAACAGTAATAATATCAACAACAATAATTCAAATCAACAAAAAAATATAGTATCAACAAACATCAATAGTAAGTTTAATTCAAAAGCAATTTCAATAGATGTACAAAAAATGCTTACATCATATTTAATAATTGATCAATATTGCATAGCAAAAAATATGAAAAATGCTATAATGGTTTCTGAATTAGACTACTCAGATGAATCAATGCAAATTTCATCATTAGTAGATGATACATTTTACATAGTACGAAGTGCATATGATCGATCATTGTTGTCTATGTATGAATTTGCCGTTAGTGCAACTACAAATCATATTAAAATGGCTTTGGAGGACTTTTTATTGCAAGAGTTAACATTAGTATCTAATGGTGATATAATTTACACAAATAATGCTCTTAATAATGGTAATGGAGAAAATAGTAATGGAATGAAAAACAAAAACAATGATGATAGTGGTGGTAATAATAATAATCATGATGATGGTACCAAAAGTAGTAATGAAAAAAAATTAGAAGATAAATGGTCAAAAGCAATGGAAACCTTTTTAGATGATGATGAGGAGGAAGAAGAAGAAGAAAATGGTAATAGTAGTCCTCATAATTTAATTAAGAAGAAGAGTAATGCTATGTCGACTTTGTCTATTAAAGGTACTGGTTCACGAAAAAAGCGAAATGAGTTGCATGATATCACATTAATTGAAATGGTTGTTTCAATCAATAGCTCAGAAGCAGCATCGATCAAGACAAAGCAATTTTTAAAGTATGCTTTGCAAAAATTTCAAAACAATTTTGGAAAGGTAGAAAAATTAGATCCATTTAAACATGATCTGACAAATTTAGCATTACGATTTGATTCATTGGCTGATCATTCCATTGAATATGTTATTAATCGTTATATAGAACATGTAAAAGAAATATTAAGAAAAGAATTAGTCCAATTATCGTTTGATATAACAAGTGATGAACATCAATTTCGTCGTAGTAATGACGGATACGTCGATTCATTTTTAGCTTTATTGAATTCACCAGATGGATTAATAAAACGTTGTAAAAGATCATTATCGACACCAATGTTTGCATGTTTATTACAATGTTTTGCATATACATTATCTGGTATATTAATAAAAGTGTATAAAAGTAAAGCATATAATGAATTAGGTGCATTAATATTGCAAGCCGATTTAAGGAAAATGGTGGATGGTATGAATAATCTATTATTAGAAGGTTCCGTTCGTAGCCAAATGGAAGAATTGCAGGTATTTGTATGGTTATTAAATGTTGAACGGCCAGCAGATGTAAAAGATTCACCATTAATCAATAAATCATCCATGTCAAATATATTATCACCAACTGATATTGGTAAAATATTAAGTTTGCGAGTTGAAATTTCATTTTTAAAAGAGGTAGAGCGATTGTACCATGTAACTCCCAGTAATCTATCATATTCTCAAAACAAAAAGAATACTACAATGGCGACAAATAATAATGGTAATACTACTAATAATATTATTTCCAATGCTACCAACGCTATTACTTCTGGAGAGAATCTGATTAGTGCTGTAACTGGGGATACAATAAATGGTGTCCTTGATAGTATTGGTGGGTTTATGAGCATGTCATACGATGATTCGTAAAAAGGAGGTAAGAAAGGTGTGTGCGAAGAGCGAAAGTGTATCATATATAATATATGCATACGAGTATTATATACGAGCCGTAATTTTTATAAAATTTTGTATGACCATACCGCATAATTTATTTTATATATATATATAATGGAGTAAAAATTTTAATTTACGCATAAATTATAATACCTGGGTACTCGTATCATAAAGATGCCAAACATACGCGTACTTGACACATATATCATTTTTTTCGAGATGGTTTCTTTTTTTTCATATCATTATTTGACATTGTTTTCAATCTTTCTTCTGGCTTAGGTTCTATTTCTTGTCTACACATTGGACATAAGCTACTACGCGGTAACCATGGACGTAAGCATTTGACATGAAACTGATGAAAACATTTTAAATCATATATTCTATCGCCAGTATTAATATTATCAAGACATACGCCACAGACATTATTTTGTGTATCTCCTTGAAACACAATAACTTTAAGGCTAGCAGCAATAGTTGGATTTAAACCATTAAATCCATGTTCTAGTGCTGTTGCAGTTAAAGCTTGTGCTCTACTATTCATATTAATGTTGGCATTGGGATTTGTCCCCCTTGCTAAGTTGTTATTGTTGTTCGTAATATTACTGTTATTATTATTATTATTATTATTATTATTATCTAACTCTTCTAAATATGTATTATAATCTATTGACCACTGACGTTGCAAATTTGCTTCCATTTCTTCATCTTCATCTATCAAGTCATCCAACTCATCTTGGTCCAATCTTTCCCACTCATTTTCTAAATCAATGAAATTTAAATTATAACTGGATCTACCAGATGCAAACGTACGATTGCCTCCAGACATGATTGGTCTGTCATTAAATGAAGATGTATTATTATTGTTGTTATTATTACGAGCTATGCGACGAGGACCACGGGGACGATAGTTATTATTATTATTCCTTGGACTTGTTACTGGTGATATATTAAATGGATTTCGACCATTATTATTGCCTCTTCTAAATGCCATTCTATTTCTTATTCATAAAAGGATTGGAAACGATGAACAAATAAATTCATTGAATTGATCAATCCAAACGCACACTGAGAGAGAGAGAGAAAAGCCAGAAAGCATGAGAGAAAGCATGAAAAAAAAAAAAGAGCGCGCAAGAAACGAAAACTATTCAAGTAACTCGTAATATTACATTTTCTAGTCAGGTAAAATTAATAATAAATAATAAAAAATGGACAAAAAACAAGAAAACTGGAAAACCTAAACCCGGCGGCACAAAAAGATGCATTTAAGGCATCGTAATTAAGGATGTGTGTATGTGAGTATTTTGTTAATATTCTAATTTATACTTTCAAGTATAAATTATGGATCTTTTGATAGTGTGAGAAATTCTATTTTTAGATTTTTAGCAATACGTTGGAACGTTTTGCCAGGTTTGCAATGGTAAAACGTTATTATATTTTATTATTTTTTCGCTAGAACATATATCTATATTACGGTGTAGAATTATAGAAAGGAAAAAGAATTATGTACTGGAAGGAAAGAAAAAACATTTGTCGTCTTCGGGTAATAATATTATATTAAGTGTAAATAAGATAAGATATTGTAATTAAAAAAATAAGTATATTATATATAAAATATCAATAAGACAAATGGCGGAAGCGGATAGTGAATATAATATACTGTCAAAACAGCAGCAGGAAAAATTGCACCAACAAAAGGTGCAAATGAGATTAAATAATGAAAAATATTTACGATCTCATCCTGAATTAAAAGCTTTAGTTTCTCTTTTTATGCGTACTTTACTAGAAGATAAACCTGAAAAGCCTGAAATTTTTGCTGCTGAATTTTTTACACGTGCAGATGTAAAAGCTATAGTATTAAAGTCAATAGGAATGAAATAAAATATATATGGTATATATATTTATATATATAATAAAACATTTCGTCGTTAACTGCTGGTGAAGCAGTTGGAAAAGCAGCTATGTTAGGTGATGACACAAAAGGATTTTACGAAATTATTGCTCTTCATATAATATATAATATATTACAATATATATATATATCATATATACGTGAATAATTTTACAACACTACATATGACAATTTTATATTTTTTCATGTCCACCAAGCAATTCAGCAACTGTCATTTTCCTTTTTTTCTTCTTTAATTCTCGTCGTCTTTTTCTCAATTTACGTTTCTTTTGACGCCTTTCTTCCTCTTCTTTTTTGATTTGTAATCTCTTTTTTTTCATTTCCTCGTCTTCTTCTATCTCTATTAATATTTCATTTCCATTATTCCCTCCGTTTCTTAACTCTTTATCATCATTATAAATACTTGGACTCTTTGATGATCTATCAGCAGCACTAATAAGTCTCATATTATTATTACTATTATTATTAGCATCATCATCATCATTTAAATTATTACTTGCTTTTTTCACATTTTTTCGTTCTCCTCTTTTTTTTTTCCTTCTCCTTCTATTATTACTTGTACCACCACCACCACCACCACCATCTTCAACTAAACTATAATCAACTTTAAAATCCTTTAAATAATCGCCTGCAGTATTAGGATCCAAAGAATATTTTGAATGTTTTAAGTGATAATAATGCGATGCCACATCCATAAGCCACTGTATGTCTGGAATGATTGATAAATTGTATACAATTTCACCTTCATTGATCCCTGCATCATATGCATCGTAATACATTATCCATTGTGGTGGATCTTCTACATTGGTAGGAAACATTTCAAGCATTGAATACTTATCAAATTTTACCACACGATTATCTTTCACAGTTTTATATACATAATCGCCTTTTTCCTTTGCAAGTATGTTTATGAAAAAACCAGACAAAATGCATTTTAAAATTGGCTCAGTATCATCTTCCCCACAACTTGGAAAATTTTGTCCCGGAGGAATAGATTTTTTTAATTGAAGTGCCATTTCTTTACGAATGCTTTTAGCGCGAAGAAGAGCATTATGATTACAAAAATTAATTTGGGACCATTTTCTTGAGCTCCGACCAAGGATCCCTGTAAATTGATTGTAAACCGTTAACAAAGTCAAATGATCACTGCCATGTTCCGATGCAAATGCTTTAAAAACTTCAGTTGCTTCCTTCAATTTTTCTTGATTGCGAGGGTAAACAAATACATTTTTAATTTGCAACATTGCACAAATAGTTAAGATTTCCTCCGTACAATTTTGATTCAATGAATTTAATAAAACTTTCGCAATATATGGTGAGCATTGAAATCTACTAATTGTTTGACCAAATGTTGTTAATGTACCATCCATATTAATTGCTCCAAGCGCATGCAATGCTTCAAATGCCCTTGCAAAAGAATAAATATGTGGCATATCCAAAAATGAAAATTGACTAAAATCGACGATACCGATGCTTTTTAAATATAAGCATTGCTGAATTAAATTCGAGCGACAAATTTCTGGTATAGACTCATCTTTTAATGACATAAACGCAGATTCTGTGCATAAACGAAAACATTTTCCACTTTTCAAAACATTACGCCCGGCACGATTTGCACGTTGAGTAGCGGACAATTGAGAAATTGGAGTTGTAACAATGGATTGCTTCCCTGTTTCCGCATTATAATGGCTAAATCGAGTGAACATAGTATCAATTACATAGGTGATTCCTGGAACAGTCAAAGATGTCTCTGCTATATTTGTTGCTACAATAATTTTTCTTTCCCCATTTCGTGGTTTCAAAAAGCAACGCAACTGTTCATTATTAGACAATTTACTATGAAGCGGTAGCACAGTTGTTGATGTACCAGAGCGATTGTTAGTATTATTGTAATTATTATTATTATGTCGATTGTTGTTGTTGTTGTTACTTTTATATAAATTTCCTTGGAAAGAATTGTCATATGGCAATAATTCGTCTTTTAGCCACCTCACAGTTGTTTCAACTTCAAATTTTCCCGGCATGAATACAAGTATACCACCATCATTTTTCTGAACATTATTACGATCATTGCGGCTGCGGTTTCCACCAGTATTACTAGTATTGCCACCAAGTTTGCCACCATCATTATCATAATTACCATTTATAATACTTAAAACGGCACGAACAGTTGCTTTAATAAAATCACTACATGGATTGTCTAAATAATAAGTAGAAACTTGTGATTGTTCACTTTTATGTGATACACATATTATTATTGATGTGGAATTATTATCAGTAGTATTATTATTATTATTTACATTTTTATTATCATCATTAACCAAATCATTATCGTTATTATTATTACTACTTGATACCTTTATATTATTATTTTCATCAAAGAAATCTTTTAATTTGACCGCAGATGTAGTAGCTGCACAAAGAATTAGACGTAGATTTGGACGTTTTTTCTTAATATTTTTTACAACACCAAATAATATATCCATATCTGTCGTTCGTTCATCGATTTGATCTATGATAATAACAGAATATTTCAACAAAAGTGGATCTCTATAAACTTCTCGTAAAATCATTTCATTTGTTAATATCTTTATTTTACAGGTTTTATTATCTACATGTGGAAAGTATTGAACATTACAACCAACTATTCCGCCTTTTCCTACACTTGAACCACTTTCCTCTGCTATTCGTGATGCAAGCATAAGAGC
>JACLAD010010934.1_pt1 | contig 11688 bp, 16 predicted proteins | sample 8027901 | NCBI WGS metagenome assembly JACLAD01 (sample SAMN15725071, study PRJNA655200) | protist metagenome | isolation source: fluorescence activated cell sorting (FACS) single amplified genomes of... | place: Spain: Blaines Bay Microbial Observatory, Mediterranean Sea | collected 2016-07-05
AGTGAATAATGTAATGTTTCAAGCTGTTATATTATCGCAATTTGGCTTCGCAGAGCCAGCCAAGCCAACCCTTCAATTAGTTACACAGCAGTTCTGCAGGGAGTATGCGAAACGGTGTAATATGAGGACGTTCACGATGATGGCGAATTACGGCTCTGCGGTGATGTTAAAACAGAGATTATTGTATGGCTGCCAGAAGTATAGATTACCAGTGCTTACGTTTGTTGCGTTAGTTCGGTCGTTGGGATTCAAAGCGAGGATCATCTTCTCGCCGAGTCGGTATGTGCACAATGATAGTAAGTGTCCAGTGAGCGATGGGGAAGTTTTGATTGTGGATTGCCCGAGTAAGGAGTTGTTTAAGTTTGATGCGATGGAGAATTGCATGGTTGATTATGACGATGGGAGTAGGATATGGTGTGAGGTGTTCGACCCGAGGCAGCAAACTTGGTTGTTGGCTGACTTACAGAGAGGCTCGTTAGAGTTGTTTCCGGATCGATGGCGGTACGTTGTAGATGTTGATGCTGCGGCAAGGGTTGTCAGTAGTTAGGCTGCTTGATTCAAGCGTTGATTGAGCGCGATCGATTGCGCTGGTAATTTAGAAAGCTGGATCGCCTATTACACAGCCTCTCCTACAAAAGCAGTTCTTTAGCCCGCTACTTTGTGCGCCAAGTTAAGATCATAGACCTAGAGGCGGCCCGCAAGCAGGCAGAGCCAGGCGCCATTACCCGGCCGTTTGTGCACGTTGTTTGCACTTCTTTTGTCATTTTGTTTTTGGGCTCCTACAGTTTTGGAATGAAAGAAGTTGTTTTTGTGTATTTTGTTTGCGCGCGCGTCGTGAAACCCACAACAGTGGACAGCCGAGCTGCAAAGGCGTCAAGAGTTTGTTTTAATTGTTGATTGGTATTTAGTCAGGAGGCTTTCTTGCGCTGGGGACATAAGTTCATCAGCACTCACAATTACAATATACAATCATCACTCAATTTCGCATTGGCGGCCATCGCGAAGTTTCTCGCATCGCGCTCTTGGATTCCATGGAAGCTCCCGGCCGTTTGTGCGCGTTTTGTGCATTTCTTTTGCAATTTTGTTTTTGGGCTCCTACAGTTTGGAATGAAATCAAAATGAATGCAATTTTTTACTCATACTAAATAAATGTCAGGTACATTGGCGGATGCATGCATTTTTTGATGGCCATCGAAAATGGCATCATGACAGACGTTGCCGCGCGATACACCCGACCAACCAGAGTACAGAAGTTACGCGGTGCTCGTATGCATCAATGGTGGAAATCGCAATTAACCCTCGATGATACATGTAAGGTCATTGCGCGTGAAAAGAAGGTAGCACCCGGCATGGCGCAGCCCCCAGCGATGCGGATGGCGGGTGGTCCTCCTGGAGCGCGATTTAGTAAAAAGATCCCGCAGGAGTACAAAACGATCAAAGTTATGTCCATGGCAGGAGGATATGTTAATTTACCAGCGAGTAAAGTCGATTTCCGCGATAGCGAGTATATATTACAGTCTCAAATCAAGAAAGGAATGATGCTTACGAACAAACGTCCAATAGCAATCTGGAAAGGCGAACGCGTTTTCAAAAGGTCTCAAACCGTCGAGCTAAAAACCGTTGCACAGTGGAAAAAGGAGAAACGTATCATCAAACCAGATCAGCAACCTCGCCAGCCAGGGCTGTATAGCGAAGATCAAACGGAGGAATTGGTAGGCGACGCGCCTTCAAAAAAGCGAAGAAAAATTGGGTCAGAAGCATCTTCATCTAAGTTGTCTTCGAGTAGCTCGCTGAATGAGCCGATTTTGGATGCCAATGGTAATGAGATCTTTGCCATTGGAGACAAGCGCAGGAGGGCGACGCCTGCCGCGGATAAGAAGTGGCTAGAGACGTGGGCGAGTTTGAATGATTTTGTCGAGGATACTGGATTTTTGCCGCGGCCAACCAAGGAATGTTTAAATTTGAAGGGTTGTCATTTCGCATTCAATATTTTTGCGAAAGTACTTCATGATTGCTTCAAGAATGTGAAAAACCAGCACTGATTTAGAAAGTAATGGAACGCAGCGCGGTACCCATTACAGACACCATCGCGTTTAAAATTTTGAATGCCATCTGCTATCAGGCGCATTGCGAATTATCCATCAAAGGCGCTGATTCCGCAAACGGTTTGGTCGCGGAAAAGATTGGCTTTGGAATTTATCCACTTGTTATGTTGGCGGAGTGAACAATTGCCCACGGACTCACGCAATGGCTATTCATTGGTCCCGGACGACAAGCAATTCTCAGTGGCCGCGACGCATGTCAACAATGTCAGCGAGCGCTTTGCCCCGCGTTCTTGTTTCGGCTTTTTCTTATTGTTTTGTTTCTCTGGCGGATTGTATAGGAAATGAAATCAAACCGATTTTTTCGATTTGAATGTGGCGGATGTAAGGTAAAAGTGATAATGAGAAGCAGCTATCGAAATGGGTGGATGCTCAGAAGAAGGCATTCGAAACCAGCTCCCTCATCACATGGAAATTGGACAAGCTCGAGGAAATACCACATTGGCAATGGCCCGGTGAAATCGAACAAGCAGAATCAGAGATATCTGAGGGCGACAGCTGGACACAGTCCATCCTCAACGACATCAAAAACGAATTCTTGATCAACACTTTCACCATCGCGGAGCGCCGTACTATCATCCGCGGCTACCAGCGCCTGTACCACCCGGACAAAAACCAAGGAAGGGAAGAACTAGTACGTCCGATTTTTGAGTACGCGCAAATCTTATGGAAAGATACGCAGGAAATGGCAAGGGAAATGGGCAGCTCTCAGGGACCGTCTACCCCTGAGCCAGTGTGATGTTTCTATTTTGCTTGGATAACATTTTGAGTTGTGGTTGTATATCTGTTAGTGATAGCTTGTTACAGATTTGTTCAGAATCACAAGATGATAATGATTTGCTATGATTTACACACAATCCATCGGTATTATTATTTCTCTTTTTATTATTTTTTGTCTTACGTCACACGTAACAACCACCCGTGTCTCTGACCCAGTTTACAACGATTATTTGTGATTAACATTTTACCGACCTCAAATAATATAAGTTGTACAGCTAGCATTACACTCTATCATTCTAATTTTGTAGCAAGAATACCAAAACACAAGCAGTTTGAATAGCAAACAACACACATTAAACAGCCATGAGCGAAGCAGCGGCATGGACATTGTCCGCCGCTATGATTCCTAGTGGGCAGGCTGAGCAACCTGAGAAGAAGAAAAGCCGATGGGGAGGGAAGGCTCCTGGATTCACTGATGTAAATCATTTGATTTTATATCATAATTTTATGGGAACATATTATATTCTGAATCAACAAAGTTTTACAAAATGTGAGCATGATTTAGAATTTTGATCTACATCTTATTCTGTATGTGTTCTCTGTTGGTTAATTGAGGCGTTTCCTGATTCGCAAGTTCCAACCAAAGCTGAAAACACCCCGGTCAATGACGGCGCGGTGCGACTTCTCATTTTTGTTTTTAGATTTTTTAATATTTTTCTATCTTTTCACATGATTTTTTTCATTTTGTTTTTGTTAATTTGGAAGGTACCACCACCACAACCGTCCAGGAAGAAGGGAGGATTGATTGAATTTAGTAGATCTCGTTCAAGGAAGAGGGGGAGTAGGTCGTACTCGAGAAGGAGAGACCGAACTTATGACCGTCGCAGGAGGAGAAGTTACAGCCGATCTTATTCCGGAGGCAGGAGGTATTCAGATTATGATCGCCGCCGCGGTAGGTCCAGGTCATACAGTCCTTATCGCGGTCCGATTTAGGATTTTTTTAATCGAGGTGATGTTTTGACCAGATGAATTTAATTGCATCGGTTGAAACTCGAAGAATTCGCATCTTTTCAAATGATTGAATTTGATGATTGCGGGTTGAAAGGTAGATCTCGCGACCGTGGTAGACGTGGCCGCACCAGATCACGATCGTTTTCAATTTCAAAGTATTCCATCGCACATGTTTTTTACAACTTCTTCAGCAATGATCACTCGCTTTTACATGCGTTCTGTCTGTGCAGGAAGCCGGAACCGAAAAAAAAGCCTGAACCAAAGAAGCGTGGATTCACAGAGAAAGAGAGCGATTTCCTCGATGCAATTACGTATTTTTTATTATTGGTGTTACAAAAAAGTGGATTATATTCAAGTTTTTATTTTGCAATTCCGCAGATACAAAGCTCCGGAGGCAAGTGGTAAGAGAGATAAGAATGGGATGGTAAAATTCAGCCGAAATCATTTTCCCATGGACATCAACATCGTAACCGGGGAGTTCGGCCAGACGTACGCATCCAAAAAAAGGTATCGAGGTGATTTCATTTCACTTAATGGTTTTGTGATGTTTTGAGTTTTGATCATATGCCTGCTTTTAAAGCTGTATTAATGAAGACAAACCGTGAGAAATTCCAAAATGTAACGAAGTGTCAGATTGAGTACGACCTAAAAAACCGCCGCGCCGCATTGGTCAATGAAAGAAAGATAATTGTTTTTTAAATTCAATTTTTACATGGAAATATTGATATGTGTAGGTTGGCCACCACCAGCTTCAGCATCCAGCGTGGAAACTCATGCAGAGGATTACAAGTCACTGTCGGTGGGGGAAAACCGAGGACCAGCTGGAAAGACGCGTTCGGGCGCTGATTGAGGCGCATGAGAAGTGCCAGAAGAAGGAGCACTACTCTCGGGCCCACATCATGCTGCAGTACTTTTTGATTGCATTTCAAAGATAATAATTAGGTGGCTGTTAGAATTGTGGAGTAATTATTGATTTGTGTTTGTTATGAGGCCGCTTGGAGGAGGATTGAAAGGGAAGGAATTCAATCTGATCAACCAGGAAGGGAAGAACCAAATCGTCATCGGAACGCACCCAAAAGTACCTTTTCAAGCATCCATTTCAATTGTTTCTCTCATTATATTAATTCTAAATAATTCAATCAACTATTTTTTGCAGGCGCATATTCGCATGAGTAATTTCAAGCTCGCAAAGGAAAAACAGTGCACAATTACGTTTGACCAAAGCAGGAATATGGTCGTGCTGACGGATGGAAGCAAAGGCGTCGCGACATACGTCAACGGAGTGGTCTGTCCTTGCGGCCAGACTGCCTACGTACTATTTTCTCATTCGTTTTGCAAGAAACATACTCATTTTGTCTTCAATTTATATTGTAGGTGTTCTTAAATCATGGTGACGAGCTTACTTTTTTCACCAGTGGTTCGACGGTTGGCTTTACAGTCAGCATTACCCTTATCTAAATCTGTTGAAATATACACGCTCTCGATTGTCAAAAACTGGCATCACTGATTTTATCGGTTAAATTATATCACTTTAAAAGAAGCAAATGCATCGACTCAACTTTAATTTCTTATATTCATGGATTGGTAGTTGCTTGGTTTGTTTTGTTTGAAAATTTTGTATTGAATTGTTTTGCAGAAGTATTTAGAAAATACAGTCTATATGTTGTTTTGGATTCTGGTGATATTATTGCGGCGCATCGCCTTTTTCGATTTCTTCTGGAGGGGTGTTGCGGAGGAGCATCATGAGTTTGCGCAGCTGTTGCCGATACAAGGAGGTCAGTTGGAGCAGTTTTTGAGTGAGCATGATAATGTTGTGGTGACGTTTTATGCGAATTGGTGTCAGCATAGTCAAGCGTTTTTACCTGATTTGGATACGATATCACAGCATGCTGTAGAATGGAAAGCGGCGTTGTCGTTTGTGATGGTGGATTGTGTTTTTAGTCAGGAGATTTGCGAGAAATATAATGTTTTGCAATGGGATTTGATCTCTACATTTGATTGACTTTTTGATTTTCAAAAATCATCGTTTCAGGTGACTGCTTATCCTTCGCTGCATTTCTTTCCAAGCGGGACGGGTTCTCATTACACTTTCAGCGGCGCCAGAAACATAAAAGATGTTCTCTTTTGGCTTGGTGCAAAAGTATTAGATCCAGTCCTACCATTTAAAAATGATCAAATTGGAATAAGCCATGCAGACTGCACCTCTCTAAAAAAGACTTGTCCAATAATACACACCCCAAGAAATTCAAATGAGTTTCAATCTTTTGCTAATCTATCTCTGCATTCAAACCATAATAACAAAGATATGTTATGGTACCATAAAGAAACCAGTGAATACCAAGGTGTAGAATTACAAATTGACGGTGGCGAGTTGATCTGGTATTTTGAAGATTTTGGGGACGGTCAAGATTTTCTCAATTTTTTGAGAAGAGAACAATACCCGTACATTTATCATATATTTTTCTATTTTCTTGATTCAAATATTTATTTTAAAAAATGTTTGAAGGTATTTTGGAGAGATTACAACCAAGAATTGGGATCATTATTTTTCGACGGAATCTGCACACGACGCAATTCTTTTCATCCCTTTTGACAAGCATGATGAGCTTGTACCAAGATTTACAGATATGTTTTCAACGATTGGTAAGAAATGGAGGGGGAATACTAGTTTGGTATGGGTGGATAAATCAATATTTTCATCTTTTATTCGGAAAAAGCTGTTATGCGAACGGTTGCCTTGTCTTGCGATTTACCACGATTGGAAGCAGAAGCTGGTGAGGACGAATAAGCATAGAATATACCTTGATTCGTGGAGTGATGTCACTGAAGATATTGTGAATGAATTCATTTCAGATGTATGGTCAGGGAAGGATGAACCATTACTAACCAGTCAAGATCCAATCCCATACAATCCTTCAGATGTATTACACCCCACAGTCACATCAACATTTTACTCCGACATACTAAACTCCACCAAGGACAGCCTCATCTTTATTTACGCACCCTGGTGTGGGAGGAGTTATATTGTTGAAAAGGTTTTGATTGAATTTGGGGAAATGTTGAGAAGAGAGGGTTTGGAGAGGTATTTGAATATCTATAAGATGGATGGGACACAGAATGAGGCTTACATACAAGCATTTTCCTGGACTGGGTCCAGAAAGGGACATCATTCTTATAAAACAGAAATTTGAAATTTTGCAGTTTTCTTCAATTTTTGACATTTTTGTTCATTTTTCTTTTTTTCCCAATCCAAATCCATTTTTTTCAACTTTTATTCTTTAGGTTTCCAGCGGTGTTTTACCATCAGCGGGGTACTGGCGAAGCAAACTCATTTTTATCAGAGTATGCAGTGAAACAATTCCGATTGTTTGTGCAGAAGCATGCCACATACAAACCCTTACAAAGATGGTTCTATTCCAAATCAGTTAAACCGAACGTCCTCCCTGTTGATATTGATGACACTGCTATAGATTTGATTGCAGCGAAAGATGATGCGACGAAACAAATGAGGAGGTTGGTGCTAGCGTATGAGCAGGCGCAAGACAAGATCAAAAGATTGGAGATGGAGAACGCAATATTGCGCGGGCAATTGGAAGTATCGGCCATGAAGGTCGAGCTGTAATAACCACTAATAATTTCAATATCATGGTATAGTTTGAGTTGTAGTTTTAGAATTGAATAACCCATTTACATTAACGTTTGTCTCGTTCCATCAGATTTTTTTTTTCACAATTTTGTACTAATATTTCAAGTTTTAATTTTAAATGAGCACAGTTTAAGTGGTAGAACCATGCGGACGAGAGGACGGGCGAAGAAGGAGGCCGTGGATGTTGAGACATCGGCGGATGAGAAAAAGTACGAAATCATGTTTTTTTATGTTCAAATCGTTGAGCGGCGATAGACTGCTTTTGGCCCAGTTGTTACTTTTGACGGGCGCAGGAACATGCGCGCGCAGTCGAAAGGAGATCATGATACTTTTTTCTAGTATCTCTCACAAAAGACTGGACAAGTTGAAGACCCCAATTGACTTTGATGCGTTTGCAGGCAGAGGTGAATTGCAAACGCGTTTTTCTTCCCAGCGCTTGTCTGAGCGATGTTATTCAGATATATTTATGCTTTTTTGTTTCAGTGGTAAATAATTTTCAGGGATATGTGCTTTCAGAGCAGCCGCGCTAGCTGAGGGGCGTCGCTCATTCTTTGTGGGCGCCGCCACAGAGGATTGTGAGCTTTCGCCCGTGCCGCGTGTACATGTGGTTGCATTGGTGCATTTTTTTCTGGTAGTGACGTGCGACATGAAGGAGGCCGCCAATGTGCGAGTGCGCGCTGGAAAGAGCACAGTCCAGAAGATGGACAAAAAGCAGAAAGATAAGAAGCCAGTCGCTTCCCTTGGCGATCTTTTCAAGGGTTTTCGTTTTGTTTCGGGGTAATTTTTCTTTGGAATGAATCAGTTTTGTTGTTTCCGTGGTAAGTAATTTTCAGGGATATGTGCTTTCAGAGCAGCCGCGTGGGCGCCGCCGCAGCGGATTGTAAGCTTGCGCCCGTGCCGCGTTTCGGGTTGTAATTCCTGCGCGATACAGCACTGCAGCAGCGGCTGCGAGCACCGCGAACGCCACAAATTTTTTTCATGCACTCTTCTTTTATTGGTCATTCTTCGGCCAGGCCTTCCGGCTTGGAGTGCTCCCAGCCGCTTCCCCTGGCGATCTTTTCAAGGGGTTTTCATTTTGTTTGAGGGTAATTTTTCTTCGGAATGAAGCAGTTTTGTCGTTCTTTTTTGCACAATTGTACTTCACAAGGGCTAAGCCAACACCAAGGTCAGCAAAATCAAAAGCATCCCCAAAATCAGCAGCCTCCTCCAGTCGCGCATCTCGCGCAAAAGCCCGCGCAAAGCGAAAAAATGACGAGGACGAGGAAATGCAGAGTGAGCCATCTGTTCCTACCAGTAGATCCAGCAAGCGAGCAAGGAAAAAGAAGGAAGAATCCGAACCAGAAGAGGAGGTAGAGGAAGACGAATCAGAGCAAGGCGATGATGAGGATGAAGACGCTTCAGAGGAGGAATCATCGGAAGAAGAAGTAGAATACAACATCACAACCAGAAAACGGCGTAAAACCGCAGCAAAACAAGAAAAAGTCTTCGCAGGAAAAGCAAAAGAGGACCATGAAGCTTTTTGGGGTGATGACAACTTCAAGGAAGAAGATGACGATTCCAACATTTCGTTTTCAAGTTCGGAAGAAGAGCTTTGGACGGATTCAAGTGACTCAGATATCAGTCGAAGTGATGATTCGGAGATAGACGCGGAAGACGATGCGGCGCTCGCGGAGGCGAATAAAGAAGCCATGGAATCGGATAAGAAGCCAAAACGTGGTGGGGGTGGTTTTGGTGTGTATAAAGACCCGCGCTTCGCAAAAAAGAAAACAGGCACCACACCAAAGAAGAAGAAGCCTGTCAAAAAAGAGGACGTCTTCGTTCCGGTTGAGCGTACGCTGCGCGCAAGCACCCTCGCTCGAACCTGGGCAGCAAAAGAAGAGGCAAGCATACGCTTAGCCGAACAGCAGGAGAGGAAAAGGTTGCGGGAAGAGCGCGATAAGAATAAACCTCAGAAGAAAGCCTTAACGCACGAAGACAAAGTCGCTAACATGTATGAAACCGAACAAATAAATAAAGCCGACCTCGAGCGAATCTTAGCCCTCGCAGACGGCAAAGACTATGATTTTGAACGCGAGCAATACGAGGGACCGCGGATACAATGGAAAAGTAGCAAAACACCAATCAAAACCGTAACGAAGAAAGACGCAGAAGGTAATGAATACCAAGAACACACCTACTCCGCCAAAGAAGTTCTAAACATCTACTCCAACCCAAAGAAGCCAATAGACCTACTCTTTAAAACGCCGAAGCATTATCTTATAAAAGAGGATCCAAAGACGAGAGCAACGGTTGAGAACCGGGTGAAATATTTCCAGAGGGGGGATAAGAAGGTAAAATTTCGAGCGAAGGTTCTGGCGTGAATTTTATTTTGTGTTTGAATCATTACTGTTGATATGTTGGTGTTTTTTGATTGACTAGTAAATTAGATAATTATATTTTGCTCAATGTTGTGGTTCATTCATTCATCACATACACACACATTTTTGAAGTTTCTATAATTTTTTGTCAGATTCTATTTCCTTACACAATCCAAAACTAAATTTGTACAGCGATTGAAGGTGCTTCTTTATTCTTGTATAGCTTCACAAATTATATTTAAATTCAATTGATTTTGTACAGTACACACCATCATTCTATCACAATTCGTTCACTTGCACTGTGAGATAGAATCGAAATTTATTAAATTTGTATAAAACCTGATGAAAGATATAATACGGATATAGTATTATTGGATGCCATTTCGTGTCAGCTGTTCTCTTCAAGCTGGCACATCATGGCGGAGAATCCACCTTTAAAAAGAGGGATCGTGCGGCAAGCTACCGATGCGGTATCAGTCGGATTGGTCAGAGCTCTTGCGGATGGCTTGGCAAAGGAACTTACATTTAACCATACGCAACCGCCCAGCATTGGGAGTGCTGGTATTAGAATAGCACCACCATCGAGTTTATATGATAGCGTACCACAGGATTGCTTCTTACAGCAATGTTTGGAGAATGGTCGGTTTCATAAGGAGTTTAGTAATGCGAAGTGCATTGGTGTTGGAGGTATGGGAAGTGTGGTTGCCGCGCAGCATCGAAGCGATGGTACATTTTTAGATATATTTTATTGAAATGTTTTGCATTGTTGATTGAAAAATATACGCTTTTGAGGTCGGTGGTCGGCGGTGAAGTTTATTCCGTTTACAGCGCATTCAGACGCGAGGGAGAGAGCGCAGTTTGCGGAGGTTGCGGCGCTGAAGGATTTATCCTCGCGGCATGTTGTTCGGTACGGTTTTGCTTTGTTTTGGTTGCGTTTTGTTTGGTTTGAGATTTGTTTGCGCGCGTGATCGATCATCCGAAAGCTTTGCAAGAAACAAAGTATCTGGACCCCGTTTGCAGTTTGTCACGTCAGTCGAGCAAAAATATGAAGGTCACCCGCGCAGAGCTGAAAAAGGATGGTTTATGCAATCCCTGCACCGCGGATTCATTTACTGAGGAAGCCGCTTTTCCTCGTCGCGTTTTACAGCCGCCCAAAGCATTACGGCGAGCGTACGGATCAAAAGGTTGTGGTGCCGATGAAGGTGCTAACCTTCTTCTGGGGTTGTCTTGCTGGCGAAGACGGGAGTAACCAGGCTATCTCCCTGGCATGTGCAATCGAGGACCCAAAAGTGTATGTTAATCTATACTACCCCAAACCCGTAAAAAATAAAACTTTGGTGCCGCCGTGTAGCGCAGGAGCACAAAATGCCTTCGCACACTCAAGGACTCGATTGAGAGAAAATGTCCGGAAGTGCATTTTGTTAAAGACGCGTATATACCGTTGTGATTATTTGAATGGTGTCGGAAATTGCAGGAACCGAGCCAGGTTAAGCCCAAAAAACCATGATGGAACAAAAATCAGCGAGGAAGGAAGAGGGAAAGGGAAGAGGCGGAAAACAAAAGACGCAAGACTGAGTCTACATTGAATATTCCGGATTAACACTTCGAATTTTATATGATTGTGTTAAAATTTCTGCGCTAATCTGCGGCGTACCCGGAGCTCAAAGCGCGTCAAATGTTTTGAGCGGCCCAAAAGACGCAGGGTCGGGAAACCGGCATCCGACAAGGAAGAGGCACTTTCCCCTTCAATGCAGGAGGTGTGTTTCGATTTCCCCGATCAATTGATAAACTTCTGCGCTCCAGCAATTCATCGCCAAAAAAAATGGTGGCTGAACAAGAGATTGATGTTCAC
>JACLAD010005130.1_pt1 | contig 11684 bp, 14 predicted proteins | sample 8027901 | NCBI WGS metagenome assembly JACLAD01 (sample SAMN15725071, study PRJNA655200) | protist metagenome | isolation source: fluorescence activated cell sorting (FACS) single amplified genomes of... | place: Spain: Blaines Bay Microbial Observatory, Mediterranean Sea | collected 2016-07-05
AATCGTGTTGACATTAACATTCATAATTTGAAACACTGAAAATCATAGGGTAATATGTATACATTTGTACATATATTGTTATCATCGCCATGGATATTGGCGATCATGAAAATAATAATTACAATAATAATAATGATAATAATAATGATAATAATAATAATAATAATAATGATAATAATAATGATAATAATGATAACAACGATATCTACATGAGAATATAGATCGATGGACAACTGCATACATTAATACCTCCGAGAAATTTTGAATAAGAATTTGGCCAGGTTAATACAAATGCATTGGGTACTGCGATCAGAATCTGTAATGTCGCAACAATGATTTTGAAATTTGCCGCAAGATCTCTGAATCTGATGGTAAGATAAGCACCGAATACATCGTGCCACGTAGGTTTTCGGCTTCGTCTAGCTTTTGTTACTTTAGTGTTCTCGTCGATATCTGTATTTGTCTCTTTATTGGGAGCGTTATCTTCGTTATCCATTTCATCCCTGGAAGGTTCCTGAGGATCAATGCCAGGTAAGATGTACTTCACATACACAATATACACAACAATTACCATGAAAATACAACACAGCACAATAATGACAATCAATGTTTCCGATATGTATGAGTCTGGCGCTGTGCATTCCACACATTGCTGCCTTTGACTGTCATAGTAGTAGCCATCTACACGTGTGGCACATAAGGCACCGGTAGAGCCAATCCGACAGAGCTCATCACTAACACCAGTCCCACCGATACATGTATCATAGGGACATGAGAGAAAGGTTGTCGAATAAGTAGAACTTCTCCAAAATGAGCTCTTTAAGTCTGTCAAATTCTTTTCACACTGCGTTGCTTCAGGGGGACAGGGTGCGCATAATTGACTGGGATGAAATTGATAACTATAAAATCCATACACGCAAGGTACACATGCACCGCTTGTTCTGTCTAGGTACTCTCCATCATAACAATTCCTAAATATTATGACTTCCTTCCCATTTGGTGCATATTGCTATACAAAGATGGAAACATTCAAGATGAGCGCTATAGCGATGACAATATTGATGATAATATCCACGATTGTTATAAACGTAGTTACCTCGATATTGGTCAATCCAAAGAAGTCCGGATCAGGCGTAACTCCATCGATTGAGGCTGTGAAATTACCTGCAGGGTAGCATGATGCTCTTATATCCTTCCATTCAAGCACTCCATTTACACTTGTCGCAGTAAGTTGCCCAGTTATAGAAAAGAAGTTACCATTACAATCATGAGGGCAATCTGAACAAGCACGAATCGATGCAATCGTCTGATTTTCATTTTTTACTTCATTGCCATAATAGTCCTTACAATTAAGAGAATACGGTGGAGATAGCACAGCGTTGTATTCAGTGACTGTATATACGTCTAGAGAAAATGTCACAGTCTGTGTAGCCCACTTATCCCCATACAAAGCTTTGTTAGAGCTCCAGGTAATATCTGATGAATGTAGCCCTAGTAAATGAAAGGAAAAGAACCATTAATCCAAGATGATAATGAAATATGTAAAGAATCCATCAACCATACCTCGAGGCTCATCCGACACATTATTTCTACCATAAAGCCAATAAATAGTGCCGCCTTGTTTGGCTTGGTTATTGATGATAGTTAAATTTCGTAGATATTCAGTAGACGTTTCAACGTTTGCAAAAGCCACAGCACTCCCTAGATAAGCTACATTAGAGTCTAGAGTCATATGTGCATTGCTCGTCATACTCCATAGCTGTGTGGATCTCAAAGCTATTCCTATATAAGTAATTTCAGGTGTTACGAACGAAATATAAATTTGATAGTAATTGGAGACTCAGGAGCTACGGAAATGTAAGCACCTCCTCCCATATGACCAACGTTTTCTACGAACTCTATGTCACCTGTAAACGTAACTTTGGACTCGTTGAGTATGGCCATGCCTATTAATACATGAGAACGTAATTGTATTCAAAAGAATATTGGATATCAATATGTGTGGCTAGACTTACCACCACCTAGGAAGGCAACATTTTTGCTAAGTACACCGTCGGTCATAATCATCGTGTTCGATTGCACCAACAAGACGCCGCCTGCAGCATTTGCGGCGTAGTTTTCTATCATTCCATGTAAATTACATTATTAATTTACTCATATGATGACTATCAAATGACTTGATCATGATATATGGCATACCTTGGAATGTAGAAGTTGTTATCACGATATCATTACCAGCATCAGCATATATTGCTCCACCATCTCTCGAGGCAATGCTTTTAGTAAAATTAACATCGGTCAACATGATAGAATTATAGGCTCCTAAATAAATCGACCCGCCTGTATTTCGTATCATTCGATTCAGGTAGTTTTGTGAACGTTTAGACATTTTCATTACACAGAGAGTAATATCCAAAGAAGTGAGAACAAACAATACATAGAGGTAACTACTCACCACTAAATGCGGAATTATTCGTGAAGGATACACCAGAGACATTAACATGATTATCAATAACGTACAACCCTTCTCCATTTCCAGTCACTACATACATACCACCCCCAGTTTGATCAGCAGTATTTCCCTTAAAAATACTATCAAACAACCCAGCACCGTAATTAGAAGAAGAAAGCAGCAGCCCCCCTCCGGAATGTGCTTTATTGTTCATAAACATACATCTTGCAATCATCAAACCGCCATTTACAGATTGTATATAAGTCGCGCCACCATCATGAGCAGTATTTTCACGAAATATTGTTGCAATTACAATACTATTGTCGTTCAAAAAGTAAATTTTGCCTCCACCCCCTTCCCTGTCAGCATTATTATAGCTGATCATGGAATCAGCATTGTTCATATATCTAACTCCAGAGGGATATACCGTCATTTTGAATCCATAGAATTCACCTTTGGTCTTAAAATTGAATGTGGGGCCTGATAATTCTATAAATATTGAGTTAAGTCGAAATCGTAGGGGCGGCCTCGCGATCCCTGGCCATGGATCATATTGATTATTCATGAAAAGCAATTCCTCCTTAGAGCTGTTTGTCCAGATGGAGAATGGATCATTGCCTGATAGCTCAGTTTGTGAATCAAAGACAATTATAAGTTCATCTGCATCTTCGATTGTGATCGTTTGATTCAAAATAATCTGGGGAACATTATTCTGTGGTGGTAAGGATTGATACGGATGAGTTGTTTGTACCACCTGTGTTTGTTTATAAACACTAGAGCTGACAATAACAAAATTATCATTAAGTTGATCTAGGTAGAGACCCCCACCATTCTGAGCATAATTATTTGCGATTTGACAACCAGCAACAGTGACATAGCTATTATTGCCGTAGACAAACAAACCACCTCCATCCGAGCTACTGATACTGTTCTGAATGGTCAAATTCAGCAAGGTCACCTTTGTATTTGTCTGATAGATTGATATAGCGCCACCACCATAAGTATGGGAGTTGAAGCTATTGCCATCTAAAATGCTATTTTGAATCAAAACATCTGTGTTGTAGTCTAAAATCAAAATAGCTCCTCCACCGCTGCCGCCATGAGCTCTGTTTCGATAGAATTGACATTGATTAACATTCACATTTCTATTCAGATATCTAATACATAGACCCCCTCCGTGATAAGATCTTGCGTTGTTTTCTTTAAACAAACATTTGCTAATTTGTACATTTTTATTTACACGAGAGACATAGATGCCAGCTGCTGTGTTGGCGACATTTGAATCAAACAAACAATTCTCAACAGTTACATTCACATTGCCATAGTTCATGTGCACTGCCCCTCCACCTACTAAGCTATCAATATCCAATGTATTGTTGGTAAAATTACTATTAAAGATGCGACTATTTTGATTTTGGCTATTAAGTTTTATCGCGCCTCCAGCACCTTTTGCTAGATTACTGTCGAAATTACACCCCTCTATTGTGATGTAGTTGTTCATATATACAATATCCATGGCTCCCCCATCCCCTCCTATATAATTTGTCATATTTTCATGTGCCTGGTTATGACTAAATGTATTGTTCAAAAACATTACAAAATCGTTATAACTGCTAAGAAAAGCTCCACCTAGTTTGGGTTAGGGTTAGGATTAGGTCAGGTGAATACAATCGATGGATGCATGCAAGAATTAGTGAGGACGGAAGTGAAATAAAAATAAAGTAGTATGTCTTATGTGTGGTCAAAGTATTTACCTCCAAACAAGCCAAAATTACCTTGAAAATAACAACCTTCAATTAAAGCATAATCATTATATCTTACAAATGTTACAGCTCCCCCTAATCCAACTGTGTAGGACACGTATGTCGCATTATTATAATCAGCTCTATTTTCATGAAATGTGTTGTTCCGAAGAATCAAATACATATTATGCTGATATACAAATACTGCACCACCTCCATAGGTATCATATTCAGTTTTATCGGCGTAGTTTGTAATTGCAATATTTCTCATAAATACATTGTTTGCTATTGTGGCATAATGATTATCTTCATAAATCGACACTGCTCCACCACCTATTGTTGCTTGATTTGTATCAAACATACTACCCTTAATATTCACTGTACTATTATACCCAACAGCTATTGAACCGCCGTATTCACTAGCAAAATTAGAAGTGAAGATACAATCGACAATCGAAAGTGTTGAATTTCGGCTTGCATATACAGCTCCCCCATTCGCGGCAACATTGTTCTTAAATGTTGAATTGTAAACATTCAGTATTGCGCCATCAGCTGACAAAACACTACCATTTCCATTTAGGTTACTGAACTCTTTGACCATCAAGTTGTTTATAGTGAGATAGGTATTGGACAAATAGATGAATCCCGCCATTGACGTTGAAGAAGATAACGAAGTAACTACAGAGCCATTCCCATAGATATGGAGTTGATTATCATAGTTTGCTGTATCTGCAGAATAATTGAGTGCACCAAGACTCGAATTGAATGGTATCGACACGCCAACGTATAAATGAATAGCACATATAGCAGAGGGACTAGTGAAGACTTGTTCGATACAATATCCGAAAGCAGAGCGTAGATTGCACGATGAAGAAGGAGAAGAGCAAGAGGCAGGTTTGTTATTTACTAATGTGTCTGCAATATTGTCCATGACATAAACATCGGTAATCTCCCGAGGCAAGATTCGTAGAAATTGAGTACACAAGCAAACAACATTCAAGAGGAGAATAGCTGCATTCATCTTCATGTAGCCCATGTGTCCTTGTGACTGGAGACTTTCAATTCATCAGAGGTATCCAAAAGAATAGCAGTAACCTACAGCCAGCCACTCTTATATACACTTCTCAAAGGTTATTGGGCAGAGTAATGTTCAGCATGGGTGCCCAACTATGCCAAGTATTCAAGTTGCAGGCAGGTGCAGCTGCGAGAGGAAAGATACAAAATCCAAAATGGAAATCCAAAATTTTGATAGGAGAGCGATAGTGTGTACAGCAAGTGTAGTGGGAAAGATCTTTCTCTTTTCAAGCCATTCCTTTCTTGTAGCCTTGACTAGTCAATCATTCCAAGGGAATATATAATGATCAAATGTTTTGTTCCAGTTACTTTGCTTAGCTGTTGTATGTTGATTCTTCGTGCTCTTTCGTTAACTCCACCTCATTGTCCTTTATACCAAGCGATCACTTCAACAGGTGGGGTAGGTGTGTTTGCAGGTGAACGCTTTGTAAAAGATGACTTGGTTGAATTTGCCCCAACTTTTTACACATCACCAGAGGCATACTCAAACAATATTGTCGGTGATTACGTGATGAATCATAATGTTTCCCATGGATCTCTTCATGGCGGATACAGCCTAGTTATGAATCATTGCGATCGTCCTAACATGGGATATCCTGATGTAAGCAATTGGATGAGAGCTAAAAGGAATATATCCAAAGGCGAGGAATTGTGCATTGATTACGGCAAAGCTTGGTGGAAACTGAGAGGGTATACCAAGTTACAACCTATGGACCTTGAGCGTGACGAAGGCGAAGAAGCTTTCATCATTCCTGGTTGTCCACAATTGCTTACAGAACTCCTTCCCATTGGAGAAAACAAAAATGAAAGCGAGATGAAAGATGTTGAGAAAGAAATGTTCATTACTTCTTCCTGGAAGAAGGACGATATGATAGAGGGCAATTTTCGAAATGAAGGAGATTGGTACCGAGGAAAAATTGAATCGAAGAACGTAAATGGAACCTATGATATCTTATACGACGACGGTGATGTCGAGAAATATGTTCCAAAAGAGTTCATTCGTCCTGCAAAGACCTTGGAGCCTCCAATGTACAGGAAAGTCGTGGCTAGCATGGATATATCTGCTGGCACAACTATTGAAGTAAGTCGCTCATTGATTGTTCCTAGAAGGTTTTGGGACGATGATCAATACAATCTAGAAGACGATGAATATCCTAACGATATAAAATATAGGATTTGGAGAATCTTGAATGATAATACTAACTCAATAGGCTTGTTGAATTACGGGATGGGTTCGTACTATAGAGCAGTCTCGAACTCATCCCGCAATGACCTAGATATGCTCGATCACAATCATGTGGCGTCAAATGCATTGATTTCTAATGTATTATATCGGGAATACAAAGGACCAAGGGGATGGAAAGACGATAGCGCGCGAGCTTGCGTTCCAGCAACTTTAATTGAGTTCATCGCCACGCAAGACATCGCGAAGGGCACTGAATTGGTAATAGATATGGACATCGACGTTGACGCATCGCGATTTGGAGAGCGTATTAGCAGAGTCAGATTAGATGAGAAATGCGTCGATCATTTCATATCTTATTATCAAAAAGCCATGTTAAATGGCACTTCATATCACCCGCTTTTAAGGAGAGCATCGTTTGAGTCTAAGGATGTGAAGAATGCGACATTGTTCTGGGTCAACCCTGGAATACCTCCCGACCACAATAACACTCAAAACACAACCGTGTTGGAACGATGGGGTGATTTGAATGTAGGAGAGGTTATACGAGTGAATACATATGTGGGACACCGGTGGATTGTCCAAATAAATGGCTCCGCTATTCGAGAGTGGCGTATATCGGAAGATGCTGCATATAAACACGACGTCTTAAGATTTGAGCTTTATCAAGAAGACATAGATGACAATAACGATAGTGACGACGCCATTGAAGATGTAAAAAGCGAATTGTAAGTTGTAGCCTAGCGAATTGTAAGTTGTAGCCTAGTTGTAGTTGTAAGGTAAAGAAACTAAAACAGTAACAGTAGCTTGCTTTGTGACTTGTAACTTGTACTTGCTTGTAATCTTGTAAAATAGTAAAGTAAAGGAGAAGCAAGTCAAGTCCCTAGTCCCTAGACTAGCTCTAGCTCTCTAGCATCTAGCCCCTACCTAACTCTGACTTATTGATTACTGAGCCTTCGAAGTAGCTGCTACTGCTACTCTACTACTACTAGCTACTACTACTACTACTACTTCCTAGTGGTTACTAAAGTAGTGCGTACCAGACTACAAGCTACAAGCTACACAAGTAGAAGTAGGAACTGCCTAGAATTAATATTTTAGAGATTGGAGGTGGAGGTATGCATGATGCATGTAGATACCTCTGGTCTGTTAGGTAGGCTAAAGGCACACGATAAGAAGTAGCCAGTGAGATACTTGAAGATGGAAGATAGAAGTAAATATAGTTCGTACTTGTACATGCACAAGCCGTTCTAGTCGTGGTTGCAGCATAACGTACAATGAGACTGAACTCCCTTCTGTAATTAAATACCATTCATTATTTGTATCTTGATCGATTTTGATAAAACCAGCATTAAATATTCATGCAAAACTAGTGGCCCAATGAATAAATATGATCCACTTCATTTACCAACTTTTTGAAGTCGATGTCGAGATACTTGAGCAATCCTGTGCTTTGATCAAATACTGTTCCTATTCCATACATTAAAATAGGTAATACATATTAAATTTACAATTCACATATAAATGATAAACGTAAGTTGAGATACTGATACGCGTACCATGAATTCTGGGCACACTTTCATGGTTCCCTGATTTAGCAATTCTCGTTTGGACCACAGATGTCTTGAACAGGTTCATACATTGTTCCGTAACATTTAACTCTACGAGTCGCTTATGACGCTCTTCTGGATCTATTATCGCATCTAGTTGGTCTTTATGTAAGCGGTAAGTATCACGAATCAATCTTAGCCAATTCTCAAGCATTCCTATGTGTAATATATCAGCATAAGTACCAATTGATATAACTTATATTGCAAAAATTTGTGTACACAAAGATAGATATGTACCCAAGTCTTGTTTGGAAGAAGCTGCCCTAATGGCCCCACAATCATAATGACCAGCGACGATAATGTCAGTAACGCCCAAATGAGCCACCGCATACTCAAGCACTGAAAGAGCATTCAAGTCATTGCCTGGTACAAGGGCTCCAACATTTCTATGGACAAACACCTACTTGGATGTATCATATCATCAACATAAATAATAATGAGTGTATTCGATGATACACATACACTACATATGTGATATGTACTTACCTCTCCAGCACCTAGACCTAGTATATGGTTAGCTGGAATACGACTGTCACTGCATCCAAAATATAGATACTTGGGGCTTTGACCAGCTGCCATACGAGTGAATAGACTTGGGTCCTCTTGAGCAGCCTTTTTAGCCCATGCTTTGTTTCCATCTAGGATATTTTTCATTGAGTCTGGTACTGTGTGGTGAAAAAGGAAAGATGAGCTAGAAATGGAGTGTAAGAATGAACAGAATACATCATGTGATCACCGGAAGCGCCAGGAACTGATGGGAGCTTTCTTATTTTACCACGACCTATTGTACTTGTTCTACTGGTTGTGTAGCTTCTAGTTTGCAAGATTCCTTCTACATGAGGGGTAGAGCAGCCTACACTAATGTGTGTGGAAAGTAGGTGCTCATACCTGCCACTCTGGGAGGACAAGCCACCACTAGTACGTGTAAACTGCGGAGAAAAGAATACTTGTACTCCACTAGAAGTCGACGCAGTTCTAGCAAGATTACGTAAATTCTTCATGTTGCACGTGTCACCCTCAAAATTCCAAGATGATGATGGAAGTTTATACCCTCTCTGAACTCGCGTGCGTTACTTCTCTGTTACTCCTTGATCGTAGTTACTATTCTACTATGTGCAGTCGCATATCCCTCCTGCCTACTATGATGTACTGCTATGCTTTCGAAATCGTCTACAATCAATCAATCCATGGGGATTTCGATGCGTTGAATTGGGAAAAATCATATAATAAAACTACGAATTACAAAATCCGAAAAAATGACGGCAGACTCGATATTTTTACACTTGGTCACTTGAGGTGGTTGGTCTCATCAAATTGAGCCCAAATCATAGCCACAAGATAGCAGATTGTGGACAGACAGAGGTATCTACATCTAAGACAATAGAAGGAAATATCTAGGCTTATAGGGAGTTATCGTCTTTTGGGAGTCACTAAGACGTAGTGCACGCAAACATCGGTTGAGAGAGATTCTCATGTGCTGCTTTTGAAGATAGATGTGTAAGATATAACAAAGAAGTACACTTTTTTGTACTGAATGTTCTCTGGGGCTATTTGTTTGCTGTGTTCTTTGTACTTGTACGTGCAAACTGCAGTTATTGCTGAACCGTATGTCGGCGAGCAATGCAACGGTGTCTTCGCAGATATCCCAGTAAATTTGACTCGTTCACGAATAGATTCTGATGCTATTGATAAAGAGGTGTATGCCACTGTCTATTCTCTTTATAATCTTAGCGTATGGAACACACAAGCATGTGTTTCTAGTTTGAGAGAGCATTATTGTATGCTTGCCCTATCAAAGTATTCATATGAAACATACTACTGCAAGGAGAATTGTCTAGATCTTGGGCCGGATTGCTCGTACTATTATGAACTTGCGCAGGAGTACTACCCCGAGCAGTCTCAGGCCATCTATGAACCTTGTCAAATATTGCCAAGTGAGAACCCACATTGCTTTCCTGGATCACCGGCTAATTTCACAGAGAGAGAGCCTGTGTGCCCGCTCCCTTTTGTCATCCCCGATGCGGCATCCTTTGAAAGGGATGATTTGTTCATTTACTGGATTTGGGGTTCTGCTTGTGCCTTCCCATGTCAACCTGTGATATATACTGACAGTCAATTCGCTAATATGAAGATGATGTTTGCTTCAATGTTTTTGATAGCGTTTGTTTTCTCATTTCTGCTGTTGGCCAGTTCAATTATACTTAAGCACTATAATCTCGCGATGTTCGCCCTGGGCACCATGAACGGAGCATTTTGGATGACAATATTCATATATTTGAATGCTAACAACGAGTTGACTTGCAGCGGTAACGCTGGAGTAGATCAATACAATCCCTTTTGCGTCTTCGCTGGCTTCATGCTCCTCGCATCGCTGAATTGGTTCAGTGCCTGGTCCTTCAACATAACTTTTAATGTATGGGCCTCTGTGAGCAGGAAAATCAACTCGTTAACTTTGAAGAAAATACAAAAATACTACTGGATCTTAGCATTTTTTCTTCCTTCATTGCTTTTCATTAATCTGGGAGTGGGAAATATTGGTTATGAATATGTTGGAGGCACCAGTTGTATATGTTACAGTTTATACGACATCCAGCCAAAATATTGGCATTACATCACGACATTCTCTCCAGTTATGATATTTGCGGTAATTTTGCCGGGAATTTTATTAATAGATACTTTGAAAATTGTAATCACCAGTAAAACTCTGGCTCTCAGGAATGCTGGGAGTAATGCAACTAGCTCTGAGTCGCAGTCAAACTCAGTATATACCAAATTAAGTGGCTCGTGGAAAGATTGGACGGATATAAGGAAGATACTTAAGATACCAGTGGAGGAGTGGAGAATAATCAAGTTTATTCTATTTGGTGTATCTTTTACCATGTTATTTTGTATCTCAGACTTAATTGCGACATATCATCTCGATCCTAAAGGGATTATTAATGATGCAACAGAGTGTGTGCTTTTGGCTGCCACGACAGATCCAAATGAGGGATTGAATGTATGCGGCAAACATGCATTCGAAATCAATGGAGTATGGACAGTTTATACTATCGTTGCTTACGGTGGGATCTTTGGTACCATTCCTCTTTTTATTTTTGGATTTAAACCTCTTCGAGTGTATGCCATGAAAACAATAAAAAAGTTGGCGAAAAAATCAACCCTTGATAGTAATAATGATTATGATCAAAGCGAAAACGAGAGAGATGAAAAGTCAAATGAATTGTCTGATATGGGGGATAGCAATTCCAGCGATGGAAGAGAAAGATCAACAACGCAAAATCCAATGAATCGGGATTATGAATCAGAGCAATGAAACGTAGCATGAATCATCAGTTATCAGTCTTACTTTTTGTAATGCTTCTTTATGTCTCCTTTGTCTACATCTACTCTGATTTGTGCTGGCATTATGGGATTATCTTTTATTTGTTGAAAATACCTCATACGCCGTGCCATATACCTTATACCAGGTATACTATGTAATCTACATCCTTCGAAGCGCTAGATTGTTTATGCCTATGTTGGAACCTACGCCACGTCCAAAAAATGGCACGGCACGGGCACTAAATAAAACAGTGTTTGTGTGTGTGTGTGTGTGTGTGTGTCAGGACTAAGTTGTTGAAATA
>JACLAD010008988.1_pt1 | contig 11678 bp, 11 predicted proteins | sample 8027901 | NCBI WGS metagenome assembly JACLAD01 (sample SAMN15725071, study PRJNA655200) | protist metagenome | isolation source: fluorescence activated cell sorting (FACS) single amplified genomes of... | place: Spain: Blaines Bay Microbial Observatory, Mediterranean Sea | collected 2016-07-05
AGCAATTACAGCCCCACTTGCAGTAGGCTTTATAATACCACTACTATCAATCGTAGCCGCAGTAGTACCGTTAGTATGTTGGAGCGTTTCAACGCCAATTATTGATGCCATTGTTTTTCTCCTATGTTAGCTTTGTTATATGAACAAGAGTATATATTTCATCGCCAGTGCTACCTATATTAACGCCTAATCCATTTGCAGATTGTGCATTACTAATATAATGTTCAATTTTAAAAGCTTTAGAACTGGTTATAGTAAAGCCAGCAGAGCCTGTAGATGATTGAGTGTTACTAGCTGATGATGAAGCATATTGTGCTAAACCTACTTGAACATCTGTATTATCAGTGTCATTAACCAGTTTGCTTTTTTGTTGATTGCTTCTATAAGATTGACACTGCCAGTTAACAACATAACTTCCAGCACCTAATGTAAATTTATTTGATGCTATGCTTACAATTCCATCAGGGTCAGATAGTTCAGTATTCAAGTCTCTAGTTTGCCATCCAACAACAGAAGAACCGCCATTAGTTCCAGACGCTTTTGCATCTGCAATAATTGCTACAGGAGGAGTAGGTTTTTCAAAAGTAACTCTACCACTACTATCAATCTCTAACGCCTTAGTAGAGCCTGTCTTACTATGGACTTCATTCACATATAACTTAGACAATGGTCAACACTCCGTTAATTGTAAGGTTAGCTGACACCTTGAAGTCACCAGACACCATCGCACGTTCATCTGCCGCAATGGTTACATCGTTGGTAAGTTCGTTGTCGTTCACTCTAATCCCTGCGTCCTTCATAATTGATGAGGACATCTTGTTAATATCTACTGAGCCGTCTGTAACGGTCACAGTATTACCTACCTCACCTAGAGCCACGATGAAGTCTATGACATCACCAGTGACTAAATTCTCTGAGAAGGTAATCGTTGAGCCTGATACAGTGTAAGCATCAGTAGGTGCTTGTACCACGCCATTGACAGAGACAATGATTTGCTCTGCCGTGGCTGGTTTGAAGTTACTACTGTTATACTGCATCGTATAAGCGGCCTGATTGTTGACCACAGTAATAGCGTCTAACTTTTTAAATTGCCCAGCTAGAGGGGCTTTACCGATATAAGGCATATACCTCTCCTTATGGTTTTGTAGGCCAAGTTACACTGGCAAGGTCTGTAAAGTTATTAGTAATGTCACGCAATGCTTGACGATAATTTGTTTGAGCTTGCGACATGGTTAGGTCTGAGTTAGCCCACCAATCAGTTTCTTTGAGTAGTAAATCTCTACGCTTGCGACACAACCACAACTCCCAATTATCAAACAAGTCTTGTGCTTTTGCCAACACCTCTGCTTCTGTTGGTTTTGTTGTTACAGTATCTTGCCAATCTAAATCTTGATAAGAAGTACCATCGCCTGTAATTACAAAAGAAGAATTAGGGTACATTTCATGCACAGCAGTAAATAGCAAATCTGGTGTTAATGTTACTGACATTCTATACTCCTATGTCTTAATACAATATAACAATGCGATGTTCTCAACTTGTACATCGTTTGTGGCTGTAATAACTCTGTTTGTATCCAACTCAATACGAGCATAATTACCGCTGACTGCTTCAATTTGTGTGCGCCATGAAGAAGTACCGTGACCAATAAAAGGATTTGTAAATCCTGTAATATCAGCAGGGTTCATACGAGAAGCCCCATGAGAGTCTGAAAATCTGCCACGCATTCGTGGGATACCATCGCTTTGTACTGTATTGCTTAATGTGCGGTTGCTATCTTTACCACGTCCATCATCTAGCCCACGCACCCAAACACCACGAAGGTCAGGTACGTTAAAAGTTGTTGAGCCATCACCAGAGCCAAAGGTTGTACCAATCGCAGTATAAAGGTCTGCATAAGTAGTTCTGGATATTGCCGCACCATCACATTTGAGATAGCCGCTTGGTGCAGTTGATACACCAAAGGCGGCAATAGTTCCTGTATCTACGCCTTGAACAGCACCACTAGCAATAGAGCCTGATTTAATTTTTGATAATCCCATGTCAGTCTCCTACTGTACGTCTGCTATGCGTTCAAAAGAGCAAACAGTTTGTGCAAGGTTTGAACTAGCACCATATATTTGCGAACTTCCAGACACGCTTGAAGCCTTAAATCTATATTTGCAGTTAGTTATATTATCTACATTAAAGAAATCTAAAAGCGTAATTGCGCCTGTGCTTGTACCGCCTGAGGCATTACCTTCACTTGCTCTAACGTGACTGACAAAAGTTGAGCCGTTATCATAACTGGCTTCTCCTGCAATTGTCACAGAGGTATCACCGCCTTGATGAAGCATCCTACAAGAAAACATAATCCTATATACGCCTGTCTTAGCAAAAGTAAAAACACCAGAAGAATGGGTTGCAGGGTTGTTACCAAAGGTTGATAACTGTTTTGATTGTTGAGGGCTTCCCCAAGATGTTAAAACACCATCGGATGTATGGTCACTAAGCAAAGACAAATGTAACATTGAGTATGTATTGTCCATTGCAATAGAGCCACTACTATCAATAGTCATAGCAGTGTTAGTGCCAGTGCTATCTTTAATGGTAGCTAGATTAACAGAAGTTCCTAAGTTAGATGCGACCACACCACTAGCTAGCTTTGCACTTGTAACAGAACCATCAGGCGGCACTACAGTCTGCAATGCCTTACCCTGAAACACTACATAGAAGTCATCAGAGCTTGCTACATTGCCTGTCATGGTCAAAGCAGTACCAGCTACCGTGTAAGCCACTGAAGGCTCTTGACGGACGTTATTAACAAATACTTCAATCTCGTTTACGTTGGCTACTGCATGGTCAAGAGTGTACGATGTACCCCCATTACCAGTAATGGTTTGTTTGTCCATACTGGTGTAGGAGTTTGTAGTTTGATTACCTACATATCCCATAGTCTACTCCTTATGTGCTAATTGCATCAACGGCTGAAACCCAAACATCTAGTGAAGATGCAGTGTCTGATTTAACCCACAGTCTGTCACCTGATTGGACTACTACTTTTGCACCACCATCAAGGACTTGCAAAGCACCGCCAGCGGCAATAGGCGCACCCTTGATTAGATAGATGTCGTTAGTGCCATCATTGATGTAGCAGTCTACATTGATAGCATTGCTTGTTGTGTTAGTCATGTGGATACCTACAATTGTATCGTAGCTATCAAAGTCAGCCCCATCAGGAATATCTGCGGCTGATGTGCCGACAGCATAGAGGCTATAACGTCTAAAATTCTGTGCCATTTTTTATCCTTATAGAGCGATTGACATAGCGATTGAGAAACCAGCAGTAGCAAAGCCAGAGGCTGTTACAGCAGTCACCTGCCATGAAGTTCCATTCCAAACGAACAAGTCATTTGAAGAGTTGTTAAAGTACAATGCACCAGTTTGTAGTGCGTTACCATCGTTATCTAGTGTAGGTGCTGATGACTTTGCACCAAGGTACGTATCATCTACCGAATCGGCACTTGCCGCCGCTTGTTCTGCCCAGTACTTAGCTGAGTAGTTTGTGCCATCTACTGTAGTATTAGTAGCGTATGAAGCACCACCACCCAAAGCCCACTGCTTTGCAGAGCCTGATGTCTGACCTGACTGAGAACCAATGGCATACTCTTTAGATGAGTACTCAGTGCCATCTACCTGTCCTGTAGTCTTGGTAGCCCATTCTTCTGCCGCACCTGCACCTGACTGTGAGGTAACACCTGTACCACCTGTAGCCCATGCTTTAGCTGAGTAGCCTGTACTTGCTACAATACCTGTAGTCTTAGTAGCCCACTCTTCAGCTTCATCTTCGCTACTCTGTGCATCTGTTGCTGAACTTGCAGAAGCAGTCGCAGAAGTTGCACTAGCTGTAGCACTGGTAGCACTAGCTGTAGCAGATGTCGAAGCATTTGTAGCCTGTGTGGTAGCTGTAGCCGCACTAGTAGCCGCATTAGTAGCAGAAGTAGAAGCGTTGGTAGCCTGTGTCGTAGCTGTACTTGCACTAGTAGAAGCACTCGTAGCTGACGCAGAAGCATTAGACTCACTGGTAGCCGCATTACTTTCGCTAGTTGCCGCATTAGTAGCACTAGTGGCGGCATTAGTAGCTGACGTAGCCGCATTGGTGGCTGACGTAGCGGCAGATACAGTCTGCGTATCAATGTAGTCCTTGTTAGCCGCATCATTGGCGTTTACAGGTGTAGCTACATTCTTGATAACCTTTGACTGTGCATCCCACTTGTCATCAGTATCAACTGTAATAGAGTCGTTTGCTTTGTCAATAGCTTCCTGTGCCGCAAAGAACACTTGGTCTACTGCTTCATCAAGAGATGCTTCAGTCAACACTGCACCATCTTCAAAGTCAACAGCCTTAGTAGTCAGGTCAGTATTACGTTGAATACGTACATCACTACCTGCTATTACATCAGGGCTAAAAGTAAGAGTTGTTGCACCTACTGATTGGAAGGCAACAGTGTACGTGACACCGTTGACTGCCGTGTTTGTCGAAGCATTGTTTTCAAAGACTAAGACACCATCTACATAAGCTTTAATGTCGTTAGCGTTTAGGTATGAAAAGGGAAACGAAAAGCTTCCCTGTGCTACACTTAAATTATTGTATAGCTTCACTGAATTAGACATTATTCAATATCTCCTATGATAGTGTCTGCTATCTTTTGTTCGTTTTGCATTAACCATTGTTGAAATGGTGAATCAGGTTTTTGATTTAAATTACCTCTTGCAATATATTTACGAGTCCAATAAGCAATAGCAAGTCTTTGATTTTTAGCATTGTCCACTTTAACAATAAAATTGTTATTATCAAACTGTTCAAGATTTAATGAATTAGTTTTTTTATTTACTGTTCTATGTGGGTCAGTGCCTACTAGTTTTGTAAAAGCTTCTTTGCGATATAGGTTAATAACATCACTAATAAGTTTTTGTCCAGAACCTGAAAGAGTTACATTACCTATAGCTAAGTTAAAAGTCTTACCTTTTTTATACTCATCTAAAGATACTACAGTTTCTAACATTTTTCTTAAACCTAAAGAACGTTTCTTACCATACTTTCTATTAGTAGGTATAAACTCTATTTCAGTTTCTCCAATTAATTCATGCCACTGGTCATATGCTGTTTGAGCAGGACGCTGGGGATTAATAGGATTACCTTCTAAGTCTAGAGAAAAATTAGACGATTGTAAATCAATACCGCTAGTACCATAAGGATTTGTTTTAGGTAACTTACTAATTCTAAAAGGCTGTCCACGATTAGCAGACTCTATCCAAACTTGAGCAAGCGGGTCTTTCTTTTTTTCTGTTTGTTTTACAGGTGATAAAAACGCAACAAAATCTGTATAACCCCAAAAACCAGCCTTAGGTACAGTTTCTGATATTACATTTCTTCGTGGGTCAATAGCTTCACTATTTCTTTTACTTAGGTTTTTAGAACTAGGTAAATTTTGCATAGCTTGTTGTGCATAACCAGTAAGCTCACGCATAAGAGGGTCAGTACTAAGAGATTTTAAAAGACCTGAATACGGTACTAATGCACCTACTCTACGTTCAAGAGTGCTTTTTACATTAGAACCTGTAGGGTCTTCAATAATGTTAGCTAAATCATCTACACCCTGAAGGTATGTTCTATCTCTAAGATACTCTGCACCTACAATAACAGTACCTCCACCTAATTCTAAACCATAGTCAAGTAAAGCTTCTGCTGACTTAGCAAAATTAGGGTCATCAGCGTGTTGTGCAAATATAGAAGTTAAACCTTTAGCTAAGTGACTTGCTTCATCATACATACCATATTTTGTAAGTTCTTTAATAGAAGCAGTAATAGTAACTAAATCAGCGGCAGGTGATAAGCGACTTAAATCTCTGTAAGCACCAGCATCTTTACTATAGTAAGCATTAGGCATATAACCTGTCATTTCTTCTAGGTTATCCATTTGCTCATAGTCTAAACCTATTCCACTACCTGTAAAAGTCTCGTCTTCTACTCCACCCATAGTTAGGTACATTGTTAGTGCAGTACCTAGTGAAAGTTTAGTAACAGCTTCGGCTCGTCTTTGACCTCCTGCATTGATATCATCTCGCCACTTTTTAGATAAAAAACCTACAGGACTATTCTGAACTACGTTAGAAACAATGTTAGTAGGGGTACGTACAAATGTAAACACTTGACGTAAAATTGGCATTTTACGCGCACCGTCTTGAATAAACTTAGGGACACCATCTCTTAATTCAGCAGTAAAAGTTTGTTCACGAGCGTATTCTAAAGCTTGTACAACATAAGGATTTCGACTTTTAGTTCCTCTAAGAGAAGCGTTTAGTTGTTCTGCTATTGCTTCGTTAAAGTTTTCTTTAATCCATTCTTTTTTTGCAGTACCTTTTAGGTTTAAAGCTCTAGCTTCTTGGTCTAAGGTTGCTCCAAGAATACCTCTAAAGTTTACTTGTTTGTAGAACTCATCACTTGCTGATAGAAGATTAGTAGGGTATCGTATTTGATTACCAAATAACCACCAAGGCCAAGCTCCTGTGTTAAGACCTTCTTCAAGTGTATTGTTAGTATTATCAAGAAGTGTCTGTTTACGATAAAGAGCAACAGCCGCCATTTTTCCAGATTCAACTATGTTAGAACCCATGTATTGAAAAAGACGAGCCGCTTTAATTGCTTCATCTTTATTACCTGTTGCTATAGCCGCTGTACCTTTTACTATAGGTGTGTACACGGACATAAAAGTATTACCAAATAGGTTTACTGTTTGAGTCTTTACACCAGATAGAATAGAATTAATAAACAATTCATTAAGCATCTCTACAGCTTTTGTTCCAGTTTTTTTACCTATTTCTGGAATATACTTAGCTATACTGTTCATATACTTAGACATAGCAGTAGGGTTTTTACTTAATTTTGCAGAACTTTCTATCATCATTTTAATAGTAGGTGTACTGAGATTGTCTAATTCTTTAGCCATATCCAAAGTTCTAGCGGCATTAGCTATACCACCATGCACAAAAGAAGTTATCTGTACATTAGAACGAAAAGCTTCCATAGTTTCTTCTAAAGTAGCTTCACCGTTTGAATATTTTTGTAAAGTTTTATTATAAATATCTGTAGAAATTTCTTGTAACTTAGCCGCCCTTGTAATAGAAAGCCTTGCTTCAACTGGTAAATTTTTAACAGAAGCTACATAAGTATCAATCTCTTCTTTAGTAACAGGTCTATCTTTAAATAAGTCTTTAACAAACTCTTCAGCATCTTGCATTTGCACTTCACGACTAATAGTCTGACTACCACCAAAATCTTTAATAGTAGCTTGTTGACCTTCAGTCATTTCAGCTATACCTTCAGCACGTCCTTTAGAACGTGTTTGTTGTCTAGCAGACCCTGTAAGTTCTTCAGCTTCTAAATAACGAGCATCAACTGCTTGATTAGCATTACGCCAAGCTGTAATTCCTTCTTCAAAGTTTTCATACTGCATATAGTTTTGTTGAGCTACAGCGGCTTTATCAGCCTCGTCTACGACACGAGCTTCTACTTGACGAATAGCTTTAACAGCTTTTAAAGTACCTTCAATTACACTACCTGTTAAACCTTCAATAGCTAAAGCTTCTAGTGCTTGTTTAGCTATAGCTTCTGCGGTAGGGTCATTAGGGTCAGCTTTAAGAAAATTTGTAATAGCTCCTGAAGTTGGTGGGTATTCATCTAAAAAGTTAGCAAGACGTTCTTCATGCTTATCAAATGCAAGTAACTCAGCACCCAACAAATCACCATAAAGTTTTGCTTTTTTACCTTTAGATGTAGTAGGCTCAATAAATTTACTACTAACTTTCCTAGTAGTTAAAAAGCCTAAACCAAATTGTGTTAAGCTACTAGAGACATTTCCACCGATTGTTTCTAAACCGTCAGTAATATTTATTTTATCTAGGTTATCACTAATAAACTTATTATACTCAGGAGTATCTTTAACTAAACCTTGACGTTCAGCTTCACGCATTTGAGCTTCAACACCACGAGCGTAATAAACAGCATTGTTTTCATCAACACCTAAATGTCCTAAATCAATAACATTTTCGTTTAACCATTGACTAGCTACATCAGTAAAACCTAATGTAGTGCTGTCTAATACATCAGAAGCTTCTTTACCAAACTTAGCTGTACCAACTATCATACCTTCAGGTACTTCAGCCAAATTTTTTCCAACGGTTTCTAACATACCTGTTTCTGGAACTTCTGGATTAGTTTCATCAGGCATTTCTGGTTGGTCAGCCATATGAACTCCTTTAATTATATAGTTTATGGTGTAGATTTAGTTAATCTTACAAGTGCTTTATCATAGTTTGAAATAAAGTTGTCATAAAATGTAGTAGCCATATCCATTTTTTCTTGGTAAGAAGCTTGTAAATAAGCATCTGAATAATACATTCTTTGAAACTCTTTTTTAAACTTAGTTATGTAAGTATTTTGAAGAAGTATTTCTGGTTCAGGTTTACCTTTTCCTAACCCACCTTGTTCTACTGAGATAGTACTACCTGTAAACACATCTTCTTTCATGTTAAATTTTAAAAGCAAGTCTTGATAATTAAATCTGTAGTTATCATCACTTGTAACACTACCAAGATTTAATTCTTTTGCTTTTTCTATTTTAGAAACATCTGACCATAAAGTAGCAAAAACTTGTGGGTTGTTATTTAGTTTATTATTTTCTTGAAAACTTAAAATTAATTTTTTTGCATCTTCTGGTGTTTTAGAACCTAAAACTTGAATACGCATATTAATAAGGTCTTCCCCAGCTACTTCACCTACTTCACCAGTAAAGAAGTTTTGTTGAGTAGCAAAAAATAAACTAGTTTGGTTACTAAACATTCGGTCTTGTCTAAGTTGTTCAGGCGAAAGAATGTCTTCAATTTTTAAACTATTAGGGTCTACAGCGTTTGCCAAAGCATCTACAATAAGTTGTTCGGTTTCTCTAGAGTGTGCTGTACGGTTTAGTTCAAACTGTGCAACAGCTTCTTCATCAGCTTTTTCTTCTGCTTTCTCAATAGCAGTGTATGCTTTACCTAGTTTAATTCTAGCATCTACATTGTCTGTCAAAGAAAAACCTTCTCGTGTAGATACAAAACTAGCAAGGTTTAATATTTCTTTACGTTCTTGAAAAGTACGCTGTTCTTGTTCTGACATTTTTACTAGAGTATCTACAGTAAGTTCATTGATACGATTGTTACTTAACCCTGCAACAAACTTACTATCTTCTTCATCTAACTTAAGTTGTATGCTAAAGTCTTCATCTGAAAGACGATTGACAACCCAACTTTCTGCCGCTAATGTAACACTAGATTTATAATCATCTTCTTGTTTTAATATTAAATTAGAACTAGCTTTTTGATTATGAGTATTAGCAAGACCAGATGTGTATGTAGATACAGCACTAGTAAATCCATGAACTACACCTGCTTGTCTAAACAAGTCAGCATTATCAGCTACAAACTGTTGTTTAGTTGCTTCTTGAAAAGGTATAAAATCACTAGCGTTTGTAGAATTACCTAAACCTTGTTCAGTATATTGTTGATTTAAATAAGCACCATATTGTTGAGCTAGTCTTTTACCTGCATTTTCACCTGCGTGTACTTGTGCAGGAGTAGATAAACTGCTAAATTTTCCATCTGCTAAATTTTGAGCAAAATCCTTAGGGTTACTAAAAAAAGCTTCAGTAACTTCTGCTTTTTCTTTTAGTATCCGTTCTTCTCTATTACTTTGTGCTATCTTAGCTAACTGTGGACTTACATCAGCTAAAGCTCTAAGCAACGCTGTGCCTGAGTTAGGTGACCTAGCTGGTGGTCTATATTGTACAAAGGTGTCTACTGGCCTAGCTACAGCAGTGGCAGGTGCGACCCTTTGCAGTGATTGTACCTTACTGCGTTTAGATGCCATTTGGTTTCTCCTTAAGCTCCAACTATATCACCCCATGATGTTTCTTTCATAGAAGCACCTGCTGACATAGCATTAGCCCCACCCTTAACAATAGCGGTCATCATGTCTGGTGGTGATGGGTCAACAATTTGTGCTAAACGACCTTCAAGTTGTGCTTGAATACCTTTAGCATCCATGTCAGCTTGTTGTGAAAAGAACTTAGATTGTTGTTCCATACGTGTTTCGTTTCTAAGTCTATCTGCTACTGCATCATTAAGTGCAAGAGTAACAGACCTACCTACAATATTATCTTCAAGTGCCGCAGTCTTTAGAGTTTCTCTAGTTTCAATACCTTTAATTAGGTTATCAAACTTTTGCTCTAAGATGTTACCTTGTTGTTGTTCTTCTTTAAGTCTAGTTTGACTAATTTGTAATTGGCTAGAGTCAATAGCACTAGCTCTTGTTCTGTTGTTAGCATCAACTGTATCATTATATGCAGATACTTTTTCGTTATGCTCCATAACAGAACCAACAGCACTAGCTCCTGCCATAGCCGCTTGTGGATTACACATTATTTTATCCTCACAAATTCGTAAAAGGGTGCTTGGCCTACTCCATAAGTTACTTCACGTATAAACTTAAAACCTAAAAACCGTAACCAGTTAATGGCATTAGTGTTATCTACATGAACGTAATTTAGGAGTAGGCTTCTTTGATTGTTAGCTGTGGTTACCCATCTACGACTTTCACGTAAGAACTGCATACTGTAATTAGAAAGCTTACCAGTAGTCAACATCCAAGGACTGCCTACATGGTCATCAATATAACTAAGACCAAACATACCCAACAGTTCCTTCTCAGGAGATACAATAGTAAATGCTTCGGCTGACATCTCACATGATTTAGTCAAAGCCTCAAGCGGTGTTTGTCCGTCTGATAGCATTACTTCAGTTGCATCTGCTTCACACATTTGAGAAGCTATAGGTTCAATGTCTTCATACTTGAATGGTCTATAGTGTCCTTTCATGTTACATCCTTCTTGACCTAAGAACAAACTCAGATTCAATCTCAGCACTCTGAAAAGCACAAGGTAAGTGACTATCACTCTCTAGTGTAATCTTAGCGTTCTTAGCGTTGGCTAATACAGTAAAGCGATATGTACCAGTATCAAGAGGTACAGTACCTAGTACGTTAGTACCTGAACCAATCACCCTACCAGTAAAGGAACGAGTGTATTCGTTTCTACCAGAGCTAGGAAGGTTCTTATGGGGTACTACTTTTACATCAAAGAAACCAGTATCAGCATAAGTAACAGACATAGTTTTAATCTGATACCTACCGCTAGTAATTGACTCTTTATTGTTCTTCATTAGTTGTTCTGAAAATTCGTATAGGAAAGTATAGGGTACTCCTGCGTACACTGTACCGCCACCAGATTGATGGGTTAGTGCTTGTGCGGCTGAAACAATAGCTCCTGCTTCTGTTACATATACCGCATTGCTATCAGTGTAGGGAAGAGTGTCAGTGCTTGTTAGCTTGACCCTTCTATCTAGATGCACAGGAAATGTAGTATCTTCTAAAGCATCATCGTTAGATAAATTCATCCTCTCTAGGGCAACTTTAGAACCGTACTGAATTACAAAGTATATATCAGTTTGGTCAAACTCAATCCCTAGTACATCACCGCCAAAAGTCCACTTAGACCACGATGATTGTAACTTCTCTCTACCTGACCAAAAGTAACGGTAAGGGAAT
>JACLAD010005131.1_pt1 | contig 11675 bp, 10 predicted proteins | sample 8027901 | NCBI WGS metagenome assembly JACLAD01 (sample SAMN15725071, study PRJNA655200) | protist metagenome | isolation source: fluorescence activated cell sorting (FACS) single amplified genomes of... | place: Spain: Blaines Bay Microbial Observatory, Mediterranean Sea | collected 2016-07-05
ATACCAGGGTGAGTACAAAGATGATAAGAAGCATGGTCAAGGTACTTATACATATGCTGATGGCAATGAATACCAGGGTGAGTTCAAAGATGGTAAGAAGCATGGTCAAGGCACCTTAACATATGCTAGTGGTAGTGAATACCAGGGTGAGTGGAAAGATGAAAAGAAGCATGGTCAAGGTACCTTTACATATGCTGATGGTGAGAAATACCAGGGTGAGTACAAAAATGATATGAAGCGTGGTCAAGGTACCTATACATTTGCTAGCGGTAGTGAATACCAGGGTGAGTACGAAGATGATAAGAAGCATGGTCAAGGTATCTTTACATATGCTGATGGTGAGAAATACCAGGGCGAGTGGAAAGATGGCAAGAAGCATGGTCAAGGCACCTTTACATATGCTGATGGTGAGAAATACCAGGGTGAGTGGAAAGATGGCAAGAAGCATGGTCAAGGTACCTTTACACTTACCGATGGATCTATTGTTCATTATGGTGAGTGGAAAGATGATCAGCTAGTTGGTAAACTATATCCTTGAGATGAGTATGGCTGGATCACCAAGAGATGACGCTGACGAGCGAAGCAAATCGCGTCAATTGATAGTCAAATCAATTTATGATTATGAATTGTTGTTGATATTTAATGGGTGCTGTTGGCTGACTGTTGATGAGTGACGATGATGATGATCATGATGATGATGATTAAATGTGGATCGTGGATTGTGGATATCATTAGGGATTTGAACGAAAATTTTGAAAATGCGAGTAGCTAAATAAAACCTAAAACCTTCTTCGCAAATAGACTAATCATATGATTCCGATCTACATTACATATAATTATAATGATATTTGAAAATTCGAAATTTTTTACTAGCTAAGTAACAGTTACATTTTCACGTTTTTGAAGTTTCAAAAATTTGAAAAAACGGCTAGCTATTTTTCCGCTAATGGCACAATGGCACATCATAGATACCTGGGCAACTAATTTTAGGTTCATATTTAGATGCTTCAAATTATACTACTCATTTAGCCTCTTTCGAATTGGTCAAGTTCGTTGTAATCTGACCGATGCACCCTTCTTTCCGTTGGGTCTGAAGTTCCGTTGTCTCTTGTATTAGGGTTGTTGTAGTTGCTATGTGTACAAGTACCTAGCAATGTCAAATCTATACTTCTTCCACTCTCTGATAAAATTCCTAATCACTAGCCCAAGAATATAAGTGCTATAACCGTTTGCTGGGTAGACTTCTGATTACGAATACTAGTACTATTACTAGTAATGAGTCAATAGTTGCTTGGTTGATTTACTGTTTGGAGCAAGAATCAACTCAATCCAAGAAAATTTAGTCTTATCAGCTACTATGAAGAAAATTTTGCTGTGAGTTGTTGAATTTTCATTCTTGTTACACTTCTATTGCTTTCCATGACTCCTTCGTCGTCGCTCGACATGTCTCCAGTTCTTGTATTGCGGTGTGTATTATGACCGTCATCCGAGTCGGACTCCGAGTTCAATATATGCCTCGCATCCTCTCTTCCATCAGCCCGTGCTGAGACCCTGAGGGCTGAAGTACTTAGTTTCTTACCGCTGTGACCGTATCCCATTATCTTACCCATCACAGCATTATCATTATTATTAATGTTATTATCATTGTAACTGATGTCCTTTTGAACAATATTGGAATATACATCTTCATTTTCATTGGTTTGTCGAACACTATTTGACCATGTGTTTGGCTGAGGCGTAATGGACTTGAGATATTCATCAAGCGAGCTGTCTTTGCTATCATGTTGCATATTACTGTAAGCTCTTGGAGTAGTCGTTGCAAAGATAACATTATTATTCCTATGAAGCTCTTCTTCATAATCACGAATCTCACGGTTATTCAAATTTCTTGACCGTTCATTTTGTAAAGAACTTAACTCTCCCCTCTTCTCACTAACCAAAGATCGGAGTTCAGATACTCTGGCCTCAGCTTGACCTTGCATTTTTCGATTTTTATCATGGTTGTTATCGTTACAACAAAATATAAAAAAGGTGACAGCATGTCATATATACACAAACATATACATATGCATATACATATATGTGAGTCAAAAATCATACCTGTAGACAATCGTAAGCCTCTAACAGAACTCATTTTTTTACGTACACTGCTCTCACCATCCTCCAGTAGATGACATCCATCTAGTGTGAGTTCCTTTAATCTGTTTTGAACTTGTTCGATTTCTTTCTTCGTACTAACTTTATCTCTTTCCAGTTGTTCTACAGCTGTATCTTTGGCTATGATTTGTTTCGACAACTCTTCATTCACTTCTTCTTGACTTCTGATAGCCTGTGCATCTTGTTGAGATTTCAGTTCCGCTTGGTTTTTAATCCGTTGTGTCTCCTCTTTACTCTTACGTAACTCCTCCATCAAACTATCAATATCCTTCTGTAGAGTAGAAACGACGTTATCATGATCAAGTTGCATTTGTTGGAATTTCATTTGCTCAGTATCGAGAAGTTCTTGGCGTTTGATGTCATTCGTAGCCTGAGAAAAGGAAGAGACAAAATTATTATGATCATCCAAATGTATATGTGTATATACATGTATATGTATACATATATACAAATATGTATACTACTTACATAGCGATCCCTTTCTTTTTGCTTGATATCAAGATTTTTCTGTGCATCTTTAAGTTTTCCTTCCAATTCAATTTTTTCTTTATTTCTATTTAAAATTAATTTCTCCTTTTCGAATATATCATGCTCTTTGACAGATAGTGCCTTCTCATTCAACTTTATAGTATCTTGTAATGATTGAATATCTTGAAGTAAGTCTTGTTTTTCTTTTGTAAGAGCATTATAATCCTGTTGTTTAATATTAGCAAGTTGCTTTGAATGATTCATATCAATAACCAATTCTTTAGACTTCCAATAAATTTGTGACGAAAACAAACGTATCCAACTCTGATAACAACGTTTTAACAATTTATATTGTAATGTCATAGAAAACGATTCCTCTAGACGTTTCAATCTATATTTCATCTTGATAGTATATATGATTTGTCTGAAATACTTTTTAACAAGGAATTGTTTATGTTTTCTCTGTATACGTATAGCATGTTTCTCAGTGATATTCCTCTTAATAAGTATAGGTAACAATTGTTTCCATTTTCCAAAATAATTCCTTATATCATCTTCTATCAATTCAAATTTCCTTCTTCGTTCATATAGTAAACTAAATTTAAAAGAATGAAAACCGATTCTAGCCATTCTATACACGTAATGAGTAGAAGCAGCTTGTCTACAATAAGCCAAACGTTTTTTCACAAATGTACAATGATTAAACATCAATATACACTCACGGAATAGACTTCGTTGTTTGTATCTTGTTAAAGTGGATTGACGTGAATATGCATTCTTAAATTTCAATGCATGTAAAATATGATTTCGCCAGGTTTTGAATGCTCTTGACTTTTTCGTACCTACATCATTCATAATGCCTCGATTCAACAAGTAATGACCATTCCTTCTATTTTTTATCAATGATCGACAATTCAATAAAAATCTTCGTACAAGCTTTCCACGTCTTTTCCATTTCAATTCACATGATTGTTTCCACAAAGCAAAATGTAAACCTAATTTCAATCCATAAGAGATTTGATAAGTAAGATGATTTTCGTCCATTCTTTTCATATGTACTAAAATTTTCCAATGTGTTAAGATTGTAGCCATGTAGTGCTTTTCTGCTTGTTCCATTAACAAACGTGTTCTACTACTATTCCATTGTAAAAACACCACATTATTTTTCCATTCTCGAAACATTTTACGCGTTAAACATCTTTCATCGAAATAACAAATACGCTCATTTGACCATTCTTCCCATAGTTTTTCCTTTATTAATTCACACCAAGATCTAAAAGATGTTTTCATTAATTTCAATCTTCTTGAATGTTGACAATGCTTCTCTAATACTGTATATACTTTCCATCGTTGTAAACACACAATTGCAATTTCACTAGCTCGACGAATTTTTGAACAACGTGTATATTCTTTTCTCATCATGAAATGTAACCATAGACTCCAATATTTTCTTCTTAACAATGTCTTATATACAGATAATACTGCTAAACCTAGTTTTGTTCCCTTAATTCTAGATTGCATAGCAGATAAAAATCTCATATAGGCGACACGTAATACAGCTTTATTAGTTTTCCGAAAGATGTCAGCAGCTTCCTCATTGTTGTCCTCAATACGTTGATATCTTAGATCTTCTAATTCAGTTTGTGCATTCACTAGTTTATCTAAATATGTCTGTAATGTACCTTCAAGATGACTATTTTCATCTTTTACTCTATCTAATGCTTCTATAGTTTCTTGTTTTAATTTGCTTTCATCTATTATACCCTTTTCTTCATATTGTTGTTCTTCCTTTAGCAATTTCAAAAGATTCTCCCCTTGTAATCCTTTTTGTAGTTGTTTTGAAAATTTATTTCTTTCATGATGTACTTGTAATAGTTCCTAGAAGATAATATGATGATGATGATGATGATGATAACACATATAACTTGAAAGTCGAAATCACATTTATACAAACATATGCACATGAAGACATAGAGCAAGCTATACATATACATATATATTAACACACATACCTTCTGTAGCATAATAAAATGATCACGTAAATTCTTTGCATTATTCTTATTAGCAAGATATAAGGATTTGACATAATCCCAAAGCATGTGATTTTGTAGGTACATCTCTTCTTGTGCCTCGATACGCTGCTCAATCTCACGATGGAGACCATCTACTTGTTTCCTTAATGTTCTCATATCATATCCAGGTGGAGGAAGTCTGTTACAGATAAATGAATTAAGAAATGTATGAGCAAATGAATCACAAGTATTTGTATGTATGTATGTATGTATGTATGCATGATGGTGCTTACCGAGAAAGTCGAATATCCCTGGGCTCGATGACCTTTCTACATGCTTCTGGAAAGGGAGGTATTTCAAAAGATACTTCAGGTATATGCAAATCAACAGGAAGATGACTGCTTGCTATGAGCGTCCTTGCGGTTGATGGTGTTGCAGGGCCAGTAGACATATCCCTCACTGTCCCTTACTAGGTCTCTTACAACACACAACCAAAAAATCAAAACAATCAAGTACTCAATCAAGTACAATAGAAAGGAAAGTGTGAAGAAAAGAATCTTCGAGACAAATGCTCAACAGTGTCCTTGGCTTGGAACAAATGCCATTTGTACTGATCTTTGTCTGCTGTTGTCCATCCCTGTCCCTGTATTGCTGTTTGCCTCATTGCTTTTTTTTGAAAAACCTTTTCAGTAGTGCTTGCTTGCTTGAATGCCTAATAACAATAACAAGCAATAAAGCAAAAAATGTATCCGGTACTTATTATTGTTGCTGATAATTAGTAAAAGTTGGCTTTTTTCGCTCATTTGCTTCCTATTCAATTCGTAGTTTTAATAGATAAAATATACTGATTTCATATCAATTTGTCATGTATATGTGTGCGTGCAAGAGGAAAAAAAAGGAGGAGCAACAAACACTCATAGCTCATAGCATAGCGAGAGGGAGAGCTCTTATAGGTATTTATTCATCAACAACTAACTCTAACAGTAATCTTAGTAATCCTGCATAAGGAAAGATAAACGATAACATCATTCATTCACTCATACTAAAGAAAGTGACAACTCTGCTATTGAAGTAATACATACTTGTCTTGTAGTAGACACAAATTCTTGTCCCCATAGAACGTTCATTGACTGGGCGTGCCATTTTTACTGTCTAAAAGAAGGAAAACGAGAAGAAGTTGACTTATTGACTGAGTCATTGATTAATCATGGATGAACAGATAGTTGGGAGTGGAGCAGATGGAGCAATGAAAGCTGACATGCCATCAGAGTATGCTCCAACTCAAACAGGTACTCTTCATCCTTATTCTTATACTCATCTTATTCGGTCGATGTTTCCTTCGTTTACTTACTGGCTCTTCATTTTCTAGATACAAGTGAAGATACACGTTCCATCAGTGCCAAGATTGTCGACAAGGTAATTATCTTTCTATATCATATGTATATGTGCGCATTAACATCTCGATTTTGATCGGTCCGTTTTCTTGTATATGCGTTCATTTTTGTATTCTCAGAGTTGGAAAGCTCGTATATCTGCATACGAAGAGTTGAAAAGGGATATAAAAGCTTCTATAAGTCAAGATGTTATGCTGACTGAAGTTGGTACACACACACACACACACACACATATATGTATATATAAATATGCATATACATCATAATCATATATTGTTATCTTTGTTATTATTAGCATCATTTTTACCAAAAATGACAAATGATGCACATCCTGGTGCCTTAGATGTTGGTCTAGAGACCGCTATGTTATTCATTGATTCCGATCCTGCCTTATTGTTTAAGGAATATCTTGAAAAAATCACGACGTCCATCATTGACAAATCTTTCGGTGGTAGAAGTCAAGAGAAAGGAAAAGCATTGTTGTTAAAGATGATGGAAGTAGATGAATGTAACCCTGTAGCTTTATTACTGATTAGTAGATTCAATGATAAAAAGCCAAAAATCCCACCAGTCTGTCTTGAGGTCATCAAGGAAAGTATTATATCTTTTGGAGCGAAAGCGTTACCTGTTAAGGAGTTAATTGCTTCCTTTAAATCTGTATTAGATGGATCCAATGCTGCCGCTAGAGAGCTTGTTTTGAGGTATCATATATATATTTATATATGAATATCTATGACCATCAATACATTGCAATACTTACTTTTCATATAAACATCACAACCCCCAATACTCTAACCTCTAACATTCTTCAATGTTGTTATTATTATTGTTGTTGTTGTTTATTTCTAGTGTGATGGCTGAGTTGACCAAATGGATTGGTAAAACTCCTCTTACTTCATTAGTAGATAGCCTTCGTCCTGCCCAAAAAGCTGATTTTGAGAAACTTCTATCTGATTTTGAGAGCAATGGTGGACTCAAACCAAAGCCATCAGTTTACCTACGTAATGAAAGGCCTGTTGATGGAAATGAAGGGACTTCAATCACTCTAGGTAATCAAGAAACTGTTTCATTGATAGGAAACGATACAGTAGTATCAGTATCATCGTCTACCACTGACATTGGTAATGATAATGATGAAGGAAGAGAGTATGTTGAAGCCATTGATTTAACGAAAAAGCTCAAAGGTACTGAGTATGCTACTCATCTGACTTCTGATAAATGGGAGCCACAACTAAAGGCCATGCAACTTATCATTGATACTCTAACACCTGTCTCAAAGATTGAGAAAGGATGTGATCTTTCTGAAATTGTACAGACAATTAAAACTAATATGCGTCAAGGTCATATCACAGTACAAATTGCTTCCATGAAAGTAATTGGGCTATTAGCCGATGGTGCCAGGAATGAGTTTTCAGGCTTAGCTCGTTCTATTAGTCAAATGATTATCTTACGATGTAAAGAAAAGAAATTATGTCCTGAATTAACTTCAGCTCTGAAAATGATATTAACACATTGTTTGGGCTTTGAATCCTTTTTTGAAGATTTCAATGAACAAATCAGATCGAAAAAGATTGCAGTACATGGACGTTTGTGTCTATTGGAATTCATTGTTATGGTTGTCAATGACTTTCCATCTAAAATATCTACTGAATCACTGAAACCACTGGTTGATCTTATTATTTTTGCCTGTGATGACAGTGATCCTAAGATTAGGGATGTTTGTACATCAATGTTAGTTTGTCTTGGACCTTTGATCAAAAGTAGAGGTAAGAGTGCTTTAGATGCTCATAAAGTGCTCACAGGATTAGAGCAAAAAAATCCTCGAGCATATAAGAAAATAAAAGCGGCCATGGATGGTCCTTCGGAATCATCTATAAATACATCCACCTCAACATCAATCGCTACGTCAACTCAGGAGACACAAGGCACATCCTCTTCTATTAGCAGTGGTGCTGCTACAAAAAAAACTTCAAAGCAAACGATGGCATCTACTACATCTGTACCGGCGAGTAAGAAAACTGCCGGTGCAGCTTCATCGAATAATCATAATAGTGATGATACTGATGATTTGAATGAAGATTTTTCTCTTTCATTGGAAAGTGCTATCGAACAACTTGGTGGCTTATGTATTGAAGGTTGGAATGATAAAGTTCAAGAGCTTATTAAATCCGCCAAGTGGCAAGGTATATATCATTACAATACTATTGTATCTTGTATACATATATATATATATATGTATATATATATATTTGTTTATTTTTAATGAGTATTTATTCATTATGGCATCTATGTATACACTAACTCCTACCCTTTTGACAATTATACGTATATATCAGAGCGAGTTGAGGCATTAGGACTTATTGAAAATGTCATCAAATCACAGGAAAGTGGAGGACAATATTCTCAAGCACTAGTGGCATATCTTTATGAAAACTTTTCAAAATTTAATATTAATAATGTGAATCTTGTGAAGGCTGTTATCCAAGTGTTGCTGACTGCAACTCAATCTGTCGGAGAATGTAAATTTTCAAAACCAGCCGCTTGGGTGATAATGAAGGAGTTTGGCGATAAGCTTGGTGATAAAAAGGTAGTTATCTATTTTATATGTTTAAGTATATATATATATGTATATAGTTAGTGAACTTGATGCGTACTTACACAATTTCTTTCCATACACGTTAGATTTCTCCTCTTGTCATCTCTTTGCTCACGGCATTGGGAGAAGCTATCTCCCCTGCATTCGTATGTAAATGCATGAAAAAAGTCATGGAGAAGACAAAAGCACCACTAGCTCATCAAACCTATCTTGACTGGATAAAAGATGCAATTAAAGAATTTGGTGCCAATGTATTCCCTACCCAAGCTATCAGTGGTTTCTGTATGACCGAGATGGATAATAGAGACGCTAAAGTTCGTACATCTGCTGTCACTGTACTAGGTGCACTTTACAATCAAATTGGCCCTAAGCTTCAATCGATTGTATTTACTGACGACATGAAACCTGCCTTGAAAACGCTGATTGAAGCAGAATTCACAAAGATCGGATATGATCCTTCTATCAAAGCAACTCGTGTTGTAAAAGGTAGTGATAATGAGAGTGGAGCTTCTTCTGGAGGAGGCATTGCTCGACAAGATATCACAAATATGCTTGAGAAATCATTCCTGAAGGACATCAGCCTCATTGATGGCAAGGAAAGTTGGAAAAAGAGAAAAGAAGCCATTGAAGCGGTAGTTTCTGCCTGTGAGAAATCAGGGTTTTATTTAGATGCAACAAAAGGTACAGTTGAAGTTGCCAAGGCTTTAAAAGCACGTCTAACTGACACTAATGCGAATTTAAAGCCCTTAGCGGCTACTGCTATTGCCAATATTATCGCATCATTAGAGCCTGAGAATGGTGCAAAATTGCTACGTGCAGTGGCTGGAACATTAGTTGCAAGCCTTGGTGATAATAAACAACAAATGAGATCAGCTACAATCGCCGCTTTACAAATGATTGTCACTCTAGGCAATGCTACTAATGGTGGTCCTGTTAATGCCCTATTGGTTAATGTTCTTGTACCTTTTCTTGGTGAAGTATTAGGTAACAATCCAGTCGGCAGAAGTGATAACTTATCATGGTAATGATAACAAACTCACACACACATACAAACACGTATATATATATATATATATATATATGTAAATATCCTAGTATGTTACTCATTCCATTTGTATGTAATCATGTGCATGTAGGCTCAATCAGCATGTTGAGTTGATCTCAGGAAAAGGTCAAAAAGATGAAAATGTGGCCTTTGATTTGACCACTGCTTGTATCAATGCAATGCAAGATAAAATTGCTGGAGTCAGATCTTCATCTGAACAATTTCTTACTGCTTTAATGGCTAGAGGAATAGTTACTAGAAGTATGTTAGAGAAGGCAACTCGTGATTTACCTCCAGCGGCGAAGAGATCGTTACAAGCTTCAATAGATCGCATGAATTCTGCATTTGGAACGAAAAAAAGTAATGGTAGTGATGTATCATTAATTCCAAGCAATGCCTCTGTTCCAGCTGCTGCTACAGGGGGTAGCACATCGATGACTGAGCCTACAATGAAAGCAACAACTAGAAATGATCCTCCCTCCCCAAAACGTCCGAGCACTACATCATCATTAAGTGCTACGGCTACAAGCACTTCTACCGCACCCTCTGGGGCTTCGACAGTCTATGATGGATATGCATTCAAGAAGACTAATAAGGCGAAGAGATATGAAGAATTTAATAAGGTATAATGACATATTGATGATATATATGTGTATGTATATATTTGCGTGTGTATTTATACGTACATGTGTATACATTCATGTAGATGATCGTGTATATTTATTATCATTTATAATACTATTTTCATAATTAATGATATCGTTGTTATTATCATTGTTGTTATTATTATCTTTATAGATTCACTGGCCTTCGCCTCCAGAGGATGTAACTGAAGCTGAGATGACTGTGCTGAAATCCCAATGGGATCCGTACATCCAGAATGAATCGGAGCTGTCGACTCTTCTGTTTCCCTTGAACAAGAAGGGTGCCTTCTTGAATCAAGATTCACTCTCAGAAGCTATTTCTGAGCTAACCAAACAGCTAGAAGGACCTCATACTATGGAGCACACTGATTTCATTCTACGTTGGGCTACTTGGGCGCTTTCAATGAGAGAAACTGCAAGTGGTAAAAATAATTAACCCTCATATGTATATATATGTATATATATATAAATATATTGTATATGTATAGATACATACATCACATGTGTATTTATTAACTTTTATCTTTTCCATGTGAATAGGGATGTTAAGAGTATTGCAATTCATCACCTCGGTATTTGAAACAATGTTGAAAAATGACGAAAAAATTCATGAACATGAGATGACGATTTGTTTGCCTCATTTGATTGACAAAAGTGGCCACAAAAGTGAAAGACATAAAGCAGCTTTTATCACATGTTTAAGAGCTGCTGGTGAAATCATTGCACCAAACAAGCTTTGTCAATTTTTACTTCAAGGTATATATTGCATATTACACGTCACATACATACATACATACATACATACAAGCAAATCAACCAGCCATCATTAATCCCCACATAACATATCTGTATGTATTTATGTATGAAAAAATATAGGATTGCAATGCAAAAATAAGAAAACTCGTGTTGTCTGTATTGAAGAGGTACAAGCTGTTGTTGAAGGGGCTGGTGCTGCAGCTCTTGGTCGTGCTGGTGTCAAAGAAGTTGGCTCTTACCTTGATAGCAAGGATAATGATGTTGCTGGTCGACATGCATGTTTGGACTTATGCTTTGTTCTTTATATATCACTAAGCAGTGATCAATCTAAGTTGATGAAACTGCTAGGTGATATTAGTGAGAAATCTCAAGCTATGGTTGAGGAAAGAATTCGACAAAAATTAAAAGTAAATACTACTACTTCAGAGGGTATAATTCAAAAGACGGCACCTTCAAATCCTACACATTCAACTCCTAAGAGACCATCTTCATCAAAAGTCGGAGAAGTGACAGCAGCGGCTACAACATCACCCCCAAATGCGTCTACATCTCCTGATTTCCAATTAGATGGCTCTCCATTTCGTTTAGACATCACACCACCTG
>JACLAD010008594.1_pt1 | contig 11665 bp, 15 predicted proteins | sample 8027901 | NCBI WGS metagenome assembly JACLAD01 (sample SAMN15725071, study PRJNA655200) | protist metagenome | isolation source: fluorescence activated cell sorting (FACS) single amplified genomes of... | place: Spain: Blaines Bay Microbial Observatory, Mediterranean Sea | collected 2016-07-05
ATAGAAATAGAAATATAGAAAGAGGTTGGCCTGTGGATAACTCTACCAGCTTCCCTCAATCTCCTGATGGTCAACCTCGACATCTGCTAGAATGCGATAGACTGAGGCTCGACTGATCCCGAGCTTTTGGGCAATCCGGGAAGCCCCTGTGCCTTCCATTTTCATCTGCCGCACCTGACCTGCTTTGGCACGCGCAGTCGGCTTACGTCCCTTATACTTTCCAGCAGCCCGCGCCTTGGCGATCCCCTCGCGCTGGCGTTCGAGCATGATCTCACGCTCAAACTGAGCGATGCTGCCTACTAAGTTGAAGATTAGCTTGCCGGTGAGTGTGCTGGTGTCGACACCCATGTCCAGCACCTTGAGACTGACTCCATTAGCCTCAAGTTTTCTAAGAAGATCGTGCAGGTGGCTTGTAGAGCGCGCCAGACGGTCAAGCTTGGTCACGACTAGGGTATCCCCCTCGCGCAGGTAACGAAGCGCCTCAGCGAGCTTCTCTCGCGCTGGGAGGTCTACTGACGAAACGTGCTCCTCAAAAACTTTGACACATCCGATTTCACCGAGAGCTTTGCGCTGCCCTTCAAGGCTAGCTCCCTGAGCTAATGTGCTAACCCGCGCATATCCAATCAACTCCCCACTCATGATGACCCCATGCATCAAATACCCCTTAGGTGTCCCATCCCGGATGATCACATAAGTCCTCGGCGATCTGCGCTGTTCATGGCAAGATCGGCTCTGAGGGATGCCCAGGGCGGAGCACGATCATGCTGATCCATCTTCACAAGCAAGCCACGACGACGCCCAGAATACGGGCCCTGATCCAGACGAGCACGGAGCCTGCGCCGGTTCTGGCGGAGCGCTTCGGCATCACGGAACAGACCGTCTACAAGTGGCGCAAGCGCGACAGCGTCGAGGATCTCAGCCACACCCCGCATCGGCTACAGACGACATTGACGCCTGCGCAGGAAGCCGTCGCGGTGGCCTTGCGCAAGACGCTGTTGGTCTCGCTCGACGACCTGCTGGCGGTGGTGCGGGAATTTCTCAATCCGAACGCGTCACGCTCGGGTCTCGACCGCTGCCTGCGTCGGCATGGCGTGGGCAACCTGCGCGATCTGAAGGCTGAGGTCCCCCGACCGAAACACAGCGCCTTCAAGGCCTATGAGCCCGGCTACATCCACATCGACGTAAAATACCTGCCTCAGATGGCGGATGAAACAGCACGGCGCTACCTCTTCGTGGCGATCGACCGGGCAACCCGCTGGGTCTTCATCCGCATCTTCGAAGCAAGGACTGCGGCCAACGCTCGCCGCTTCCTGCGGGATCTTGAGCGGGCGTGTCCCCTCCGCATCCGCACCATTCTCACGGATAATGGCAAGGAGTTCACCGACCGCCTGTTCGGCCTGCGCAAGCGCGCCGCAACGGGCGCGCATGAGTTCGACACGCTCTGTGAAGCCCTCGATATCGAGCACCGCCTGACACCCCCGAAGTCACCGCAGACCAACGGCATGGTGGAACGGTTCAACGGCCGCATTGAGGAGGTGCTGCAAAGCCACCACTTCCGATCGGGTGAGGAATTGGAGACAACGCTGCACCGCTATGTCTGGCTCTACAACCAGCAGCTCCCTCAATCAGCCTTGGGCAGCAAGACGCCATTGCAGGCGATGAAAGACTGGCACAATCTCAAGCCAAAGCTGTTCAAGAAACAGCCATACTACCTGCCGGGATGTGACACTTAGGCCTTAAGGAGACTCGTCTCAAAAGTACAAGAATGACTTGTATGAGTCATATTCACTTGAATGCGAGGACAAAACCGAAGAGCTCTCAGCCGGTGCCAAGATGTTTATGCCGCAGATCGGCGCGGAGAAAGAAACCAAAACAATGAAAGAGGTGAGGGCCGCGAAGAAGGAGACCAGGGAGCTTGAGTACGAACTGGTCATGGCGCAGAGGAAAGTTCGCCGGCTCGAAAATGAGATCACAACGCTCCGTAAAGAGCTGGATGGTGTACACGCCCGACGCCGCCGGTCCGCCCATCTCGCCGATCAACTGTCGGAAACAAGCAGCTTGGTGCATTGGTTGCAGAGCGAAGACGAGAACTAGGCGTCCATACTCGTAAACGACGCTAAACAGGGTTGATGACGCCCTGTTCATGACGGACAGTGACCAATATGACCGCGACCACTGACCAGATCCTGAGCCCCCAGGCTGCCGCCAAGCGCGTCGGCTGTGGGCGGTCGTCTATAGTTCGAGCTCTGCAAAACCGTGAACTGCCAGCGGAACGCGGCAACGACCGCCGCTGGCGGATCCGGACTGACGACCTCGACCGTTGGGCAGCTGCCCGCTCGGTCACTGTCCAGGTCAGCCGCGACCAGCCCCCGGACACCGACCGAACACCTGACCGGACAGACCAGGTGGACAGACTGAGAAAGGAGCGCGATGCCGCGCTACGCAAGGCTGCCGAGCTCCGATCGGAGCGCGACGACGCGTTCAAAATCGCATCCGAAGCCCAAGAGACCGCTGCTGAGCTGCGCGGCGAGCTGACCGGCCTACGCGGTCAGCTGATCACCGTAGAAGCAGAACGCGACCGCTGGCACGCACACGCCAGCACCCGCTGGTTCAACCGAATATGGAACTCCCGCCCCCCAGCGGGAGCGTAGCTCAGTGGTAGAGCGGGCAGCCTATAACTGCACGGTCGCGGGTTCGAGCCCCGCCGTTCCCACCATCACCAATCAGACCGACCTAGCAGATCCTCTTGCTCCGGACCCGGCAACGCTTCGACACGAGGCCGCAGCCGCTGCCACCAGTCCGACAGCCGCTCGACCGCTGGCCGGATCGCCCGCCAGATAGGCCGAACGGCCTCGGCGTCCCGGATCTCCCAACCACCACTGTCAGCGCGACGGGTGTCACCTGTGATGACGCCTACCACAGCCCTCACAGCGGCCTCAGAGGCCGCTCTCACAGTCTCCTCGAAGTCCGCCTCCCGCCGATCCAGATCCGCCGCGCGCTCCTCGAGCTGAGCCTCCCGCCGATCCGCCTTCGCCTGTCGCTCCTCAAGCGCCAAACCGGTCTGCAGGATGACGCCGGCCACCTCCTCCCGGGACTGCTCGAGTTCATCGAGCTCGCGCTGTCTATCTTCGCGACGCTGCTGATAGATCCGGAGCCGCCTCAACTCCTTCTCCGTCAGCTCGACCTGGCGTGCCTCCAGCTTCGCCACCCGTGCCTGCATCTCTTCGACGCGGGCTCTGGCCGTTGCGATCTCGGCCGGGAGATCGGCGTGGAGCTGACGAACCGAGCGATTGTAGATCGCGGCCGACGCATCCCCCCGAGCAATCCGCGCGCTCTTGCGAACGCCCCGCACGATGCCGGGCACGAACTCGCGGATCACCTCAGCCGCGAGATCCTGCAACTCGCTCCCCCGCATCAGTTTGGACATCGGTGTCCCGTCGGTACTCCGACAGTCCCAAGCGACATGCGCATGGGGTGCGGTTTCATCGCCATGAACGACAAGCCCGCGGACGGATGTATCGCACGCCTGGGCAATACGCTCCGCCACCGCCAGATACGCCGCATCCTGCTGCTTAGACGTTAGCTGCTGGAACAGAGTCTGCGCCGCCGCCCCGAACGTCACGATTCCGGTCGTCGCGATGGCACTGTTCGACCGCGCCCTCCTCTGCGGTCCGGTCAGGGATCGCAGCTCGTCTGCCCGAGCCTTCATTACGGCCGGGCGTGGCGGCTCGATCATTACCCGGTTCAGATACGTCCGGTCCTGATCCACGTAATCCGGAGCACGTCCGATCCGCAGATCGTGGCGTCGTTGGCCGTCGTATCGAGAGCGTGAAACGTGAGCGACCCGGATCGAGATCGCGGCGGAGGCGGAGGGTGAGGCATGATCTGTCATACTCCCGACGGTCCGCGAAATTGGTGAAAATCCGAAACAGGGCGAAGCTGCGCTTCTTAAGCTTCTTAACCTACTAGCCGTAACTGCGACCCTGCGGGATCTGGTTACGACGAGTAGGCGAAGGGGCCCGCTCCGCGCCCCTTTCGAAACCCCCGGGCGAGAGGCGCGTCGCCCTCTCGACACCCGACCAAGCGCTACGCCCTGGACCCGTCCTCCACCTCCCGTCGATCAAGCGGAGGTCGCACAGCTGCTAGAGCCTGTCTAGTGAGGCTACCCTCCTTGAGGGCTTGCCAAGCTGGTAGGTTCCAGAACGGATGATCCCGCTTAGGCGGCCGCTCATAGTCGATCACTTCGCCATCATCGGCCTCAGGATCATCCTGCGCCAACACCCGCTCAACACCGCTTGCACCATCGGCCTCAGCCGCAGCGAGCAGCTCGGCCCGCAAATGCCGGACCTTGGGCCACTCTGACGGCGCCCAGCTCGCAACCTCCTCGTTCTGATCCTCCGTGAACGCTTCACCCTCGGCCGCTTTCTCGTCCTCGATCTCTCCAAGCCCGACTGCCGACTTCAGCCCATTGGACCAGACGATCTGACGTCGGCCATGCATGGCATTCGCATACTCACGCCATAGCACCCGGGATGGCTCATCACCTTCCGCAGCATCCCGCAGGATCTGGAAGGGCGACCGCCCTCCACGCCGCCCGCGCTTGTTGCGAACTTGGGTCATCTCCGCAGCCATGCCCCAACTAGGCACCGCCTTGGGTTCAGGTTCAGCAGGCTTCCCATCACCTTCGACGCCAGCTTCGCCGTCGTGACCATGCTTCGACACGTAGGCAGTGACCCGAGCCGCCCCTCGCAGATCGAACCGAGGAGCCTGATCTCGATTCCTGGGTGGGTTCGCGTGATGCTTCTGGTGATGGTGGGGTGGTTGAGATCAGTGATGCACCTACTGATGCCCCTGATCAGGTATCACATGAGAACGTTGAGCTTCGCATAGAGGTCAACACCTTGCGGGCCGAAGCCAAGCTGCTGCGTGAGCAGCTCGAGGACGTGAAGGCAGACCGGGACCAGTGGCGTCAGATGGCTCAGCGCACGCCGCGCTGGTGACCGTTCTGACGAACTAGCCGTCGCCCGTGACCGGCGCGAGGGCGTCGTCGATCCCGTCCGGGTGGTCGGCTTCGGGTTCAGGAGGGACCAAAGTTTCTGGTTCCTCGGCTGGATCGCCTGCCGGCAGGGCCGGAGGCGGTGTGATCTGCGAGAGGGCATCCCCGAACCCCGCGAGCGAAAGCGGGATTGCGAAGTTTCCGCTGCCTGGGTTGGAAACGGTGATCGACGCCTCGCTCCCGTCCTGCAGCGCGCTCAGTAGTCCTGCAGGCACGGCGGCATCCACGAGGCAGCCCTGCTTTGTGCACCGGTCGATGGGAAGCAGGAAGCCACGATCGGCCACGGAAATCACCGCTCCCTCGGCGAGATCGATGCCAAGGGGTAGCGCGATCTGCATCGACAGCACCCCGTCGGCCCCGTAGGCTATGGTCGTAACCATGGCGATGGCGGTGCCGCCGTTGATGAGGATGCGCTGATAGATCTGGCACTGCTCGAAGCTGAGGGTCTCGTCGAAACACTCGACGACCCAGTCGCCGACCTCTACCCGGGACAGAGGCTCGGGGTACTCCGACTCCTCCTGCGCAGCGGCCAGACCGGCGGTCGCGGAGAGCAGCGCGGCGAAGATCGGTCCCGCGGGCGGTATTGGCTTCATGGTTTCACCCTCCTGCCTTCGGCCTGGCCCCAGGCACCTAGCTCGGATCACCGGCGGGGCGCACGTTTGCCACGTTCCGCGGGGCCGCGAACTCCCGATCATACTTGGCAAGGACACGCTGTCCGGCGGCGTGGTCCTGGAACCGCCAGATTCCCTTCCGGGCGCCGTCCACGATCAGGTTCAGCACCGCGAGCTCGATTGCCTGCCGCACCGCCAGCCCGGTCGGCTCGTTGCGCGAGAAGCCGGTCTCGCTCTCCAGGATTTCGTCGGTAGCGATGAACTTGAACACGCCCCCTCGGACCAAGGTTGAGTAGATTGTCTTTTCGGCGGTGGTCGAGACAAGAACTTCCCCATTGGCGACGCTGACGGCTCTGAGGGCGACTGTGACGTCGTCGCGGCGGTACTCCGTGGAACCGCCCACCCCCAGCAGGCGTGCGCCCGCGCCCGAGGTCATGATGTTCGACTCGTAGTTTGTCACCCCACCCGCGAGGATGATCCCGGCGAAACGCAGGGGCGGCAAGGTGGACCGCGTTGCCAGCCCGTAGGATTGCGTCGTCTGGTCGATTAGGTTGCGCTCAGCCAAGAGGTTCTGGCCGCTGGCCCGCTCGATCACGTTGAACCAGTGCGACCCCCCGACCTTCGTCAGCACGTCTATCAAGATCGCCTCGTTGCCTTGGCTTACGGCCTTCGAGAAGGTGGAGAACGCGTCGTTGGGCTCCTGCTGGCCGGTCTTGTCCTCGTAGTCGTAGACCGCGATGTCGACCGGTTGGGCGGGCGGCGGAAGCGCGGCGAGCTGGAGTCCGACCCCCGTGATTGGCGTGAGTTCCGGCGGTTCGGACAGGTTGTCAGCAAAATTGGTCAGCTCCGCGCATCCCGACAGCGCGGCCAAGGCCGCCATGAACAAGACGCCCCGAAGGCGTGAAACGGCTGCGTTCATACTTGTCCTTTGTCCCCTGCGGCGATCGTTGCGCCGGATGCCCCGGTTGCCCCGGGGCGCGCTGTCGTTAGTTCCCGACCGCCATCTGCGGCGCAGGTGCGGGCGCGGGTGTGTCGGTGCCCCCGCCGAGGTCGATGGTGATGGGCGGGAAGGTGATGGACGGCGGGCCGCCCCCGTCTCCGCCCCCGCCGTTATCAACAAACTGATTCTGGATCTGTGCCAGCGGCAGCAGGTAGTCGATGTTGTTCGAAAAGCCTCCGAATCCGGGGTTGATCGGCTTGTAGATCAGTTTCCCCGCCAGGGCGGGCACAGGCGCGATCGCCAGGGCGAAAGCGGTGAACAGGCGAAACATCATGGATGAGCACTCCCGTGCCGGGTTAGTTCACGTAGATCACGGCGCCGGGTGGAGCGTTCTGAATCACCACGCCGCCATTCGCGTCGCTTCCGACCTGACCATATACCAGTCGCGCCTCGGTCGAGTTGACCAATGCTACCGAGGATCGCAGGTTGTTGCCGAACTGCAACGTCGAGATCGCGTTGGACGTGCCGCCGAAAATGCCAGCGGTCGTGGAATTGCCGCGCCCCACCTGAAGTTGCGCGATCACGCTGCCCGGAGAGTCGACGATCACCGCGGCCGCCACGTTGTCGATGCCGAATTGCGCCAAGCCCGCTTGGGCGCCGTCGCTGCCGGTGACCAGCGTTACCGCGTCGTTACGCAGGCCCTTCTGGACGATCGCCGTGTTGCTACCGGCAGACAGGTCGGGCCGTTCTCTCGCGATGACGGGGACGCCGAACTGATCGCGAACGGCGACCACTTGCTCGAGCGAGACCTGGTTGTCGAGCTGGAAGGACACCTGCTGCGCGGACGTTTCCGCCGCCGGCAGCAGCAGCGCGAACGCCAGCAAGGCAAGGGAAGCACGCGGTCGGGGCATTGTCCTCTCCTCGATCTCTTTACGCTAGGGCGCTATCCTACCCTGTGCCGTCGCAATCAACGAAGCGATTTTCTACCTCCAGCCGCAGCCGCGCCTCCGGGCGATCCGATCCGCTCGTGACGGTGCGGGCCAGCGTGATCTCCCCGCCCTCGTCGATCCGGAAGGCCCCGCCCTGCAACGAAACGGAACTGTTGCCGCCCCCCGTCATCCGTACGGATAGCCGGTAGGTGCCTTCGGTGCCCGGCGGCCCATGAGCGATGGCCGCGATCTCGGTCAGGGTCCCGATGGGGCGCAGGTCGAGCTCGCAGCGCAGGTCGCCCGTGGCCGCGTTGATGGCGAGCGGGATCGGAAGGAGAAGAACGGCGAACATGGCGGACCTCTCTGGGAATGTCGGCCAGGGCTGAAAACGGTGTCGGAGGCGCGAACGCCTCCGACGGTGCCCTCGGGCGGGGTGCCTGGCAAGGGTCAGGGTAACCAACTACACCGGTCCCGCCCGTGGGGGGGCTACAAGCGATCACGGGCGGCTGTCTTGGTAGTTGATCGCGCTGTTGGTGAGGCCGGCCTGCACGATCGCGCTCGAGTTGCTGTCGCCAGCCTGAACGCTCGCTGCGGCGTTGCCTTCGGACACCGGAATAGATCCCGGATAAGGTGTTCCGTTGACGGTCGCGCCGGGCACATCGACAAGCCCAGCCGTGTACACGTCGCCGGTAAGCGGCGCGGTAACCGAGTTGCTTAGGCCTCCGCCCTGCGTGATGAACGAGTCGTTTCCATTGCCGCTCTGCACGGACGCAGCCGTGTTGCGCGCGCCGTCTTGAATCACGGCTGAGAAGTTGTTGTCGCCCAATTGAGCGCTGGCCATGATGTTGTCGGGACCGCCGCTCTGGAACGCGAACGAAGTGTTGTAATCACCGAAGGTCGCCGAGGCAGCGGCGTGGTCGTCGCCGTCCTGAGAGAGCACGGTCACGTTTTCCTTGCCCACCTGCGAGAAGGCTGCTTCGTGCCCGCCGACTCCTGTCTGAGAGACAACGCCGGTGTTGTCATCGCCGATCTGCATCAGGGCGCTTTCGTTGTTCGCACCCACCTGATTGTTGATCGAGGTATTGTCGTTGCCGAGCTGGAACTGGACCGACGCGTTGTCGGACTGGGCGTTCTGATCGATGGCCGCCTGGTTGGGGCCACCCACCCCGTCGCCCTGAGCGCCGGCTGCAACACTGTCTCCAACTTCCGCCTTGGCTTCGGCCTGGGCATCGCCGCCGTCAAAGATCTCCGCCACAGCGGCTTCGCCCACCGTCTGGGCCTGCGCTTTCTCGTCGCCTTCAGTCGCGGTAGAGATGTTGTTGTCGGGGCTACCGTTCGCGTCGTTGCTTGGCGTAGCACTCTGCGCTGCGGCGAACCCGGTGAAGGCGAACACGGCGGCGGTGGAAAGTAGAAGGGTCTTCATCATCAATCTCCCTGTTGCGCCCAACGGCACTGGCAGAAGGCCGCACCCCCGGTTGAGCGCCTGCACACCGTGCTGGAGGGGGGAAACCTCGAAAATTGACAGGACAGATTAGGCCGACATCGCCCCCTAACGTGAATTGACTAGTCAATGGTGTCGCATGGGAGCGGACCGCCTCCTTTCCCCTTGCAACGGAAAGGTCAGGGCGGCAGCGTCGGGATGCTGGAGGCCAGCGCATCCTAGATCGACGAAGGACCCGTCATGCCATTTGGAAGATACATTTCGGCGGTCGCAGTGCTAACCGTCATCGCGCTAGATGCCCCCGCCGCGGCGCAGCACGTCTACATACCGCAGGCCGACCGGGGCATCGCCCGAGTCACGGTCCCGCAGGCCCCGCCCGGCGCCCGCCGCCCGCTCGTTCAGCAACCTGCGCCCCAGCCCTCCCAGAGCCGGCAACCCTCCGTCGTCCGGCGCGCCCCGCCGCCCCTGAATGCCCAGGCCGAGGGTCGCGTCGAGCGCGTCGCTTCCGCTCCCGGCCGGCGTGATGTGATCTTCGATCTGAACGATTTGCGGACGGACCTAGCAGGCCTCCCCAGCGTACGCGAGGGCATCCATATCCCCGGCGACGCACCCTGACCGCCGGCCTCTGCCGCAAAACTTCCCCTAGGTTGATAGCCCTGTTGCTCGAATCATCTATTCGAGGACATTGTGCGTCAGAGGACGCATTTTGTTGTTGACGTATTTTTTGATTTGGGCGTCCGGGCGAAAGCCGTCCGGGAGCCACTGTCTCGATCGGCCGGATATGGCTGATCCGCAGGTGGTGAAGCGCCCTGGGGGGTATCGACATGTCCGGAAGTATTGATGCGCGCACGTGGTGGGCGATCTTATCTTGGCGTTCCTGGGACAGGATGGCCTTGGCGAAGCTGGTCGAGGAGGCTGGATTCGAGGTTTCCGTTTCCACCGTTCCATCGGCCGCCGCCTTGGACCGTTTGGCCCAGTCCGAAGCGAACATGCACGTTATCCTCGCAGTCGGGCCGGAGGACTTGGAGAGCCGCGGCATCGCCGCCCTGATCGCAAGGTGTGGGACCAAGCCGGTTGTTGTGTTCGCGCGCGACGGCTGCGAGGACCGACTGCCCAAGCCGTTGCCGCGCAACGTCGTGGGAGTGCTGACCGACGCCATGGAGGAGACCATCGCGGCCGCCATGCTGACCGTCGCGGCTTCGGGCTTTCGGGTGGTCGCCGACCCCGACGCACCGGCCGACCGGGACCGTGGCCCAAAGGACGGGGTGCAGACGCTCACGAGCCGGGAAAAGGAGATCTCGCACGAGATCTGCCGCGGCGTCTCCAACAAGGAGATCGCGCGCAAGCTCGGTATCGCAGTCAACACCGTGAACGTTCACGCGACCTCCATCCGGCGCAAGCTCGGGGTGCGCAACCGAACGCAGGTCGCCATGCATTTCCTGAAGGCGAGCGGATCCGCGCTCGGCGCGGCGGCGGCAGATGCGGACCGGATCCCAGCAGCCAGTCGGCTGCTGGCAACCTATCCATCAGCGCCCTGGGCCCCCGCATAGTCACTGACCGCTTGTAATGAAGACCGGAGCGGGCGCCCAATGCTGTCGGTGGCGGCAGGGAGCTTCATATCCATCTCACCGTTCGTCCGCCCGATCAGCCTATCTGCCCCCCAACCGCAGCTTAGAGTTCGTGCGGTGCGTCTTGAGGTAGGTCGCGCCAATCATGATCGGCTTCCGTTCCGTTCGGAGATCGAACTGAAAACTTAGTTTGTAATCAATAGGTTATGTGTCTAGTCGGGAGGTGTGGAAATGCTCCCCATTGCTTGGGAAAGTTGTGCCGCCAGTGCTTCGCGTTGCCAATTTTCCTGCTCGATGATCCGCTCGGTCGCGCCCTGACGCCGAACCTTCCGCCCCACCCGTGGGCGCTCGAGCTCTTTCATGGCTTCCACGACCTCGTCCTGACCCTTCTGCCCCCAGCTCAGCGTGATCCCAACCACTTTTCGACCCTGCTTCTGCGGCACATAGGAAGCCCGAAAGCCGGCCAGGTGATTGATCTCCTCGATGGCAGGGTCGAGCGCCCGCAGACGCAGGTTCTTCCACGCTGTTAGCTTCTCACTCGGCACGCCAAGGATCTGCCGCAAGTCCTCGACCGAGAAATCCTCGTGGGTCTTCCTAAGCCCAGCGCGCAGGCTCAGGACGGTGTAGAGGCGCAAAGAATACTTGCTCTCGAAGGCCAGCACCGCGCGGCGCGATATGATCGCCCAGTGGGTGCTATTGGCGATGGCCTGCCGCAGCACGGAGCTGAAGCTAAACCTGATCTCCGCCTGGGCCTGTGTCTCCTCCTCACGCTCGACATCGGAGAGAAAGGGCCCGGATTTGGTGAACCGGCGTCCATGCTCGTCTGTGAGCTTGAGTTTGATGGTGGTGGAGTGAAGCTCGTCGATCAGCGTCTCCAGCTCCCCCACGGAGATATGAAAGCTTTCGTTGAGTGCAGCTAGGGGGAAGCGGTGCTGCTTGTCCTCGGCCAGGTCCACCCCCGCGACCTTCACCAGCAGGTGGAACAGCTTGGCGCTCCTGAGCGACATCCGGCCGCCCATAGGAAACCGGAGATCGACCATCTCGCCGGCTTCCACGATCGCGTCGGGGTCGTCCTGCTTGCTGGCAATAGCATTGAGAGTCGTCGCGGGCCGTTTGCTCA
>JACLAD010001938.1_pt1 | contig 11653 bp, 2 predicted proteins | sample 8027901 | NCBI WGS metagenome assembly JACLAD01 (sample SAMN15725071, study PRJNA655200) | protist metagenome | isolation source: fluorescence activated cell sorting (FACS) single amplified genomes of... | place: Spain: Blaines Bay Microbial Observatory, Mediterranean Sea | collected 2016-07-05
GATTGTCCGCAATTTCATGGCGGTTGCTAGATTGTCAAAGTCTATTCGTCAGGATCGTAAGTCAAACAGAGAGTCAAAAGTGGATAAGACGAAAACAACTCAGCGGAGTTTAAGTTTCCATTATGACTGTCTCAGTCAATCTGATGGGGAAACTGGTGTCGTTTGGGGACCAGAAGACGAAAACTACGTTCTCAAACGGGATTCTGCCTCGCTGAACAATCCATGGCATATCCCCAACTGGTTTGAAATATTCAGCCTTGCGTCAGAATTTGGTGACGAAAGCACGCCCGCAGAGAGAAAATTAAGTCAGCGACAGATGTACACACTTCTGCAACACTCCGTTGTGCTTAAAAAAATATTTCAGGCTATGCGCCTTCGATGCCATCTCATTTGCGGTTTGAACTCATCATCCCAGGATTCGAAATTCGCCGGTCATGAGCTGGCAGTGACCAGCGCGATGAGGCATTGTTTTCATAGAATACAGCATGATGTAGAGACTATTCTCTCTGACGAGAATTCTTCAATGAAGGACGTCGAAAGTTACCTTCTAAAGACAGCCTACATAGGTATTGCCACTCTTCGACTGGGAATGCAGTTCACTTATGATCAAGCCTCGGGAATGAAACCTTCAGTCACGATGCCAAAGAGCGGTAAGGGTACGGAGAATGATATCTTGCGAGCGTCGCTGGCTGAGCTTTCGAGAAGATGCCTTCTGGATATGTCGTACAACGGGACTTGCAATGCGTTCGAAAGCCATCTACAGCTTTGCACTGAAAACGACGTAGACGTGCATGGCCGAAGCTCTTTCTGTGATACTCTTAATGGATTTCTCGGATACCTAAACCCGCAAGCAAATACCTTTTATACTGTAGATGAGACTTTTTCAACTGTCGAAACGCATTTGCAAAAAGTCTTTCGTGCTGATGAGGTAAGTTTTAATGAGCTAGATAGCGGGGAGGGCAGTGGTCGCAAAGCTGTGCCTTGGGGTGGTCGAGGATCATCTTGTCCATGGCATTGGGTTTCGGGGTCTACAAAATCACAGCTTGCACAAGCGATGTCGCAGGGTAGTCGTAAACTAGCATCGGGATGGCATTTTCAGCCTGACACAAATATTGCGCCTCCACTTTATTCATGTTGGTATGCTTTGGCGTGGCAGAGGTGGCGAGGGATGACTGCACTTCAACGTAACTACCTAAGTGCATCCCTACTGAACGTAGAGCTACAGATACAAGGCTCCAGTCTAGTCCTCGCTAATGCAACAGCAGAATCCGAAATTGCAAAGCCTCTACTGCAAGCCCAACTGCAGGCGCATTTCATCGATACGTCTGCCCAGATGCGATGCATTTTCCTCTGCCTACTGGGAGCCACACTGGAGGACAGAACAGGTCGTGGCTGCATACCAGAGGGCGAGTCAAAGGACTTAGGGCTTGAAATCAGAAGGGCACGTGACCAGTACGACCGCATTGTGAAAGGAAGAGTTAGTGAGATGGTGAAGAGAATTCGCTTAGGCGAAAATGCCCGTGAAGTCATTCAAGGCATTCTCGCCCACTCTCGTATGCCGTTTAAAGAGGATGATGAATTTTTGCAGGAAGTGTTGCGCCTCCGCCCTCCGAGGTCGCGTGACCGCGGGGCTATTGTGGACAGCGAACATTATGGTCGGGAGGCATCGAGTGCTCACCTTATGCAGTCGGAACTACATTTTGCAATAGAAGCACTTCACGAAGTAATACTGCGAATACATATTGATCGAGTGAAGAGGAAGATTGCAACTCTCGATGAGGTGTTACATGAAAGGCGCACGAAGTCCAACGAGGGAAAAGAAGCCACAAAAATGGCATTTCTGGACCTGTTCCGCTCGCAGATTTTTAGTCATATGGAATTAATGCCTGATTATGAAGGCACATCTAGCGGCAGCGCAAAAGGCGAGGAAAGGTACATGATACTCTCGAAGGACGTAAGTAGAGCGTTGCGGCGACTAGCTTTTGATGTGCGTAGACTGTTGAGTAAAACAGAGCCGGATAGGGATGTGCTGCTCGCTCTCTGTCGAAAGTTGAACGATGAGCTGATGGAAAGAGAGCAGGATCTATTTCGCGAGCGACGACAATGGCAGCAGCAAAAGTCTTTGTTACTAAACAAAGTAGACGAAGAAACAACTCGCCGGTGCTATGGTTTCATCTTCGAGCTTGATAAGAGCATGCGTGGTCAACGAAGATTAAAGGAGGAGCTCCAGGAGAAAAAGGAGGCCTTACGAGGACGGCTACGTAATCGTCTTAATGACGAAATTCTGCAACAGAAGGCTGAAAATATTGAGCTGCGATCTCGTTTTCAAAAATATCAGGAATCCATGCGGTCAGATATGCTGCAAGAAATTAGCATCGCAAAGAAGACTGCCCTTAAAAAAATAGTCGACAGTACGAATGTCCACGAAAATATCAAGGGTCGCGTGATTGAATTATCTGCAGCAGAGGATCAAGTCTATGATCTAAAAAGGGAAGTATCCAGCCTACGAATGGCTTTAAACGAATTGAAAGCTAGCTCGCAACGTGAAAAGTTGATAATCCAACGAAATGCCGCAGAGAAAATTGCAGACCTTCAGGCAGAGCTGCACGAGAAGATGCAAAAATTCAATCAGGTCGCACAACTCGAGTATAAGAACCATCAAATCATGCGTGAAATTATCACATCGCAGACGACGACAAATAGATTATCCAAGGAGCTTGAACTAGTGAAGCATAAACTCGAGATTTCAGAGAATACCAAACATCAGCTTCAGTCGTGGAAGGTCCGAACACAACAACGAGTCGATACTTTGGAGAGGGAACTATCGTCTCTCGAAGTAGAAGAAAGTGTAAAACCATCGATGAAATACTCGTCCACCCATGGCGGTGGAGATCTCAGTCTTCAGACCCTGCGATCTGAAGTTGCTAAAGCAACAGCATCAGCTGAGCGGAGGCACACGAACAGCATCATTTCTCTACAGGTAAGTTTTCAAAGCTAATTCCAATATGCTTGTTTCTATTCAGTCAAACATTTTGCTAACATTTTCCACATACACCTTGCTCCCTGTTTCATAATATCAGCGAAAGTTGCAAAATGAAAAGCGTGCACATCGCAAAACCATGGAAAATCTCACTCGGTTGATGGAAAAATTTCGTTTGCTGCAATCGCAAACCATCACCACTGAATTGGGCGAAACAAAGACCTCAAATGGAATTCTTGGCTTTAGCAAGACACGCGAAAATAACACCTCGTCCCCTGTTCGGCAAAGAGCAAGGTACCGAGTTTCACGCGCGCCTTCAAGAGAATCGACTGACAATCCTGCGCGAGAGGTTGGGAGACCTTCATCCGCCCCGCGCAGAATAACGAGAAAGCCCAGGAAAATTACGCGGCCCAAATCCGCGCGAGGATCCAGGATGAAACAGAGACGTGATTTTCCAGGCGTGCGCCCTCAAAGTGCAAATCCCCAATCAAGATTGCGACTGAAAAGGGGAATTGTGCAACGCTTTACACCTTCTATTGACCTGGGAATTTCCACAGAGCATGCGATTTCCGGAAAATCATATCGAAAGTAACCGAATCATTTAAGTTTTACTTTTTTTATTTTTACTTTATTTTTCGTTTAATTGTTTAATTTACTAAAAAACTAAAAAAAACTAAAACTAAAACTAAAACTTATATATAACTTATATACGTAAAACGTAAAACTAAAAAACTAAAATAAACTAAAAAAGTTTAACAATTATTAACCTAGCACTAGCTAGTGCTAGCACTAGCACTAGTGCTAGTACTAGGCACAAGATGAGCCCCTTCCGGGGGGAGAGAAGTTTAGATTAGACGAAGGCCGGGGTTCAGCACAGAGAGCAGGTTGTATTATACCCGGTTTCTGTGGCGCAGTTTTCGTTGACAAACAATTTTTCTGGGCGTTGTCACTCCACCTGCGTGCATGGACTTGGTTTCGAAGCTTTTCCGCACTTTTCTTCGATCATCTAAAAAGGCCTTCTGACCCAAAGTACCACGAAAACTGCGCCACGTCTCTCTGCTTACGACCTGTACAAACGCGTTCTGGGATATACTCGTTTAAAATTTAGATATAAACGCTCAAATCCTTTAAATTTGATATTTGATAAATTTGAAATCACAAAGTTCAAGTGTCGTAGTATTGAGCATTGCCCGCCTCGTCGTAGTAATATGGATATCCATTTTCGTCGTAGTAGACCTCTGCTTCTCCACTTTTTTGCTCATTGCCATAACTGTAAGCCTGCTCTGTTTGGTCGAAAGCAGCATTTGAATCTTCATCGCTGCTGTCTGAGTTGTCACCAGATGATGACGTGTCGTCGTCTGAAGATGGAGCCTTAAGAGTAGTCGCGCCAAGGGGAATGTCGTCGGAAGCAACGCTGACGATTTCAGCTTCTTCCATTTCAATAGCATCAAGAATGTCTTCATCCATGACAGGATCCTTTCCTTCGGCACGAGACTTTTCAAGGGCAACGCGCGGGTCGTCATGCCTTATTTCTCCACTTTCGAGATGGTACCAATATTTTTCGTCCGTATCTTGGTCGATTGCTTTTTGCCACTTTGCCAATTCAATTTCCTCGAAACTCCTGATTTCTGCTAATCTTTCTATTCTCAACTCTTCCATCCGCCAGTAACGCTTCTGCTTTCTCGCCATTCTGCGGCTACCTCTGGCGCGACGCCTCAACCACCTACTCAATCCAGTTCTTCTTCCTATTTTCATTTCAAGCTTCGCGGCCATCCTGGTGAAGAGATAATTTCCTAGTCGACCCGCACGCTTTGCTGTGCCGCGCTTAACAACTGTTGCTCCTCTTTTGGCTTTTCTTGCCATTTTTTGCCGATTCTCCTTGCTAAAAGTGTTGCCAACCAATTTATGCGCTGTGATTCCCGCAATTTTTCCAGCAATTCGCATGCCAGTTTTTATATTCCTAACTCCTTGCTTGGAAAAGAGAACCTTCAGATTATGCTTCGTCTTGCGAAGGCCGCGCAGTTTCTTCCCCGTGAAACAAAATTCGTCGAGTTCTTTCTTTGATAGCCAGGGATATTTTCTTTCTAGTTTTGTCCGTGTAAGTTTTCGAGGAACAAGTTTTCTTTTCCTCTCCTCGTAACTATCGTTTTCTAGCACGGGAGCTTTGTTAGCTGCTTCCAAGACTTGGTACCAGTAGGAATTCTTTTTCTTGTCAAGAGCTTCGTAGCGTCTCCTCGTTGTGATATTCTCGTGGTGATTCTTTAAAAGCGGTTTCCAGACACGAGCCGTACGACGGCGGCGGAATTGTGCTTGCAGCCTCGTCACCAGTGCTACGACACGTCTTCTTTCATCGGCAGCTTCGCGCCGCTTCTTTGCTTCCTCGGAGAGCTTCTTTTGCCTTTCGAATTTATACTCTCTTTGAATTTTGTCAATTTTTCGGCAGTGGAATGGAAGTGGGTCTGACGTATATCCCTGAGGATAGAAAGAAGTGTTGTAACATTTATTGCACATTGAGCCGACACCAGTGCACTCAACACGGACAGCCACAGCACGGGTCTGATCATGACAATGGGCGCAAAATTCAACGAGCGGTTTCCAAGTGTGTCTTTTCAAATTTCCTTTCTCATGCATCCTCCAAAAGCACGTGTCGCACCACGTGTCGCCGCACTCGTTACACTCTCTTGTTGCGACTTGATATTCGCACTCGATGCACACGTCAAAACGATGCGTATCATGTGTGGATTTCTTCCCGTGCTGATGTATTTCTTCGCAGCAGTCATGGCAAAAATACTCGTCGCACTGGCGACACCATTGTGAAATAACTTTATCGCTGCAATTACCGCATTGAACGCTGTACTCCACATCAGGATCCGGCAAATCCACCACTCTTCTCACCTCTAACTCTCCGAGAACTTTTGGCTTCACCCAAACTGTTGTCCCGGTAACCGCATTGTGCCAGTATGGTCGCCGCTCGATGGGATCTAGATACTTCGTGACCGCGGTGCGAAATCGTTCCATGAATTCCCGGAAGGCCGTTCGCTGTCTCCATCTGCACTGCAGAGCCAGAGCCTTTTTACTCCTGGCAACAAATTTGATATGCTCAGCACGGGCCTTGCGTGCGATTGCGAAGAGATGTTTGCCGAACATTATGCGAACGCCGCGCTGGATAACGTTGGCAGCCCACTCCATGCGTGCTTCCACATGGGTGGCCATCGTTTCACGAATAACAGCAATTATACTCTTTCCTGCATCTTTTTTCCTGTTGCTCTTTCTTCTTCCTTTTTTTGCTCGCCGACGATTTCTTTTCTCGAACGGGTGAAGACCAAAGATATGATCGTCGCAAAGACGTATAACTAGGGCCTCATCGTCAGTGTAGTTTCGCAGAATTGTAGGATCAGCATCATCCAGAAGATGGCCACCGTGGGAACTACCTCGACTGCTTGGACGAGTACTGCCTCGACTACCGGGCCGCTGACTACCGCGACTTCCAGGACGACGACTTCCGCGACTTCCTGGGCGGAGACTCCCTCGACTTCCAGGCCTCTGGGCTCTGCGACTTCCCGGGCGGCTTTCGGGTCGATGCCCTTCCAAGTAACGATCTCTTGCAATGTACACGAGAGCACGGCAGAAAGAATCAATATCAAGACCGTTTTTACGTGCCCGTTCTCGCGAGGATGGCCGCTGGCTACTACTCCGAGCTGCTTCCCTCTCTCGTTCCATGTCCGCTATGTCTGCGAGTGCCTTTGAATGGGCTAGGTCAATGGAAGTGCTTCGAACGAAGCCGCAATTCTCTTCCCCACTTCTTTGCGGATCATAGACCAAATTGTTCAATGACTTGCATAGCCTCGCAAACTTCATCGTTCCGAGATCATTAGACTTTTTTGGGAGCTCGCAAAAGCTCTCCAGGAGTTCCCGAATGGGTTCAGCGATACGGAAGGATTCTTCATCATCTGAGCGCCCAGCCATATTCCCCTTACGCTTACTCGATTTCTTGCGGCCAGCGTCAAGCTGAAAAACCATACGCACAATCATCCTGTCACGCTCACGAACAAGCGCAGAGCGGTACAGACCTTCCCCGAAATTTCGCTGTTCGCTTTCGTCATGCGCTCGTTGCCTCATCTTGCAAAGTTTCTGTCGAGCCAAATATCCCCTGATGACAGATTGACAGAGTCTGAGGTACATCGACTTGCCTTTTGCCCTCCGGACTTTCCTGCGCATTCTAACTCTCACTATGTGTCTCCTCATATACTTTTGCACCAAAATAATTTCCCGCGCATATTTTACAAGACTCATCGTTCTCCACCGAACTCCTCTGGACTTCCAATGCTTTTGAACAAACAGGACATATTTCACCAGTTTCCTGCGATATTTCTCCCCTTTGGCATTCACCACTCGCGCAAATGCCTGCAGCTTGATTCGAGCACTTTTTCTCTTCTGACGACTCTCCATTATAGAAGTTCTTCTGCGAAGTTTCACCACTCGCTGGGCCGAGTATTGTCGCCATACTCGTTGAATGGCCAACGCTGCCCTCCTCTGCTTCCCCTTCCAGCCAAAGGAGAGGAGCCGCCTCATGGAACGCGAGCGCCGCCGGAGCTTTGTTTTGTTTATAGTGAGGCCCAGTTTCCCTAGAAATCCTGGCATTTTCACTACCTTCTCCTTCAATTTTTCCGCTTTCAGATTACGCAAATTTTCCATGCGCTCTTCTGCAGCACGACGGATTGCCAGGAGATACATTCTGTGCTTTCGACCTCGCCACCAGTCCTGCACTGCTTTTGCAGCAGGATTCAAGATGTGGGCAAATTTCCGCTCAAATGCAGCTTTGCTAGCACGGGTGGCAACTTTCCTCCCTACAAAGCCGCGCCAGGCACGTTGTACCCGCAGCATGAGACCGTGACCCCGGAAACGGCATCGATACCATCGCATGTGTTTTGCCCATCGCTGAAGGACAACTGCGGCTCCGTGGCGCTTGAAGCCGAGAGTTATGACAAATGTGCGGTCATCCAGCATCTTTTCCCGCTTCTCCATGCGTACAACTTTCGCTCGATGACGGGCCCGCCTCCGGCCCGCAAAGCCAAGTGCAACACGCTGAATCTTTCTTGCTGCAATAGCGCGAAGTTCGGCGCGCGCCCCAAGTACAACCACAAGAAATCTCGACTTCTTTATCCTCCAAAGACCCTGAACGAAAATTATTGCCTTCATTCTGCGGCGTGCCTCTCTTACAGGACCCCTTCTACCGACGAGCCCTCGCCAGACGCGCTGAATTTCCATCGCAGAAAGCCACCGTCTACGCTCTTTCATCATCGCACGGAAACGGCGCCTCTCCGCCTTCACCTCGGCCCGCCGCTTCACGTTTCGAAAGCGGATGCGTCCTCTGTATCCTCGCCATACTCGTGTTATGGCAGTGCAGGCACTTGTTTGCTCGGTCTCTCTGTGAAGCTCAACAAAATGAAGCCAATTCTGGAAAGCTTGTTCTTGATACCCGAATATCCAAGTTCCCAGCATGCGTGTCATTACTTCCTTCATTCTATGCATGAGAAGCCCGTGAAGCTGGCGTTCAAATAGGAAAGTCATGGGAAACTGGTCGCGTAATTCCCTTACCTCCTCCGAAATGAGGGCCTCAAGAGCTTCGGTGTCAGTTCGGGCTTCTCTCTCACCGTGGGACATAATTGCGACATGCCGCTCTTGCTTCGCTGCTTCAACTGCGAGACTTGCAGCCAATTTGATTTGAGCCTGCTCCTCCTTGTAGATTCTCGTCTGTTCTTCTGTCAACTTAAGATGATCGAGTTTGACGTAATTAGAATAGTTAGGCTGTGTGGGCTCTCCTGCAACTAGTGCAGGACTCGTGCGATCTTGCCTTTGTGCCCTTCTTCGTCGGGCAAGTTCGTAGAAGATATCGCCGTCAGTGAAACGAAATAGAGCAGCAGACTGATCACTCGTGTTAACAAGCGCTTTAGGAGAGCTGGAAACGGCTCCTGTCGCTCCTATTGGACTCACGAATACCTTGTTTTCTCCACGATCGAGATCGGATTCTGCTGATTCCAGAAGTGGCAATTTTCCCTGCGTCACAGCACGACTCTTCGGGGAAGAACCCAAGTACGTCGAAAGAAGAAGCCCGTCTCTACCTTCAATGTTCGCATATTTCCCTTGCCTTTTCATCAGGCTTCTGTAAGGATTATCGCCCTGATTGATCGATGGGAGTTGTGAGGGTGGAGGTTGATCATTTTTTTTGTCAGCCTTTCTCGGTTTCGACTTTGGCTTTTTGTCAGCCTCAGCGGGATGCCATGCATTTTTTTCTGCTACAAGTACTTCATATAGACTTGGCGCCTCTTTTGCAACGATAGAATTTAAATATTTCTGGGCTGATTCTGCCGCTTCTTCTCGCTCTGGATCTGAATTTCTCACAGGTTTAACTTTGCGTTCGCGGTAGTCCTCGATCAGGTCCAGGGCATCTGTTTCTTGCACCCTCTCTTTCAGATGTTCCAGCCTGACTTGTCGCGATAAGTGAACTGTTGGCAGGGAGATATTAGCATTGTTTGTGATCGTTCTCTTTCCCTGCGGCGGTGAACTCCTACCTCTCCTTGACCGTTTTTGTTTTGGTGACTTTCCCTCCTCTTGCACAGCTCCACTACTGCTGCGAAGGAGTTTTTCCAATCTTTCCGTGCTCGCTGGACCGGACTGAAGCGAATTTAGGGCACTACAAAGAGCAGCAAGAGATTGTGAAGAGGAGTTATCGACTTGTGACATTGCAGCTCGCAACTGAAAGTGTGATAAAGGTTGAATACCTCAGCGCCTCGCAAATATGTAAATCGTGAATCCTTCTCTACCCGGAAAGTCTCCCGTTCTACAAACCATGGGAAACGCACTCACACCGGGTTCGAAGCCGCTTTCGCACGTGTGTGCCAGGAAACTAGAAAAGATCTGAGAACGTCAAACATGACATGGGTGTCATCTATACTGCTGCCTCATCCTGCGGAATGAAGCGTCAGAGATCGACGGCATGCCGCCGGCAGCCGGCTGCAAGATTTCTTGGAGCATGGGGCCACCGTTAGAGTTGTTCCACTTTAGGTTAACTTTTTTCGCATTCCCCGTCAGCAACGCACACACAGACGGGAGGAAGGAGACGAGTTGCCGCGGCAAAATGCCAACGGTGTTTGCCCTACGAGGTCCTGGAGTAACCCCAACAGATATTTTCCCGAGACGAACAGTAAGGTGCAATACCAGACGGGCCCGCGGAGCAACTACATCACTTGCAGCAAGACGACAGCACTCGTCGTGCTGCCCTGCACTCCGCTCTGAGTCACATTGTGGCAACTTTAGGACGGCGGAATCCTCACACTTCTCGCAATCATTTTAGATTTTGGCACTCGGACATACCAGACTGTCTAATTTGAAACGCGGCGAATGCAGTAAGATGAAAAATCTTGTGAGATCGGCAATGACATACAAGCACAAACAGGTCAGGGCCTTGTTTGTCCAAACTTAAATACGCAGCAAGTCTGATGGCTGAGACATCTTTGATCTAGCTAGTTCATCTGATTCATAATAGGAGATGGCGATGTGGTTCTCCAGCCCACAGTCATATGGCCGAGCTGTTACAAACAAAAGCGTGTGGAGAATGGGCGACTCGGAAAGCAATGTTCAAGATCTGTTATTTCAAGGATCTGAGGCAACTCGACCTCAAAGAAGCCCTGCAGCCTTCTTATCTAGTGACTGGAGACTTGGAGACAGCAAAACCGTAAACCTTGGATCAACCGCTCTTCAAAAGCTTGTAGACGAACATCACGATTTTTCGTCGAGTGAGAGTGTCAACAAGAGTGACTGGAGGTTGGGTGAAAAAAAGGGTGTGATGTTAGGCTCAGCAAGTCTTCAAGACGTGAGTTTCAACGAATTTCAAAGAAGGAGGAAATCTCCTACACTGGTGCGACAGCGCGCCAACGAAATATTACGATCATATCAACAGAACTGCGCAATTCAATCTCTTGGGGAGATAGATGACGCGAGGAGCTCTCCACGAATGCCCCGGAGCAGTAGACCAGGATCACTATGTCGCCCAAAGCGTATGCCTGATCTAAGTCCAATAGGTCTAGGAAGCGATCAACTGCAGCAATCAGCACATGCAAGACGGCAGTTGGGCAAATCTACCTCGTGGCATCACCTACCATCTAGTTTTACCGAATCTTTCGTTGCTTCAACATCGCCGGAGCTCGCGCAAGTGAAATGGACCTGGAATGGAAGATTTGCTCCCCCAACCGTGACTTCCAAGGATTCGAGAAGTAATCCTCATCAGAACTGGAGCATGTCGGCAAGCAAACGACTCGAAGGCAGCAGAAGAAATCCTGAAGCTGCGAAGAAGCGAAATTGGCGATATACTTCGGGATATTTTTTTGATAAGTGTGGACGTACAATGCGACACAAAAGCTTGGCTGCAAGTATTTGAGATGCGGCGTAGGTACTCGAACTGTAGGTACTCGTACTCGTACTACTGATCGAGCTGAATTCTTTTCTTGAGTAGCTGAATTCTTTTTTTGCACTGATGAAAATGAAAATGAAAAAATTAAAATGAGAATGATGAGAATGAGAATAAATAATAAAAATAAGCAAACATGTAATTTGAAATCTAATGAACTGGTTGAAGTGATCTACTACTACCAGTGCAAAAAGCCCCAGTTATTG